>Ga0116231_10010728_pt1 | contig 14529 bp, 10 predicted proteins | sample S1TSphgellanicum_2_FD_89695 | JGI IMG/M metagenome (GOLD analysis project Ga0116231, IMG submission 89695) | Host-associated microbial communities from peat moss isolated from Minnesota, USA - S1T2_Fd - Sphagnum magellanicum MG | ecosystem: Host-associated > Plants > Peat moss > Unclassified...
TGTGAATATAATGTCATTCGCTCTCTTTAATCCTTTAATAAGACAAAAATCATTGGGAGGGGTGATTTTTTTTTTTTTTTTTTTTTTGGTTGTTGTTTTATATTTTTTTTAAAGAAAATTTCCCTTTTTTTTTTTTTTGTATTTTTTTTTTCATTTTTTTAAGTTTTTTTTTTTTTTTTTGTTTGCTTCCTATTTTGTTTCTTTTTTTTATATTGTGTTTTTTTTAATTGTGTTTTTGGTGTATTTCCCTTTGTTTGTTTCATTTGTTTTCATTCTTTTCTTACAACTTTTACTTTTTTTGGTTTATGTTTGTTTCATTTTTTAGTTTATTTTTCCTTTTCATTTTTAAAATTTTTTTATATGATTTTATTTTGTTTCTATTACTAGGTGAATGGCAAAGATTCAACAAAGCAAGATTGAGGCATTTGATTAGTTGGTTATGATTAAGGCATGTGATTAGTTTGATTTTCAAATTACTTTTGGAAGGAAAGAACTTAGGATGTAATTTTAGAATTTGATGAAGGTTGGGAGATTATTTTTTTGAACATAGAAATAAACTTAAAGAGTTGTTGGAAATAGAATAGACACACAATATGAAGTTTAGAGTTTTGTTGGACTATGAACCATAATTTTTCCATGTTTTTCATTTCTAATTTTTACACTTTACACCACAAATGTTTGATATGTTCAATTTCAAATAAAGAGGATAATAGAATATTGATGAGAAAATAGAGATCATATTTTTAAATTGTTATGTTTTCTAAAAGAATCATGGAACTTTGATCACATATTTTGTTTATTTAAGATAATTCAAAATCTGGGAAATAAAGGAACAATGACTATAATATGAAAATTATGTGAATACAGCCTATAAATATATTTGAATGAGTTGAAACAATAAATTATTTGTGCTAAAAATACTATTGAAAGCATAAGTTGTATTGTTTTCAAGTAGGCAAAGAGCAATTATAGATAGAATTTGCCTCTACTAGTTTTGTTCTGGTTTTTTCCCTAGTTTTTCTTTTTTTGGTTTTTTTCTGTTTTAATTTCAGCTTCTTTCTTTTTGTTTCTATAAAAAAAAATTGTTTTTAAATTTGAAATTTCTTGTGTGGTTTCTTTTGTTTTCCTGTTGTTTCTCAAGCTATTTTTACAACTATTTTATTAAAATTAATTTTTATTTTATTTTTTGTAGAATGTAAAATTACGTGAACTTGCTGAGTTTTTCACCCTTCACATTTTGCATATTTAATTCAATTGACTAACATTTTTTATTGTGAGAATCAATCATGCATTGCCTAAGTTAACTAAACACCATTTGATTCTATGACCATTTTAAACACATTGATATTAAATATCATTTCATTCATGGGAAAATTGATGGTAAAAATTTTCAATTTGAATTTACACTTACTATTCACATTGAGGCTAATATTTTAATCAAACTCATGTCCAAGCCCAAACATCAAACATATGTTGTTGCTCATGGACTCACAAGTTTCAATGACTTGTTGACAAGGGCATATTTTGCTAGTATCATCAAATCATTGAAACAATTTTAAATTATGAAGTTAAAGGGGGTAATGACATATCTTAGTCAATTAACATCACACAATCTATGGAAACGTGTTCGTTCATTAGCAAAAAATCATAACTATTAAGATACATGCATACCTTTTAAGGTACCTCTTCTTCATATATAAATATCCTTGTAATTTACACATCATATATAATTTTATGTTCTTTTCTTTTTAGGTCAAAATGCTATAAACCCATCCATCACAAAATGCCTAACAAGGGTTGACATCTAGGTTTGCAATTTGAGGCTATAGGGCCTAATATAAAGCATTATGTTGGAGATGTTTTAAGGACTTTTTAAGCACTTGAATTACATGTATGTCTTCTTATAGGCCAACTTCATTGCCAATTTTATTGATCCTTGCATCACCCCTATTCAAAGAAGACATTGGGACTTGCAAGATAAATCCATGAGAACAAACATAATGATTAATGACCTTGTTGGTGGGGATTATATTTTGTGAGCCTCCCTTAAGTTGGGTAGGCTAGTATGGTGGTTCTCCTATCAATATGGTGGAAAATTACATTTTGGTAATGACCTACCTTAATGATTATGCCCAGTAATGCCATGGTAGTAGGGAATTACACCTTGGACCTCAAGTTCAATGCTCTACCTTTAGTTCACAAAGTGTAATGCCCGAATGCCATGGCATTACCTTACACAACTCATTACTTTTTACCAAAAAAACATATGCAAAATCATAACTTTAAACACAATTTGTAGTCTAACATAACATAGGAGCTAGACATTTCCTAAGGTAGGATGGTTGTTTGTGCATTGGAGAAAAATCAATTTAGTTGTGGACATATTGCCAATGGCATATGACAACCCTAAGTTAAATTTCAAATATTGATAAATTTAAAAACATATGGACTCAAGTTATATGCACACAATTATGTTGGTGAGACAAAGGTAAAGATAGTTCTTTGACATAATGAAGTTGAAATTTTAATTTTTAAAATTTTTTTACTAAGATTTTTAAAAGGTCTGTAAATGTTTTCGTGCACACTTTAGACTTTAAGATTTTTTTTCAAACCTTTTGTATTACTTTTGCCCAAAAAAAAAGTGGAATGGAAAATGTTCCATGTGAAGTATTCATAAATGAAGTGTAAATTGAAACAAACTTAATGAAAAAAAAATCTGAGGCATAGTTAGATCTCAAATATAAAGGATCTTTTCTTTGGTTGGAATCATTACAAACTTTTAGAGGTGTCATTTGCAAATAGATAACTTAGAAACATTCATCTTTGTGAGCAAAAATTGGTCAAACAACCTTGGTGTAAGTTCTTTTCCCACCAATTTGGTCAAACTTATGGAGGTTGATGTAAAGTTAGAAGAAGTATTGGAAGAATTTGAAGGGTCTTTTGATAGAGATGAAATTGTGGACATGTAAACAATTTTTTAATATCTTATTGTTCATTTTTGATATTTTTCAATTTGATATTTACTTTCTTTTCATTTTAGTCTTATTGGTATTTTTCTTTAAAAAAATGTGAAATCTAAGTTGTTGATATCAAGAACCAATATTCAAATGATAAATATAACAAATGTCCAATAGATTGATATCTTGGTCAAATAAAAAAACCTAAAAATATGACATCTAACCTAAATATTTGAATTGGAATTTTATTTTATTTTTGATATTTATTTTGAATTTTTTTAAAAAGGCTAAATATCCTTATCCAACAAATACAACAAAAAGATGATATTTGCCCAACACTTTTTGCACATTCTAATTCCAATCTTGACCTTTTCATCTTTGTGCGAATCCTAGATTCCAACATTGTCACCTTGAATCCACTAGCCATATCCTACAAGAAATTAAGCAAACACAAGCTTTAATTGAGCTTCATGACTAGATTTTTAATTCTAGCAATACATTTCATTAAAAATGCTTAGCAACCACCATTCGTTATCTTTCAAATAATGGAATTTGTGAAAACACATGAAGGAGATTTTTTTCTAGAATTGTTTGGGTAAAAACATCTTGGTGGCCACCAAGCTATTTTTTTCCACCAAGGGATTGGGTGGAATTCTGCTAGTTTCCACCAATTTTTTAATTCAAAATTGAATTGGGTGAAGAATGCCTAGTGGCCAACATGAATGTTTCCTTTTCCATTGTATTGAAAAAAAACTCTTGTGGTTACCAAATGTTTTTTCGCCCTAATGAAGTTAGCAAAAAATGTTTGGTAGTCACCAAACATTTTTTGTTGCTAGTGGACTTGAAGAGCAATTCCTAGTGGCCTCCAAGTATTTTTTCTTGCCAATGGATTCAGAGAGAAACACCTAGTGGTCACTAGGTTTTTGAAACCAACAGTGGATTCGAAGAAAAAATCCTAGTAGTCACTAAGTGTTTTTTCCCACCAATGGAGTCGGGAAAAAAGGCTTGTCTATTGCAATGTGATTACATTGTGCAATTGTGATACACTATGTAACCAAACCAATTATTATACATTTAAACATTAAAGTGATACATTGAAACACATAAATTTGATAACAAATCCATGGAAATAAAGTCATTGTTATAAAAAATGGAACTTTATAAAAAAAATTAATTTGTTAGTTGAAATGATCAATTTATACAAGCTAAAATTTGAATCTAAAGTACAACATGACAAAACTAATTCAATGATTTTGAAGCAATTCACAAACAAATTCAATGACCTACATGAAGAAAAGGTCTGAGAATCAAGAAGTTGGGAATGGTACAAGTTGGAAGAAGGAACTTGAAGTATGGATATTGAAATGGAACATTTTATAATCCATAAGTAACCCAACAACATAAAGATTAGTAAAAAAAATTTCATGAGTGCCAAATTTGATCTATGTAAAATCCTTGTAGGTAATTGGGTTGTGAGAATTATTAGATTTTATAGAGTACATTTAGAAATATATGACAATTAGCCTAAGATATGGGCAAACCATTGTACAAAAAAGAGATCTTGAAATTTTGTCACATTACCAAAATCGACAAGAAGATTCTATCAGGACGTTGGTTAACATTCAAGAAACACTGCTAAGCTATGACATGATTGGAGGTCAAAAAGCCCAAAAAGAACATGGATTGTTGTCAACATACATGCAAATTTGCAACATAGCTGAAAACATAAGGGGGCAAAATGTACATCACTCTCAATTGATGCAACAATAATTTGCCTATAATCAATTGTTTCCATTTGCATTATGTAAAAGAATGGGCAAGTTTATAATTTCATGACATGAGGCATAAGTATGTGTGCACATGATCACCATGTGCAATTTTCCAAAGAATAAGAATAGCAAACACAATTAAAACATCAAAAAATAAACACAACTTATGGCTGATATAATCTAATTGAAATGATTAACTCCTTTGGATGGGTTTAGGGTTTAACCCAGGTTTAGCTAATACCTTAGCCTTCAAAAAATGCTTCATTCATCCAACAAAATGAAAAGCATGAGTTATCCTTCCAAATTGTTGGAATTATTCCAAAGACTACATGCTAAACTTTCCATTTAATAAGCAAGCCTAAATGGTAGTTGCTTTGACCTTCGTCGGTGCCTAAAACCTTGCAAAGGTATAAAAAAATTTCAGTGCAGGCGCATATTGACTTTAGAATCGTGTTTAATTGTATCCCTTTTTAAAGAGCACATAAATTGGAAGAAAGAAAGCACACATAGTTTTTCAACAAACACTACCTACTCAAATATTACTTCCAAAAGACCTACAAGCATAGCAGGATATTCTATCAGTAGTAAACCACATACCTTTTGTGAAATTGTTCTCCAACATGCGGGGCTGCACATGTGATAGTTCATGTTGTCTTCTTCTGGATGGCATTCACACTCTAGTTTCCTCCCCAAGGCAAAAAATTAAAAAACTAAATGAAAACCATTAGATCTTAAAAAAATGCACAACACAAAGAACTATTAAATTATGTGTAACACCTACATGTGATGGGGTGACACCTTGCACAAACATCACATGTGGGGAGTATATGGTTTATTCATTGATAAGGTTTGAAGCCAAGGGGGGGCAGGTGGGAGGGTCAAAAGTAACTAAAAGGACTATGCATTCCATATATTCCTCATCAATTCCCCTAGATGCCCTAATGTTACATCAACAAATTTTAACTGACCTCATCAAAAAGCCCCAAAGAATTGGCAATTTTCATAAAAAAACCAGCAAACAACTATGTAGTGGTTATGATGCTTCATTTTTTGAGTCTCTTTGGGTGCAATTTTTCCACCATGGTCACCTTTTCTTCTTTTCATCTATGTGAGCTTGCTGCACTAACAACACAACCTTTGTTCAAATAGCTCATAAAAGTATCCACCTTCCATGAAAAATTTGGAGCTCAGAATACAAATGAAAAAAGAAAAAATTCCAATATTAGTTACCAACAAAATCAATGTAACAAGAAATCTTTGAAAATATTTAGATAAAAAAATGGATCAAATGTGAACTCACACATGGGACTATTCACCACAGAGTTCATTGATTGAACCCCTTGATCTCCTTGAACAAACTACCATGTTGATTGTAGTCTTATTTTAACTCCTAACTGTAATTCAACAAACTCAAGAATTTTTTTTTACTTTATGCCTTGATATCTTGTTACAATTATCATATATGTATTAGAAAGTGGATTCATTAGTTTGAAATCGATTATTCAACTTGGAAGTCCAACTTCCTCTGCAAACCCATAGTACACACCATTTTGTTATGTGACATAAATTCTTTTATATTTTGCATTTTCAACAAATCACCTTCTTCAATAGCGTGTCCAAATAAAATGAAAGTTGAAACTCACATCATCAGGAAAAGGAAGTCTTAATAAAATTTAAGTCAACATTGTTTCTTTGATTTTAGTTCAACACTATACTTCAGTGGAATGATTCCATGGGTACCACAAAACTTCTATACAAAGGTGAAGTTCTTTGAACCAATATCTTGTTCCTATTATTGGAACCACTCCGTCAATATCTAAATTGAAACCTTACAAAAACAGAAGTAAGTCCTCTTGAGATGTATATTTCAAACTTCATAACAGGCTCCTTTTCTATGTTTATTCTATGGATTATGGTCTTGTCCCTGACCTAGAATAGTACATCCCATATTAGTGGGAGGCCTTGCATTCAAAAAGATTGCAAACTTGGGTCAATGAAGGGAAGTGCATCTGACAATATTAGAAGGTGGATTCATTACTCTAAAAGCAGCTATTTAGCTTGGAAGCCCAACTTCCTATGCAGATCCACAGTACATATTGTCAGAAAATGCTGAATGATATAAATTCTCTTACTTGCATGTATATTAAGTTCTCTCTTAGCCAGTGTATTTTTTAAGGATTCCTACAAGAAGCATCTGTGGCTATTCTGTCCTTGAGCTAGTAGCCTAAGTGGCTACAAGCACATGCTTAGTTATCTTAAAATTGGTTACACAGAGAAAAAAGAAATAGCAAGGTGGCGATTTTCTCCTTATATTGGGGTCGCCACTTTTGCTACAACAAGGTTTTTAGTGTGGGGTAATATTGGTGAATGCAATTTTAATAAAGTCTGCATTTAGGTGTGGGTAGAAATATTTAAGAAGCCTTTTGGTGATTGTGATGAAATTGGACTATCAAAATTTGGCGATTAGCTTCCAACTATTAGAGCCCTCAATGTTCATGTGAGGGAGTCAAACCCTTGTCACAAAGGACACTGCACCTAGTCGCAAACTCCAATGCTTAAAGAAAAACTTCAAATGGGAGGGGAGAAAGTTACCATGAGGCCAAGCTAGTCAGCATCATGGAAACAAGGGGTTATTTGTTGCAAGATTCAACCTCAACTTGATTTCTCCACTATCCAACCACATAAGTTCAACACACATGGTCCATGATTCATAAGAAGTTAATCCTAAACAAAAAAAATCCATGATCCAAAATCTAACAATCTAGACTCCATACAAGTAAGAATGCAACATGCAAGGGCTTTAAAGAAAAGATAAAATTTAATAGTAAAATCCTTGTTGCAGCAGCAAAACATGCTAGAAAATGAGCCAACCAATGGCATATTAGCATCCAACATCTACAATGTGCATCACCAAGGTCTATGACTTCATACGGGCATGGATTCTAGAATGTCTCATGGAGTGCAATCATGAATGTAAAGCAATCATCTATTTCAAAAACCTAGAACTCCTAGTTTGATGCATGGCATTAAGTAATACAACATGCTAAATGAACTATTGTAGTTAGAACCTAGAATGGAAGATGCCACTATGCTATCCACAATTCAAGCTAGAAGACCCCTTATGGCTTTCTCATTGGTCCAAGTTGTGATGGCATCATTGTAAGGATAGGAATCAATAGTGTAGAAGGGTTGTACAAACATACAAACCACTAGATCCAGATGCTCACAAAGTTTGTTCGACAATCTTGTTTTCATGAAAATCAAGGTCAAAAAAGTTCTTTCATCCTCAACAAACCCCATGATTTGGACCACAATTAATTCTACCACCTTAATGAACTAAAAGAGGCATGCACATAATAGTGCATTGGAGGTAAGTTTTTTCCATAATCTAGAAATAGGATTGAAATCCATGGGCTGGTCCAAATTGAGCGCTTAACATCAAGGTGATTTTGAAGGAGGCTTGCAAGTCCAGAATATTTGCATCAAGAACTACTAGAGTCCATGTCTGGGAGGATCCAAGCTTTTTAGGCTAACAGTAATTTTTTTTCAAAACATCCATGTGAATAGGGAAGCTAGATTTGCATGTGCTTTTGGGCCAATACTACGAATAAACCACACCTAAAGCATCCATCACATCCTATGCAAGAAATTGTTTCTCAAGCTCATCACTAACTTTTGTTGTAGCTTGGGAACATTGCATTTGCACATTGTTCATGGTATGTTGGAAGAGAGCATGAATCATAGGCACAAATAATGTTGTTTTAGGGCAATGAAAATGCATCATGACAAAAAATTTACCAATAATCCAAAAATTAAGATTTTCCAATTTTGTATTTAGGTCAAATGCCCATTCATGCACCACCACATTAAAAGTCTCATTGAACAAATTTTGATAACCATGGAACACATTACTTAGGTAGGCATTTTGGGGGTCATTGGAACAGCAATACACATATGTTTGGCATATTTTCATGGCAGCAACAAAGTCACATACAAAACACTTTTGAGATTGGGAGAATTTGATTAATTCATTCAACCCTTCAAACATGGGCATGATGCAAGAAAAGCCCAACATTACTTCCAAGTCGCAAAGAAGTTCCAAATTATGGGTAGCCTACATGATAATGTTGGCATCCTTATGCATCTTCAAGACCAAGGCACAATATTTTGACAAAACCCTCTTGGCTAGAAACAACATTGAAATCCAATGTGTTTTAATGTTTTTGAGAATCTATCACCCCCTTGTTTCCATGATGTCAACTAGTTCAATGAACTTTTGAGTCCTCTTTGGACTATGAAAAAAATAAGAATACAAGCCCTATAGAACATTTTCAATTTTCCCCATAATGCCCATTTTAAAAAGTGTTTGCACAACCAAATTTGTGCAATGACTATGCAATGCATACTAATCATGAACGGTGCAATTTAGTCTTGACATTGGATTATCACATTTATTCTAACACCCTGAAGGACACTCATTCCATTAACTCCAAATGTGATCAACTTGGATGCAATTGTTTATTCTTAATATGAACCAAATATTTGTTCATGTAGTACTCACCAGTTTTATAGACCCTTTGAATATCAATTAGGGCTTTCCTCCTACTACCATGTTTCAAAAGACTATCCAATTTAAGGGCCAGTAATTTGTTTTTCTCCTCGATTTTATTGCAAACTTTACATTTGACTTGATGCACTTTCCCATCAACATCCACCAAAGACTTAGCCTAGGGGAGTTTTGCAGTCTAAATATCCTAAAACACTTTGTTTCTGTCATATATATATATATATTTGTTCAACAAAAATCCAAATATTTAATTTAGAAGGAGGCTTAAAAGAAATTGGGACAATGTATGGGGTTTGGTTGCTAGATCTTACAATTGTACCAATAGACTCATCTTGTAAAAAAAATCAACAAAACTTAAAGTTTTGTGAAAGTTTTAAAGGCACCATGCTCTAATGAAAGAAGAAAGAAAATAAAACCTAAAAAGAAGATTAAACCTTAATCTTCTCCCCTTATTCTGAAAATAGAAACTTTAAACATTGGGAAGGCATATAGACAAGGGTGCAAGAGCAACACACATAGGTTGCAATAGTGTAACAACTAGCTACAACAAACTTTAAACCATAAACCTTGTTCGAGATTCAACCTTTGAAAGCTCATAAAAAAATGCAAAAAGTTAGGAAATGAAATTTCAATACCTCATATGATTTATAAAGGGTTGAGTTGCCAATGTTTGTTGTTCAAAGTGAATCGGAGGTTGTAACTTTGAAATCAAGATTTTGTCTCAACTACCAACTCTCGAATCTCGACTTGCTTCCACGATCAACCTTAATATCCAAATCGTGCATCATGAGTGCATTGCTTAAACAATCCAATTTACAATAAAATCGAGTTGTTGGACACAAAAAATGTAGATTTGGCCTTCACCTTGCAAGTCGGATTAGGTTAGAAAATCATGTTTAGATTTTTGCAAGGGGGGGGGGGCATCACATTGAACACAAAGTAATGACTCAATTGATCTAGAATTCGAATTCCACAGCGATTTTCCAACTCAACAATGAACATTGAACATTCACCAAAAAACTTCGAATCTACTACTTGGCACCCGACACTCGATGCCTATTGCTCCTGTAGCCCACTTGATGCTTGCAATGTGCACACTTTAAGTTGGTATAACAATTATTATTATGAAAAATTATTGTATCAAAATGTAAATTTTATAGAATATTTTAATTCAATACGTCTACCCACAAGAAACATTTTAAACTTTCGTCTTGGTAGCTTTATTACTCACCATTTTCTTGAAAGGAAAACGTGCATATTGATGATACCCTATTGCAAGAAGTGAGAAGAGGTGATGATACCCCATTGTAAGAAGTGGGAAGAAGCAACAATACCATGATAGAATGAAGTGCCAAGCAACAACGACATTGGAGTTAGAACCCAACAATTCCAAGTAGAAATTTGATGATATTCATTAAAAAAAACCACTGCTCATGGCCCTTGAGCTTATCAACAACCCCTTCCAAGTTCCTAACAACCCCCCATTTGATCTTGCTGACAACCTCCTGAGCTTGTAGTTGGCCCCTCCTCCTAATGACAGACTGGCCCCCTCCTCGTGCTTTTGTCACCTTGTCATCTAAAACATTAGTCAGTTTGACGAAGTGTTGTTTGTTGCACAAGGTAGCTCAAAGAGGATGTAACAAATTTGTCTTTTGTCAAAATATGGTGACAGACCAGCTCTATTTATACCCACTAACTATTTCATCCTCCGAAACATGTAATGCCATGCACCTCATTTCAGCGATTGACCATGGAGACGACCTAAGTCGGACGCCCAGACTTGTGCTGGCGTAACGTCCTTAGCCTACAACACCACCCACCGACTAACCATGGGGACAGGACCTTGGTCCTACACACTGCACACACAACGTTACACACAGACAAAGCCATGAGAAAAGGGAGAACCAGAGCGGGTGGCATTTTAACGCACCTCTTCGACATTGTGAAGGAAAAAAAAATGAGTAGGGTGGCTGTGTTGTAGAGCAAGCCTCCTTTGTGCATTCAACCAAAACAAAAGAAAAAACGTTGAAGTGCAGAGATGCTCCTGCCACCCTAAACCCTAACTGGGATCATGCCAACCTCTTTTTTTTTATAAAATTAATAAAAGAATAGTTGCATTTACATTTGAAAAATAAAAATTCCATGGTTCAAACCCTTTTTCTTTGTCAATAAATGATGAATTTTTGCCAAAAATAAAGAACATTAATGTTTTAACCTTTTTTTTGTTGGTTTACATATAACCAAAAAAACATGTTAAAATCAATAGCAATAAATTAATATGTTTTCTGAGATTTTCAATGACCATAATTCAGATTAACTTGGATAGCCATAATTCATTATTGAATTACTTTCATATTTAGCTTGTAGCCAAATCTGGCTAATGTATCACTATGTATCAATTTAGCTACAACACAAATTTGACCTCCAAAAAAAATCATTGCATGATATGGCCACATAAACACCTATGCCATGTCATGCCACCATGTATCAATATAATTCATGATTCAACCTCAATGCAATATAATTACCCCATGAACCCTGAAAGTAAGAAACATAGTCACCCCTTCCCAACATTTTTCAGGAAATTTGTGTAGGGTAGGCGCCTGTTCTAGCAAGCACCTGCAATCAAAAGCTGGCGATCATTTTATGCTTGGGCACCACCACCCCAAAAGGCAGTGGACTTGTTATACATGAGGGGAGGACGAGACCAAACAAAAGAGAAAAAAAAAGGGTACCTAACCAATAGCACATGCTACATAAAAACCCTTTGATTTGGGAAATTTGTTGACTATAGTAGGCATGCTACTTGCTCAAATAAAAACAAAAGTCAACCAAATTTGCGAAGTTAATGTCCTCACATGCCTGCCACTGCCGGGCTTTTTTCTTAATCAACTTACCTCCTGCCAGGCAGATCCTATGTATTCGAACCCGCTGAGCTGCCTGCTTTAAACATAAAATTGTACCTAAAGTAAAAGGTACTGAAGAAAAAAAACATGTTGAACCATGCTGCCTGGTTTTTATGCAGGGCCAAAAAAACATGTGCAAGAAGACAAGAAAAACAAGCGCCGGACAGAGCCCATCGTGCCACTACCACCTCTATTTAAGGTGGGTCGGATGCCACTGCGAGCTTAGTGGATCAAATGTTTAGGCTCAGATCCTCACGGGTGGAACAACTTGAGTAGTTTCTGAAACAAAAAGCTTGGATGTCACAATAATTAAACTACAATTTTTTAATCTATGAACAATACAAAAACTGCCAACAATTGTGCTGAATGTGTATTGGATCCCTACCTCACTGGCTATCTCCTTGCAAATTAAATATGGGGTGCTCAGTTCAATTACTGAAGATCCCTTGCATGGTTCTCACCTCTTTTGATGTTTGTAACTAGTTCTTCTAGTTTTTTCATGTCACATTGCTATAGCTTATTACAATAATTAAAATTATTTTTTTCATTCCGAGTTATTGTTATTGTAAGTAGGGATTGCTGAATTATAGATTTTAAGATATTAGTACCAATGTGTTATTTTGTTGCAAATTTGTAGGGCGAAAATTAGAGTTTGATATATTTTGGTGTTTTTCCCGCCAGTTCTAGCCTCCTCTAGACCCCTGCGCTTCCAAGCTCGCCACACAAAGAAATGTTTTTTTTTTAAAATGCTACAACACAGGTGGGTGCAGTCGCCATTTAATGTTGATTAAGGCTGGCAATCCTCGTCAATGGACCTACTTCAGTAGTTTGAGAACAATAATCTTGCATATTACAATAAGTAAAATATTAATTTTGATTATGTGGATAATATGATGGTTGCCACATTATGTGTTAAATTTGAATCTCCTACCTCATTGGCCATTTCCTCACAACTTAAATCCGGGTGTAAGCCTCAATTTCCTGTACCCCATCAGGTCTTTCCTTTCTATGGTCCTCCCAGGCTGACTTCCTCAGTCCTCAACACTTCCCATTTGTAATAAGTTCTGCTCATTTTTTCTCCTCATAATTTTAAAGGATATTTCAATAATTCAAATTAGTCTTTTAATTCTGAATTATTATCATTGTAAGTCCAACTTACACAATCAAGTGATCTTTTATACAATATTGGTGAAATGCCACAACATATGATGATATTTCATCAGCATCTGTCCTTTCCTAAAGCAATACTTCATAAGTGACCCCCAAGAATCTGACTATGGGTTTTAAAAAATAATCAAAATAAAAATGAAATTTAATTATTTCTGTTTCCTTATTTGTTGGCCTTGCCTACCAGGACAAGGATATTGTGTTTAGATTCATTATAAAGTATAATAGCTTAAAGGCTTTTGGCCCTAGGTAACAACTCTATATTTATATGAGGATTTTTGAAAGATGATATTTTGGCTTGTGTTGAAACTTGAAATTAGTTATAGATTTATGATATCTTCAAGGATTTTGGTTTCTTTTAGAGGATTTTTTGAAGATTATATTTTTGCATGGTGAAATATTTGAGTTTCCATAATTCTTCTTTTGCCTGAAGATACTTTTCAATGTAAATGGCAAGGCCACAGTGTGACACACCCCTTGTTATGTTTCATATCCAAATTAAACAAATTTTCTCACAAATGATGATACTAGTCTTGCATCAATATATAGCAGGCTCATGGCATTTGCAAGAAATAATGTTTTTCTGGTGTGTCCAAGTCGCTTGTTTGCATATGAAACCCCAAACCAAGCCTTGAAACTTTATTTCAAGTGTTAAGTTTTGGTCTTCAAAGCTTCACTCCTGGACACGCCTCCACTCTTATAGTTACTCCATGCCTCTCCATTAGATTTTTGACCTCTATGCACTCTATTATCTACACTCAACTAAATAGGATTTGTTGATTGCCATTAATTATAGAAGTGGGGGACCATGTGATGAGGTAGGTACTTTTAGCATGGGCACTGAACAACTACTTTGAACACAGGCATGAGGTTGTTTTCCTCTTGGTGGGCACAATGGAAAGGAGAACCCATTGCCCAAAGGGTAGAAAATGAGAGAAAGCCAAAACCAAATCATGGGTATTTGTTGCCATTCATATTAATCTGTTTCTTTTTGTTTAGTGGAGGGATGGGGAAAGAGGGGGGGAGGAATTTCAGATGGGGCACTAATAATTTTTTAATGAGCCTCTTGATTATGCACCCACTAAAATATTAAATTAAAATTTTATGAAGATAAAAAGATTATCTGTGAGCACCTTTTGCAAATTTGAACCAAAACAGACAAA
>Ga0116231_10010729_pt1 | contig 14528 bp, 13 predicted proteins | sample S1TSphgellanicum_2_FD_89695 | JGI IMG/M metagenome (GOLD analysis project Ga0116231, IMG submission 89695) | Host-associated microbial communities from peat moss isolated from Minnesota, USA - S1T2_Fd - Sphagnum magellanicum MG | ecosystem: Host-associated > Plants > Peat moss > Unclassified...
CTAGAGGTTTTATTCCTGTGAGTGTAATTAATCTTCCCTCTTCTGTTTTTAGTCCTAACCGACTTTCATCTCCACCGGAGGCGGAGTGTCTCCGACTCCGCACCAGTATCTTATTTTTCGACTCTGCTCACTCACTGGAATGAAATGTTTTTTAATGGTTTCCAGGGTCTGAGGTAGTTTTTTTTAAACTCTTCTTCTGCCTCTGGATCATGTTTTATCCCCACTGGTCTCGGTACTTTTTTGTTCACTCAGCATTTTATACAATTCTTCTTCTGATTCTTTTATCTCTAATTTCATACACTTATCTACTGTGTTTGTTTTTAACTTATTCTTTTCAGTATATCATATTTTATGTGAATTGGTATCAAATAGGATTCCTAAATGTAGGTATAGGTATATTCTACATCTATATCTAACTGTATATCTTTAGCTAAACAATTTGTTTAGCCCATTTAACTTAGTTCTTATTGCTTGACAAACCCAAAAAGACAATGGTAGCTTTAATTTGTGATTAATAAAGTCAGTCTAATCTGGATTTACTAAAAATCTAAATGATATATGGATAATGGACTGGTTAGGAAAATTAGACAAAAAAACCAAAATATTCATCCTTCTTCTTTTTCACTGGAGATCGTGTTTAAAGTGGAAAATTGTTTGCTATTTTGGCCAAATGGAACTCCTCATTAATAATCTAACATATTGATCCTTAATGATTTATAGAAAGGAAGAATGAATCTATAGATGTTAGAGATACATGGGTTGCATTAGATAATAGCAACCATGCGGAGAATTTTTCCTTGAAGGATTTTTTCCCAGCATTCGGTTCATCCTTGGCTGAACGGGTGAAACCTTGCTCTAATTGGCTACATACACCAAGTAGTTATATCCGTACAAATGCTTGTATGCTGACCTACTGCTCTCGTGAGGTGGTTGGTCCAGTTGAAAATCACGCTCGGAATCAAAGATCCCCTCAGTGGTGATATTCGGTCAATGCTGATGTTTGGCTCCAATAACTATCTGGGATTGACTACTCATCCCCATGTTGTAGAAGCCGTAAAGCGGGCTGTTGATGAATTTGGTGTCGGTATGGGTGGACCACCTCTATTGAATGGAATGAGTAGTCTCCATCGAAAATTGGAAGCCCGTATTGCTCAGTTTAAAGGATCTGAAGATGCTCTTCTCTTTGCTAGCGGATTTCAAGCACAGCTAGGGTGGGTCAATGGTTTATTACGTGATGATGATGTTTTAATCTGCGATGAGTTGGTTCATGCTAGTCTGTACGATGCCATTAAGCTTGCTTCTGTGGGTACTAGAGTCCGCGCTTTTACCTTCAAGCATAACAATTGCGAGGATTTGGAAAAGCGTCTGGTGAAATGTCAGCAACTAGAAACAGCAAATCGATTAATCTATGTCGCTGTTGAAGGTGTATATTCCATGGATGGAGACGTAGCTCCACTCCCAGCAATTCGTGAACTTTGCGATCGCTATGGTGCCATTCTGGTTGTCGATGATGCCCATGGCACTGGTGTTATGGGCAAAAAAGGCACTGGTACTGACGAACACTTTGGTCTCAAAGGCAGAATTGATGTGACAATGGGCACTTTCAGCAAGGCATTAGGTGTGACAGGTGGCTTTATCACCGCCAGTCGGGAGGTAATTGAATATCTTAGGTTTTCATCGCCTGTTATCTCACTGTGCTTTTAAGACGCACCCATCTATTCGAGTAGCTTTGGCTATTTTGGGTTCGATGACAGCTCAAGGACCTGTGATTACTTGGGTGAGTAATCATAGACGCCATCACCAATATAGCGATCGCCTGGGAGATACTCATTCTCCCCATCTGCACCAAGGAGGATTTTGGGGAAGTTTAACCGGAATATGGCATAGTCATATTCACTGGATGCTTAATTGTGAAATCACAAACTCTGCATTTTTTGCTAAGGATTTGCTCCAAGATGCGGCGATAAAAAAAGTCAACCAACAATATCTAACTCTAGTCTTGTTAGGTCTTGTGATTCCGGCTTTTCTTGGTGGGTTATTCTCTGGTACTTGGACTGGTATTTGGCAAGGATTTTTGTGGGGAGGCCTGGTACGGATTTTTTTAGTGCATCATTTAACTTGGGCGATTAACTCCATTACTCATTTATATGGTAGTCGTCCTTTTCAGACTAGTGAACGAAGTACTAATAATGTTTGGTTAGCAATCCCTACAGGAGGAGAAGCATGGCATAATAATCATCATGCTTTTCCTAACTCGGCAAAATTTGGGTTAAAATGGTGGCAAATTGATTTAGGAACCTATTTGATTCGGACTCTGGAAGTATTGGGATTAGCTTGGGAAGTGAAAGCTCCCACTCCAGAAATGATTCAAGCGAAAAATTCCCAAAAAGATTGATGGTACTGTCATTAAGTCTACTGCTATAATCGCATAGACAACAGGCGCAATCGCCCTAAAAATCGCCACCAAACTAATATTGTCGGTTTTGCTATGCAGATATCTAAATTCTCTGGTTGATGAACCGGGTAACGGAACCAACGCACCCGCAAATAGATAGAAGCTGGATAAGCTAACACCCATGTTTGTTCATAACGCACCAAATCCCCTACCCAAGGAGGTTCTATTCCCTCATCTCTAGCTACTTTGGCGATGAAATCAGCAAAAGCGATCGCATCTTGTCGATGTTTCTTAATCCCCGATGGGATGTAGCTTTCTGCATATTTCCAAAACAGAGCGTTAAAATTCTTTCCTAAAGCCAGATGTGTGCGTGGTAAAAATTGCCTCACTTCTCCCAATCGCTTCCATTTCAAAGAGTTAGCGAATAGGTTAACATCTTGTACAGAAAGTTGTGCTAACTGATGTGATTCATCATCACTAAGTCCCAATTCTGCGCCCACTGCTTGGGGATTAGCAAAAAAACGCTCTCGGAACTCAGTATTAGTGTAGAGTCGAGCTAAAAGTTTCTGGGTTTCTGCTAAAGCCATCAAGTATGACTCCTAAGAATTTGTCTTGCTTGTTGTAATTCTGCGACCAATTCGCCAAAGGGAGGGAAATTTTCATCCCTTTCTAAGACAATTCCTTTAACGGGAAAGCGATCGACGACTTCAGCCATTAATTGCCAAACTTCCGTAGGTGTTGGTTGGGAATGACTATCTATTAATACACCATCATACCAATGTCCGCCAACGAAATGTAACTGTACGACACGCTGACTCGGTAATTCTCCCAGAAAATCCAGGACATCATAACCATGATTAACTGCATTAGTATGAAGATTTGTCACATCTAACAGCAAACCACAATCAGAACGTTCTAATATTTCCGTCAAAAATTGCGCTTCTGTCATTTCAGCGCCAGGAAGCGTCACCATGTAGGTGATATTTTCCAGAATTAGGGGGACATCGAACCAGCGCCGGACTTCAGCAATATTGCGACAAACAACTTCCACCGCTTCCTTGGTGTAAGGTAAGGGAGATAAATGACCAATATCAACTCCTCCCGCTCTGGTAAAGCAGATATGTTCGCTCCACCAAGGAGGGTTAAGCTGGTTAATTAATGGCGCGAGTTTACGTAAATAATCTCTATCCAAACCTTCCGCACTACCTAAAGATAAATTGATCCCATGGGGAATGATGGGAAAGTGTTGAGCAAGTATTTCTAATTCCTGCTGTTTTGGTGATGATACATCTAAATAGTGTTCAACCACGATTTCCAGAAAATCAACTTGCTGACGATTGAGAAATAGATCGCTTTTGCAGACTTCTCGAAAACCTAAACCCACACCTAAATTTGGTAAATGAGAAAGCATATTTTTTAGTCTCCACCACCACCGCAACCACCGCAACCACCACCACCACAAGAGCTACCGCTACTACAAGAGCTACCGCTATTACAAGAGCTACCGCTATTACAAGAACTACCACCAGAGGAACCGTCACTAGAACTGTTTCTGTCGGTTGTCCTAGCTATTTGTGGAGGAAAGAAAACTTTATAATATGAATCATAAGAGGTACCAGCAAGAGTCTCAACCCCAAACACTCCTACCGCCAAGCTATAATCAGCCATAGAAGGAATAGCGAATCTTACTTTTGTTTTTAACTGAAGAAACGTTTCCTGGAGTTGTTGTAGATAAGCTTGTCCACGATAACTGATACGAGAGTGTTTAGTTACCAACCATAGCAAAAATAAAGTTGAAACAACACCCATAGCGATGAGAAATCCTATGTTATGGTGTCTTTTGGCTAAGGCTAATAGTAGCTTATACGCACCTAAACCGAAAATAATTATCGCCCCAATCAAGACAATTGTAATATTGGATTTTTGCCAATTGTCTAAATACAACAATTGCTCATTATTCAACCGTTGTTTATAGACAGCGCAATATTGTTCTAGTTTCTGGGATATCGAGGATATAAATACTTTAGGTTCGTAGGAATAAGAAATAGCAGAAACCACCTCACACTCTATCGGCTTTAACTGAGATAAATCATCTTGATTTGATATTCTATTTATACGTTGTCCAGTCAATTGTAAATACCCGCTCTGAATCAAGTTAAAAATTACTACTTTTGCGACTTCGGATATGCCAGAACGCAAATAAGCGATTTCATAAGCATCTAGTTCATGAGGAATTAAAGGTAACGGTTGGTTTTTAGTGGGGTCTTTTACAAGTTTCCAGCAAGTCAATAACGTTATGGTAATTATACAGCCATAAAACAGCAGAAAGTCCACACCAGACATATCTGCAATTATGTTATGTGCTGATATATCTACATCCATTACATTCACTCCCGATCTATTTTGTCATATTATATACTCAAAACCTTAAATAGAATCTGGATCAATATTAAGCTGTCGCAGTCTTGCTGCTAATTTTTCCCTTTTTAACGCCTCCTGAGCAGCTTGTTGTTCAGCCTGTTTTCTCATCGTAGCTTCCTGAGCAGCTTGTTGTTCAGCCTGTTCAGCGCGTTGTTCAGCCTGTTTTCTCATCGCAGCTTCCTGTACAGAATTCTCTTCTGGTGAAGGAACTAATTCTCCTTCTGGTGTAAAATATCTGAGAAACTTCCCATGTAATCCTAAATATAATCCTAGCTGCTCACTCCATAGATGTCCTCGTTCATTTGGTTCTATTCGCTGATATACACCATTTTGTAATCTAAATCCTACAAATTCTAAATTGTATGGACCAAACCAAAAATATTCCGGTGTGCGGAATGTATCTTGGTATAAGATTTTTTTCTTTCCTCTGTCTACTCTAGCTGTACTTGGTGAAAGAACTTCGACTATTACATTAGGAAATTTATAATTTTCTTGCCATACCGCCCAGCTTTTCCTGAATTTGCGTACAGTGTCAAGCACCACAAAGAAATCAGGTCCTCGATAATCTCTTGTTTTTATTTGCTCAGGACTGTAATAGATACTAATGTTACCAACAGCATAAAAATCATTTCTGTCTTTCCACAATAATTCTAAGCTGCTGATCAGGAGAATAATTTGTCTTAAATGTAGTTCTGTTTCCAAGGGTGGTTCATCACTATATATTTCCTCTGTAGGTAGGACTATACCTTCAGATATGCTGATAGGGAAATCTGGTTCCTTGGCTATAGTCATAGGACAGCTACCATATTTGCTGCAAAATTGATAAATCTACTCTAGTCTATATGTACTCTAGCGATCAATTCTCCATCCAGCCAATTCTCAATAACGACCCACAATATGCATTGGCTTATCAATTATTATGTTACCTAGTATAAATCTATGTTGTCTTGGTAAGCGATTCAAAATCGGTACATACCATTTAATTAGATCGTAGGTTTTTTGAATAATTGCTAGTTCGCTCATCTCGGAATTTACTAAAAAAATTAAACGGCTCGCTTCGCTCGCGAGGGTAAAGAAAAAAAGCGCCAAGGGCAAAAGAGCAAGAGTGTAAAGGGATACTAAGTCCTCGCGCCGGAACAGACAACCCGAAAACCAACGTTGCCGAACCTACCGCCCACAACGCCGTTGTAGCGATTAGCCGAACGGCAATCAACAGGGAAGCTGTTCCAAAAACCACCTCGCAGTATACGTCTTTGATTATCATTCTCACCCAACCATGCACTACCATCTTCGGGTGCTCCATCGTAGCTATTATGATAGTTATCCTCACACCATTCGCAGACATTTCCATGCATATCATACAAACCAAAAGGATTAGGCGGAAAAGCTCCTACTTCAGTTGTCTTTTCGCGGTACTCACCCTTTTTTCCATCTCCATAAACAGAATTACCATCGTAATTTGCTAACTCAGTTGTAATTGTCGATCCAAAGTGAAATGGTGTTGTTGTCCCAGCCCGACAAGCATATTCCCATTCGGCTTCACTAGGTAATCGATATTCTCTCTTTGTCTTTTTGCTTAGTCTTGCACAAAATTCTTTTACATCATACCATGAAACTCGTTCTATAGGAAGTCTTTTTCCTTTAAATCTTGATGGATCTGGTTCAATATTTATTTTAACTTTGGGGAAAGTAGTCGCTACTATCGCCCACTCCTCTTGCGTTACTTGATACTTTCCCAGGAAAAACTGCTGAACCGTTACATTATGTTGTGGACGCTCACTATCAAAACCCTCTCCTTCTGGTGAACCCATCTTAAAACTACCAGCAGGAATTTGTACCATTTCCAGTAAAATTCCATCACCTAAATCTTCTATAAAATATTGTGCTGTTCTTTTAGAAAATACAGTTAGAATTTTCGGCACATCTTCTCAACTAACTCACTAATACATTATCTCATTTGGAAATCCAAATTTATATTATATCTTAATGATTCTTTTAAAAAATTAATCGGCTCGCTTCGCTCGCAAGGGTAAAGAAAAAAGTGCCAAGGGCAAAAGAGCAAGAGTGTAAAGGGATACTAAGTCCTCGCGCCGGAACACACAACCCGAAAACCGAAAATGCCGTACCTGCCGCCCGCATCGTCGTCGTAACGATAAGCCGAACGGCAAATCTCAGGGTTGTTGTTCCAAGAACCACCCCGCAGCATACGTATTTGATTATCATTCTCACTTAACCATGTACTACCATCTGTGGGCGCTCCAACGTAACTATCATGATATTGGTCTTGACACCATTCTAGCACATTCCCGTGCATATCGTACAACCCAAAATTATTAGTTATTCCGAAACTTCCTGCGTCTGTTGTCTCTTGTCGATAAATTCCCTCAACTCCATTACCATAGATATAGTTACCATCATAGTTAGCCAAATCTGTACTAATGGTTTCACCAAAATGAAATGGTGTTGTTGTTCCAGCACGACAAGCATATTCCCATTCCGCTTCACTAGGTAATCGATAAGATTTTTTGGTATGACTTGAGAGGCGATCGCAAAATTCCACAGCATCATCCCAAGAAACATTTTCAACTGGACGGTTTGCTCCTTTAAAATGAGATGGATCTGGTTTTAATTTGACCTTTACTTGGGGTAAGCGAGCAACAAATTTCCACTGTGCTTGAGTAACAGGATATTTACCAAAGAAAAATGGCTGTACAGTTACATTATGTTGGGGACTTTCATCTTCATAGCGTTTTAGCTCATCTGGTGGAGAACCCATTACAAAAGTTCCTCCAGGAATTAGCATCATTTCTAGTTGAATGTTATTATCTAAATGTTCAATAAAGCCTGTAGCTTTTCCAGGAGAACCGTTAACCCACTGCTCGACAACAGATTTAACATTACTTTTATTAACATTTTCACCAAATATATCTGTTAAAAGATTCCAGAGGTTTCTACTAATAGACTTTAGATGATTTTCAGATTCTGAGCGATTTTGTGATTCTAGTATTTGTTTATAAGTTTGATTTTCAAGCGTACCTTTTATTAATAGTTCTTCAATATCATTCAAATATCGGTTTTTTTGATTAAATAATTCTCGATTAATAATTTCCAGAATATCAATATCATTATTATCATCTTGATTGACTTTTATAAATCCGACTTTAAAGTTAAAAGTTTGTGTATTAATAGAATCATCTATCAGAATTATCGTTGCAAATTCAAAGTCAAATGATTTCAACTCGATCACAGGTATATCTGGAACAATATCATTCTCATTTGCTAGTTTTCTAAAAGCTGTCTCTACCTCCTCAGCAAAGCGTTGATAAGATCCTCCTAATCGTTTGAGAACTTTAGTGGTTATTCTAGCAAAACGTTTCAAGTCAAAATTATCAATTCCTGCTTTTAAATCGCTTTCTGCTTTTTTCGCCTGGTCAACTTTTTCCTCTAATTCCTCTGGCTTTTTCAGTAAAGCATAAAAACCTTTAAGAGATTGATCTCCTGATTTCCTAACAAAATCGGAAACCGCATCAGAAACCGCATCAATAACATACAAGGAATCCATTTTAGGAGCATTTTTTAGCAAAATATCCCGTATTTTTTCTCCATTATTATCTGCCTCATCATCATCAAAAAAGATATATTCAACTCGGTCGGGGTTAGTTTTTGGTGTAATACGATAGCGAGTCTTTAATATACCTTCAATAAACACCTCCGCGACATGAATTGGCTGGGATCTAGGAAGAAATTTTTCTTGGATTATCCGCACAATAGGTAAAGTAATTAAAGGTGCAGAAGCTAGTAAACTAGCTAGATTCCGCGCCATAGGAGAAGCTATCATGAGAAAACGATAAGCTCGTTCTTCACCAGTTAAATTTTGCTGACTTAAATCTTGTTTTTGAGAATTATCTTTAGGAAGTTCCTGTTTTTGAGAATTATCTTTAGGAGTTTTGGGAACCAATTTTTGATTGAATACAAACCCTCCCGCGCCAATACTACCTTTTCCGATTAACATTTCACTCCAAGTTTCCAGCATTGCTGATTCCAAAGTGAATACTGGAACTTTAATCCCTGTTTTAATATCTTCCCCTAAAAGTACCTTTTTAATAGATAATCCTTGATTAGCTGCGCCTAGTCTTGAGTTACCTAATTGTACTTTTGTTCCTAAAGTCAATCCCGTTCTCAACCACATAGATTCTGGTAACATTTGTAAAATAGCGACAGGATTATATTTAACCCAAGTTGCTAAAACGGATAAGATTTCTCCATTGTGCCAAATATTACCAATACAATCACTGACTATTAAAATTAAAAGGCGATCGCTCGAATTATTCAGCTTAGAGATATTATATTGGCGCTTACTAGATTGCTTACCTATTCCCCGTCGTAGAGATATTGTTGTTTGATTTTTTGCTTGATTTTTTGCTTGATTTTTTCTCACCAATTTCCAAGTTTGGACATCCCTAAACACCCGATACTTTTTCAGCAATTGTTGTAACTCTTGGATTGTCTGTCGCCAGAAAATCATGGAATCACTTTCATCCACAACTAACGCTAAATCAAACGGGAGTTCTTGAGCAGGTTTGAGGATAGGAATTGGAATATGTTCTTCTGCGCTACGTTCAGCAGTTTCTTGTTCATCAATTATTCCCATCCCAAAAGGAATCTTTTGCATTAGCAAACGTAACGCCCGAATTATTTCCTTTTCATGGATAATTGACAGTGATTTTGCATCAGGAATTTTAATGGGAAGAGTATTATTATCAAGAGTATTATTATCAAGAGGTTTATCTGGTTCTCGATTGAGGTGAGCATCTGCTGAAAAAGATTGCTGTTCGCTGTGTTGTTCGGTAGAAAAATTCTGTTTGGAGGTTGCTGGAATATCTTTTGTAATATCTTTTGGAGTCGGAGATATAACCACAGGTTCTCTGATAGTAGATTCTCGGTTTTGTAGAATCAGCCAAAGAATATCAGCAATTTCTGTACCTGTCAGCTTTAATTCATTTTCTCCTAGTATGGTAATCAATCGATCGAGCTTAGATTTTGGTTGATTGGTCATAGTTTTTGCTCACCTCCTTTATCACCTTCCCTAATCGGGTAGGAATATAAATTTTCATAATAAGATTCCGATCTGACTATTCATCTTCATCTTGGTCATCTCCAGATAGACTTTTAAATAATAAATCTTTTAGGTCTTCTGGTTTCAGATCAATATCACTGACATTAGCCCTTAAATAAATAGCATTTAATAATTGATCTGTCGCTAGATCGTCCTTATCTAAAAAATCTTCGATCAAGTTATCCATCACATTTGTTACTTGTTTCAATAATTCTGGATTGTCTGAATCGTCAAAATGAGCATTAACAATAGCTTTTAATGGTTCTGAAGTGGGATTAGGCATGTTTACTCGCAAACATCGCCGCATAAAAGCAGGAGGAAAATCCCGTTCACCATTACTGGTCATGATCACAATGGGGAATTCTGTACAACGAACCATCCCCTCTGTCCTAACTTTTATATTTTTATCTTCCGTGCGAATCTCTACACTTGTAACATGAGATTCACCTCTGGTAGTCTCCTCTTCTTGATTGAGATTTCTTTTCAGCCAACGGGTTAATTCGGGAATTTCAAATTCTCCTTCTTCAAACAGGTGTAAGAGATCGTTAGGTAAGTTAAGATCACTCTTATCAATTTCGTCGATTAACAACACTCTGGGATATTTAGAAGGTAAAAAAGCGGTTCCCACTGGTCCTAAGCGCAGATAATCACTGATATCATCTTCTCTTGATTTTTCTCTATCTTGTAATCTGGCGATCGCATCATAGCGATAGAGTCCATCTTGGACGGTAGACCTAGTGGAAATAGCCCAACTGAGTACGGGACCTAACTTTAATTGATGGGCGATCGCATAAGCTAAAGAAGTCTTTCCAGAACCAGGACGACCAGTAATTAGGATCGGTCGTCGTAAATACAAAGCAGCATTTACCGTATTAATGACTTTTTCTGCATTTTTCACATAATCTGCATTTTTTTCATTTTTTTCATAGTCTGGATCTTTCGCGTAGTCTAGATTTTTTTTAATCTTCTTCGCATGTTCATCTGCTTCCTTCTTCATCTTCTCTGTAAATAAACAAAATTTCTCTCCCTTGAATCTCCCTCGGCTATTTTCATTAGAAATAGCTAATTTTTGAATCTTATTCCAGCGTTCTTCAAGTTCTTCTTGTATTGATATATCTGTATCTTTGTTATTCTGAAACCGTCGCCATGGAGGAGGTGATGGTAAATTTTCAATATTAACTTTATGGAGCTTATCATCAGCAAAAAAGAGAGTCCAGTGTGTCATTTTTTCTAATTTCATGAGTTTGAAAAATTTGGTGTTATTTTTTTTAATGTTATAGGTATAATATCTGGATCATCGCACAAAACTCCTATCATTGGGTCATAAGTATTTATATTATACATTTTTATCCGAAAATACATGATTTCTTTTAATACTTTATTAATTTTTTCTTGGAAGGTTATATTTTCATCATGTAAAATTTTATTCACTTTCAATTCCCATGTTTCATTCGAGTTATCAATTTTTAGTGATTTATAATGATTATAAGTTCTATTATCCATCCATATACAAAGAGGAGTACCTATTGCAAATATAGTATTAAATAGAAAACACTTCTGTTGTCCTCTAGGCAAAAAATTATTATTGTAGGTATTTTCAGGTTGAGAGCAGATATATCCTATTATTTTTTTTTGGCTATTATCAAGTAAATTAGTTTCTAATCTAGCTTTATCAATTTTTTTAACAAGGTTTGTGATATCTTTAATATCTACGATAGATGCTTGTGATAAGTTATCTCTTTCTGATTTAAGTTTGCCCTTATAGATTTTATCTGTTAATCTTTTAATAGAACATGCGACAAACTTATAATTTGCAGGAATCACCATATACGTATTATCGTGCTTTCTCTTAACTTTATATTTTTTCATTGAAGTGTCAATTGTTGTTCCCAAAAGATTATGATCCAAAAATAACTTAATAGTATTAAAAGCAATTCCTTCATCATTTAATACTTTAATAAAATTATAAATCTCATTAGGTATTTCGTTCAATGAACAATCATTATTAAATCCTAACTCAATATCCACTACAGGAGGATATAATTCAGCATTGATAATATATTTTTTTCCCTCGTTCTCTTTTTGATCAGACTTAGGTTGAATAATAATTAAAAGATGATAATCACGATCATATAATTGATGATAATTATGATCATCATTAAAGTCTATTCCCTTAAGATTCAAGTTATTAGTCCATTCTTCAAAATGATTTTCATCAAATTCTCTGATATTCAAATCTTTGGTCAGGAAATTTACAAAATCTTGAACTTTAAGAATACTTTCGTCTGAATCGTCAATATCATTATTAATATTAGGACTTTGTGAAAACCAGTTATATATAATATCATCTATAGGTAAAATTTTTCTCTTTAGGAACTGTTCATATACTGTTTTGTGATTAGAAAAACTTCTTTCAAAACGGGAGGATTTTTTGAACTTAGCTATAATTTTGTCTTCTTTTTCTATTTTTTTCCACATTGATATTAATGTATAAAACTCATAATCACAATAGATTTTGTAATATTGATCAAAGTCTGTAATTTTCCCTTGTGGACATGCAATACTTGCCACAATTAAAAATTCATTAATTAGGCCATCTTCTTTCAAGCGATCAATCAATGCTTGAATTTTCGACTCATATGCATTATCAATAAATGGAAGGTTATCGAGGTTTTCAATTTTAAGCTTTTCATAGTTGTCTTTTAATAGTCGTTCTAATCTTCCTTTATCAAAGCTTTTTTCAATGGCTTCACGTAATTTGTTATTCTGATATCCTGTTGGTAACATCTGGAAAAATTACTAATAAATTTAGTGTTTAATATATCTACGTTAAGTTTTCTTGTTTATATATTCTATACATTTACCAAATATTGCGTTTTCCTCATTTGCTGCAATTAAAAATTCATTAATTAGATCATCTTGTTTCAAGCGGTCAATTAATGCTTGAATTTTCGACTCATATGCATTATCAATAAATGGAAGGTTATCAAGGTTTTCAATTTTAAGCTTTTCATAGTTGTCTTTTAATAGGCGCTCTAATCTTCCTTTATCAAAGCATTTTTTAATTGCTTCACGCAGTTTCTTATTCTCATATCCTGTTGATTTTAAAGTTATTTTAGTTTCCTGTGGTCGTTCAGAAGCATTTAAAAGCATTCGACAACCCCAAGCCTGTTTGGGTTCTCCATGTTTGGTTTTAAAATTCTCCTGAGAGAAATCACGTTGATCTTTTATATCTTGAGATAAATAATTATATGTTACTTGATCTACAAAAAGCCAACCAGGGTATGCTCCAGCTTCCAAAACTTTAGCTTCTACAAAAATGTCTCCAACCATTTTATTAAGCTTCGATTCATCATAACTAATCTCGCCTGTTGCTGCGCTAATACGAAATCGCCATTTATCTATATTAGGATTTTGATTATACCTGTCAACAAAAGTACAAAATATTTCGACAAACTTATAAGCTATTTCAAGAGATTCAAATGTACATTTACCACCATCAGCTTCAAAGTTGTAAATTCTAGTTAACTCACTATTTATTTCTAATCCATTAACTGCTTCATCAAAAGCATTACGGATAGTTTGTTCAATTTTTTCAACAACGAGTCTTACAGTTTCAGGACCAAGACCCATTTTTCTAATCCCATCCCAAAATCTGGTAGAATCCACAAGATCGAATTGAACTATAGTTAATGTGAGAGTTAATGGAACGAAGTTATCCACCATAAAAAATCCTTAAAATCTCCGATAAATAAGCAAATTAACTATTACAGAAACAGGAATTACTAGAATAGAAAGAATTAAAATATATATCGCATAGGTGAAGACCTGAAATTTTAAGAATGTGATTTCAGCATTAATCGTAATTTGTGCAGCAATATCTTCATATTCTTTTTTATAAGGTCTATTAATTTTTCCTTCAAAGTATTGCTTATTTAAAGCATCAAGCAATTCTGTAGAAGTATATTTCTGTAAATGTCCAAAATACCAGAAATTATCTTTATCAGGATCTTTTTTGACAAGATTTGAATGCTTACGTTGGTTGCGTTGTAACCATAATAGACGGTTCAGATTTACTTTAGGTAAAAAAGAGAAGGAGCAAGTGAGGGAGCAAATACATAAAAGACAAGTTGTTAACAACAAACCAAAATTTAAGGAAATGGGTATTTTTGGTGCTGCTGCTAGGAGCGTTATTGTTGCGGTGATACCAGTACCAGAAAAAGCTAGTAGAATACCATTTTTAGCCTCTGCGAATTTCAACCAATCATTCACATTCTGGAAAATCGCTGTCAGTTTCGGATAAATTTCATCCATAATTATATTTAGTCAAATTTAGTTATAATTATAAACTTACTAGAATTAGTATAATGTTTGGGCGGAAAAAATAGCAAGCACTTAGTTAACAGTCTCAGAACGATAGAAATCATATTTGAGTTTTAAACAGCCCTCACCCTAAATCCCTCTCCCAAGGGGCCTACGGTGTACACACAAGTCTTCCCAACATGGGTTTCAGACTTTTTAGCCCCTTCAATAGCTAAATTTTTGGGGGGAATCGAAGCTTCGGAACCACCTAATTTGGGAGTTAGAGAGCCAAAA
>Ga0116231_10010731_pt1 | contig 14524 bp, 10 predicted proteins | sample S1TSphgellanicum_2_FD_89695 | JGI IMG/M metagenome (GOLD analysis project Ga0116231, IMG submission 89695) | Host-associated microbial communities from peat moss isolated from Minnesota, USA - S1T2_Fd - Sphagnum magellanicum MG | ecosystem: Host-associated > Plants > Peat moss > Unclassified...
GGCAGGGCAAAACGTGGGAAATGCTTCCAACATCCCACATCAGGGGAAAAGGGTGAGTATTAATTAATATGAGGAATGTTTTACACCCCCCCCCCCCCCCCCCCAAACAGGGGAACAAAAAAAAGGAAGAGAAAGAAAAAAAATGGAAGAGTTCTGATCTCCTGGCAACAAAAGAAGGCGAGATCTTAGACTAATATTATCAAGTCCGACGTTCGGCAAGTTCACGTAATTTCCCTCTATTGCTACCTGGAAGAGAGTTATTAGAGAGTGGAATTTAACATGGTGTTGCCCTAGATGCAGGAAACTGTTGTTGTTGAGGTTTCTAATTATTCCCATTCGTAGAGAGAAGAGAGTGATGAGGAGGTTATTATAGTCGTCTGCAACTTCATGAGGTCAAAAATTGGGCTACAGGTTCCGAGCTTCCTAGCTATCATCATCACGTTTCCTTTAATAGACTTGCACAAATTGGGTGCAACAGACTCTAGTTCTAGTTCAATGCATATAAGTATTAAATTAATAAGCGCACGCACCCTGCAACTAGCTAGCTCATGATTCCACGATCATCATATTGCACTGTGACATGTGCGTTGCATGTACAAATCCTTGTTGTTTAAGCCATGTATAACTTACAGTTGGTCTTTGTGGCGCTGTAGAAGTTGTTTCAAGAGCCTGCAGCATTTTGAAGACTGGCTGGCCATGAAAGAGGAAAACAAATTATAAGCCACTTAAGATCATGTAATGCTCATGACTCATGACTAGATAATTGGGTCACGAACGATATATTATTGAGGAAAAAAAAACAAAGAAATTGAATTCTATGGGAAAACAAGGACCTCTTATGATCATCAGCACGAGATCAGGAACTGGGAATGTGTAATTGTGATCCCAACAGCCTAATGGAAAGAGACTCTTCTTGGGACAGAGTGCGAGCTAGTAAATTCAAGTAGGAGGGAACTGCGACAAATTATAGTTTTGCGGCCGGCGGCCCTGAAGAAATGAGAAGAGGCTGGAGCTCGATAAATACAGCTACCTACACCTACTCTGATCATTAGAATCATGAGTAACGTCATCACATTAGTAAGTTAAATTAGGTCGAACAGATTGAGAGTGTCTTGTGCAGATTCTAGGAGAGAGTTTGATGAGATGGAAACGGGTAATAATCGAAATCCATGTCAAACACAAGGGATATGAATCATCATAGAAGATCAAAATTCATTTACTATGAGTAAACTTTACCATCATTAGATATCTATTTTTTTTCTTTATATTATCTCTTTGTACGTGGTTCTTTAGTCCGAAGAGCCCATAAGCATTTTGTAGCAATGTTACAATATAAGTTTATATGATTTTTGTTATTGTCTTGGAAAGCAAAGCTCTAAGAAAAAAATCAAATGTCATTCAGCCTTGATGATCTTAACTGTAGTGTTAAGATAGAACCGCAAGCGGCTAAATAGCAAACAAAAATCAGAAATGGCAAACTCGAAGAGCTCACTTGTTTAGAGCTGCCATAATTGAAGATATATATCTTGAATCTGGCATTGAAAGGGAAATTGCATCAATCAATGCAGAGCTCGGCTGGAGTCCATAACATGAGCCATAAGAGTACAGCATACAGCACCTTCAGGAGCAGGATCTGAGATCTAGACGTATTTGCATTATGGGTTAGATGATATAGGGCGGGCACCTGACGGAGTAAGGATTCTTACAAAGACAGCTTCAGATCAGAACAATAGACAGATGGAGCAAGAGACGGCTGACAGAAGCAACCTTAAAAATAGTTGGGATCATTCAGATCAGGAACTGGACATTAAAGAATTCAGGTCTTGGATTGAGCAAAGAGATCAGTGGTATAAATCTTCAAATACTTAACAAGCAAAGCAGAAAAACAAAAAGGTCGGAACTTGATTCAGATGCTTAGATACAGCAGCAAGAAATTAAGGATCTGCTAGTTAATAAAAATAGGCTTGTACAGACTCAGATTTCTGTACACCTAGCTAGCAAAAAAACTCTGGTTAAAATTATATGCACTTGATACTGTAGCAAAATTGGAGTCGATAGACAAGGAGATTGAGAATGAACTGATTTTTGGAGGAAAGTAGATGGGAACTAATCTGGATCTAGAGATGACATCATAGAAAACAATTTTGAAAGATAGGGAAATTGATGAACATGAGATATTTTTGCAGGGTTGAAGAAGCAAGGATAGGGCAATTGCAATTGATGCCTAGTGGGATCTCACAAGCAAGAGGAGAACAGGGAGAAGAGTCCAAGAATGCATAAAGCTTATTAGAACAGGTGACACACCCAGGGACCGTTTGGAACCCTACTATCTCTTTGACTCTCAAGACGGTTGTACACTTCTTGTTACTGGCAATACAAAGCTGGAAGTGCTTTACCAAAATTTAAGGAAAAGATTGAAAACTTTGCCAATTATGGGGCTTGTGTGCATGCGATGTGAACAGACTCATGGGTTTCAGAATAAAAACTTGATGTCGCTGAAGAAACACTAATATTGTGGCTAATAACAATACAGAATCAAAAGCACAAAAGTCCAAACCTGCAAGCATCTACTGTACTTGAAAATGGATTTATATAATCCATGTTAACTATTGTACAATCTGGACTATCAGGTTTTCTCTGTATGTACATATCATGACAACTCCTGGGTATTCTTGTTCTTAAATTATTTTCAGGTTTGGAGCTCTAATGAATAGACCTGTTGTGGGAAATTACGTATCTACAGCAAGCTTGTCTCGTCAGTGACCTGGGAGAAATTTTGTCTTTCCATGACTTCTCAGATTGAAAAGTCTCAGGTACAGACTGTTCTGTCATTACACAAACATGTGTAGTAAGCAAAAGCACAGGCGAACTCTTCATGAGGACTCTGCTGTGCAGCATTTGTAACTAGAATTACCTTGACCCTGCCTAGAAAAATGTCATAACTATTAGACTCTAACTCCTGAACTAATGATTGCAAAAATGTAGTGTTGAATAATAGCTCAGACAACACTCAAGTTCCCAGTACATACAATCCACTCTACAGACAAAAAAATTCCATTGCCTCCTCAATTCTTCTATATTGAGTACTTACACGACGGAGGAACTCTAAACCCTAAACCCTAAACTCATGCAGCCAGCTCAAAATCTTCTTCATGTTGACAATCAGGTCAACATATGCCAGTTTGTTTCCACCTCAAGTGAGCTTGCGAAAAATCCAAATCCACCATCTTCACCTGCACCCATGGTTTATCTATTGCTGGTATTTCACAATCTACCGTTACATTCAAAATTGTCATTGTAACACATATCCTCTGAGCAAAAGTTGGTCAAAGCACATGCCCTAAATGGGTGTGATCAATATGTATCAAAAACTTTTGTGTCATGGAGAGTAAGATCATCTCTCTCCCAAACTAATGTCAATAATGATAGTATCAACAAGCACATGATCCAGCATCAGAGTGCACCACATACCAGATTGGGATTACCAGCACCTCATACTTTTCCAAATTCTGCACAATGATGAGTACATGTTCAATCAGTTGTGAAAGGGATTTGGCCAACAATGTTTACACAATTGTTGGACTAGAATTGGAAAACCTTGTTGATGAGAAACATAGCAAAAAATACAAATCATCCTACAAAGTCCCAACCTGTACAAACATGTTCTTGAAGTCAGCCACATCTTGGACCTAATTGACTTGCAAAGAGGATCACTACACCACACACATCAGTTCTGCCATCGAACAATATATCATGAAAGGAGAGTTCACAGGTACCTTAAGCTCCTGATTTCAGTGCCAACTTGGAGTTGTTGCGCACAACAAACTTTCTTTGCAATCATGGTCACCCCATATAAACATGATTGTGATCACCTGCATTTTTTAGGGTTCCCAAATCATTTCCGACAGTAATCTCCTAGCGAGGCAGGATATATAAAACAATCCAGCACTCTAACAAATTCTGTATGTACCTCCCTACTTTTCTTAAGTGTTTTTGTTAAGCTCACAAAAACCAAAACTGGTTCTTATTTTCAAGCCAAAAAACACACACGCACGACAGAAGCCTGAAGAGTCTTGCATATCAACTACACTTGAAAACAGATTCGTGCAAACCAAAGCATAACAGCCTTGAACTGTCATTGGGGCAATGGAATTCCTGATCCGGATCATCCGACTAGAATAATTATTTTAACTGCCACCCCAAACAGAATATTATTAAGTACTAATTCCCAGAGTGTGTCATGCTCCTGGCAAAGTTCAAACCAAAACCCCATACTTACATGTTCTTGGGCATTTCATGCAATTGCAGAATTGTCCAACATACATGCCTACTAAAAAGAAAAAGCCTTGCCTTGAAGGACAGTCCCTCCCCCATATAGCTGTGTAGAGTCATGAGCCTTTCATTTCATTCTCATTAGTCCTGAGATGACAGATCCCCAGCAACATGTCCGTCCTATTGCCCCTATTGTACATCTATCTCTCCCTTCTGGCGGCTTCTGCAACCAAGTTGATGATTGCCAAGCTGTGAAAATTGCACGGATTCCTAACACCTTTTTTTTTTTGTTGATTGTTCGCTTTCGTTTTTTCTTCTGGTTGTGTCTACTCGTGCTCTCATTTGCCTCGTACTTTTGATGGATGGGTTCACATCCTTGATTTTTATATACAGGTTTTTCTTCAAAGACAGAAAAAGAAGAAGAAGAAGGGAGACACAGAACATCCAATCAGTTTGGAGGATGTCGATCCAACTGAAAGTTGATGGCAACAAACCATTACAAATCATTTGTTGATTGTTTGCTTTTGTTTTTTCCTTTGGGTTGTGTATGTGCGCTCATGTTCTCATTTCCCTTCTACTTTTGATGGATGGGTTCCATCCTTGATTTTTATTTAGTGGATTTTGCTTCATTACAATAATATCCTAGTACCTTGGCCATTTCAACACATGTCCGTTGAATAATTAATTAATTTTGAAAAAATCATTTCAACAAATGGAATATTCCTAAATATTCACTATTATCTTTCACAATATTTTTTGATTTGGAAAAAGTAATTTTTATAATTTTTAACATTTCTTAAAAATAACATAAGTGTCAAATTGGCCAAGGTACTAGGGTATACAACATACTTGCTCAGATCAGCTAGCCTTAATATCACATAGTACAGGGCCAGCTTCAGCACATGTCTGCCAAATAATTAATTAATTTTGAAGATCCCATTTTGAAAGTTCAGTATCCTTGAATATTCCAAAAGATTCCTCCTTTTTCTTTACAGGAATTTGTTCTTTTGGAGCAAAGTAAAATTTGAAATTTTCAGCATTTCATTTCTAAGATTTTTTTTATTTTTTTCGCCAATGCTGGCAAGGTTCTATTGTAGCACTTGGATTCATTGATTGAGGGTGAATCACTAACAACCCATTTGGATCTCTCTGCTATTGAAATCAATTTTTACTAGCACCAAGAGACATAGAGAACAAGCAGCTCAAGCTGCGGTGGATTTGTTGTTGCAAACACCCACCAACACCCCTCACATGTTATTCGAAGGGCAATAAGGGGAAGGTAAAAATTAGGAAAAATAAATTATGCTCTTCCAAAGAGAAACTGATTGGGTAGAGTGGCACCCACAGTAATATCATAGTAACAATTAAGAACCCGTCTTCCATCTCCCCACCCCCTCTCGCCTATCTTTTTTCCTTTGCTTGTAAACAATACAAATAGCTCATCGTAAGAGTAAATCATGGTCTTAAAGTCCAAATTTAACATTGTCCAGGCTCAATATAGCCACCAAGGGGTGTCACTCAAATATATGAACCAGTTTGGGTTTAGGGTTCACCTAAGACAAACAAGGTGAAGTTACTAATAAATGCTAGAATATTGATGTCAGGATATTAATAAATGCTGGAACATTGTTCCCCAAGGGTTGCAAATTGGCCTCCCAAATTTGGTGGTATCCTTTTGTCCCATAATGTTCAGCATTTTACTAGTAACTTGGGGCAGATTGAAGCCTCAACTCCTCATGTAAAGCCCTTGGAGCTGATTTCAACTTTTGCACCAATAGGAATGCTGGATTTGGGTTGAGCAATGGCCCTGACTCCTAGTGTAAAGCGGGCCTAAGTTTCTAGTTGTCACCCACACATTGGCTTCCAAATTCAAACCCAAAATTGTATCCCAAATTGTACACATATGTGAAGTTATATACGCCAAAGTGTGGTTCTCAATTGGAGTCAAAATTACATCCCAAATGCTACACGAGTGCAAAGTCTCTTGTCTCTGGGCAGAACAAACAAAAGGTCATGAAAAGGGTTCAAAACTTTCTGCCCTTCAAATGAAAGACAATATTGTTTTAGTGCGGTTCAGGGGCTTGTACAAATTTGAACTCTACAAGTCCTTAAGAAGGGGGGAGGGGGAGGGGGAGGGGGGTTGTCTGTTGTTAGCCTAGTGGGCAGTCTTTTTTGCATTGGCTATTGTATATCCAAAATGCTAAATTTAAAAAATAAAAAGTGATAAAATCAGGCGCTTTTTGTGATTTTCATTAGCCTAAATTCGATCAAAATTTAAAGAAAAATCACCAGATTTCTATACATTGTTTCAAGTAGATAGCACAAAGCTCAAAGGTATTGAATGTATTTTTTAAATTCATTTTTATATTTAGCTTGTAGTCAAAATTGGCTAAATTTTTCTGTGGATCATTGTTACTTTAAGCTATAATAAAAATTGCCACCAAAAAAAAAAAAAAGCACACTGCTAAAGCAAGCTAAAGCAAACACTAAATAATAAAACATCGAATTAATTTGTTGACAGTTTGATGCATTTGCAATACAATGCCCAACATGAAAAAAAAAATTGAAGTTTTTTTTTAAACCTGTACCCGCACCATCAAGTGTAATGGTGTGAGGGCCCACCCAAATCATGTGTACCCATAGTATCCAGAGCCTTCCATTCCCTTGCAGGTATTCAGAGCCTTCCATTCTCTTTGTGGCATTATTATTACTCAGAATTCGCAGCAACTGGGCACTGCAACTAAATCAGCTGCCAACAGCGAGTCTGGACAAAACAAGATGCACATTGGATTGTATATAACTTCACATTCTTTCATTCTTCTTCTCCTTCTTCTTCCCACAATCACAACCACCCGAGAGCTGAGCTTTGCACGTATACCCAAACCAGCAGCCACCATCTTCTTCTCTCTACCTTTGCACATATACCCACAGCGCCAGCACCATTTTCGACTAATTCAAAATAATCTAGCATCCCCATCCCTCACAATTGCAGCCAGCATTTATAAACCCAAGGAGTGAGAGAGAGAGAGAGAGAGAGAAAGTAGAAATTAAAGCTGCCAAGTTTCAAAACCTCTCTCCTCATCACGTTCCTCAAAAAGGATTCACATCAAGGTGTTTAACACTCTCATAACAGTCTTGCCTCGCACAAGCATCCATCGATGATGAATAAATCTTAGCGATTTTTTTGTTCTTGCAAATTTGCAACTTCACAAATTTGAAAGGAGTGTGTTTAGGCAAGTTCTCTAGTTTTTAGGAATTTTTCTGTGGAATTCTGAAGAAAAAGACACTCTACAGGAAAAAAAATTCCCCTTATTTGGCACAGTTTTTAGTTTTCGGCAATTTTTCTGTCATCTTTTGCACTTCGTCCCTAATTAATGCTTAAATCTTTCCTGGGATAAAGTATGGTAGTGTATTTGTGTCTAATGAGGTGTGAGGACCCCTAATGCTCAAAAAAAGTTCTTCTGTGATGGGCAACTTTGATTGGCCCATCACAAAAGGAAAAGAAAATCAAGCCTTTGGACAGCCCCAAAATAGATATGTTGTAATCTCCTCCTTTGGGCTGATTGATTACAAAAGAGTAAAACTTAGGGCAAAGCATTATAGGATAATTTGAGGAGCTATTGGGAGCATGTTGAGGAACACATTGGGAACTTTGAGAACACGTTGAAAAGTTCATGAGAACTTTCACGAGAACACATTGGGAACAAAAAATCCAACACACTTACCCTCCCCCAAAAGAAAAAAAATCTTCACCTCATTGGCTACAAGAATTGTGTGTTCTTTGCCACTTCTGGGTGCCTATAATTGTATCCTAGTGTGATTTGCATTGATTAGATGAGGTGCCTCCCAAGCTTCTTTTTTTTTTTTTTGCAATGAGCCAATTTGATCGGCCCATCCTTCAAAAAAAAATGAAACTATGGAGGCTTCCCAAAATAGAAGGTTCTATTTTGAAGTACAGAATTTCTCCCCCTTTGGCCCACCTATATAGGTGAAAGAGGACAACATTTGCCAAAGAATATGAGATAAAAGTGAGGTGTTATTGGGAACTCTTTGGGGAACATGTCAGAAACTTGGGAACTCTTTGCTTTGACACACCCCAGACCCCAACACCCCCCAAAAAAATTCTTGCATGGAAACTCCAACGTCCAAGTGGAAAGTGAACATTCCACTCTCCACACCAAACAAAACTCAGGAAAAAAACCCCTCCCCACCCCCCCCCAAGAAAACAAGGGAAGGACCCTTCACTCCATGACAAGCAACTTTTCATTGGTTGCATGGAAATTCTATTCCTAATATTGGGGGCCACTATTTTTGGCCTGGACTAATAGCCCTTCCTAAGAACACCCTACCCTACCTATTCACTAACTTTGCTACATCAGAAAACTGGAAATGGCAAAAGAAAAAAAAGATTGATGATTAGCCAGAAGAGAATATTCTTGAGTCCTTTAAGGATTGTTAATGGGTAAAACCAAACTTTAAAGTACTAAGGCCCACTTTAGACAAGGGTCCAGAGTCCAATTTGCTAGGAACCAATTTGGACTGATTTGAAGCAAATTGAATCCTTGAGTTGGACTCTACCTTGGTCCCTAGCCTGATTCTTCGTTCTCTGAATAAGGAGCTCTCCTCTTAGGACTGTTTTTTGCTCCGAACCAATTGATTTTCCCTCCAAAACAGGTGCCATGTAGGTTTAGCCTCAATTTGCCACTTTTTGGTCTTGGACCCTTCTCTAAAGGCCTAAAGGCCTTGGGACCTATTTAAAGCTTTCGACCAATAAGATTGCTCGAATTCATTGGTCCCTGGACCTTGGACTCTCATCTAAGGTCGCCCTTAGGTGCAAAGGTCAATGAATCTCTTCTTCTACTACACTCTAGTCTGCTGCAAAGTGTCACTAATAGCACTAGTGCATGCAACGAGCTTCAACTCAGTTCATCGAACCAGGAACCTGAAAAGCAACATGCGGCTACAGCAGCTGGAGATTGCAGCATGTGTTGGAGTTCAGAACAGGCTCTGAACTGGAACTGCACTGGAGAGATTTCTGACTAGACTAATGGAAATGGGCTTTATTATGACATTACTACTGTAGCCCAGGCCGCCTCCTGTTGAGCGAGGAGGTAGTACATAACAGAAAGACCATTGGGAGTAGAACATAACAGAATGGCCATTGGGCTGTGTACCTGGTGTACTTAGATTATTCTACTTTGTTCCTACAATATCCTCTCAGCTACTACCACAGGAAGTAATAAGAATGTAAGTAAATTGAAATGTGCGAATGCCAAGTACAAAGAGTACTTGTATCTGGTGACCCCTACTACTCATCATGTAGCTGGCTCGGATGGGTTGGCTCCACTCATTTATGGTCCTTGATCTTGCTTTTGCAGGCCTTGATGGAAAGCATGAACGAATGGGAGAGAGTGTAAACCAGTGTTGGGCAGGTGTTTACTTTTATTGAGCATCTCCTTTGTGGCAACATCTTAAGAACTTTAATGATCACAAGATGATAATGATGAAACCCTGCCAATCAAAAACACCGATCAAAGCACCCACAAAACAATCCAATCATAAGAACTTGGCAGGAGTATTTGCTCACATTTAAGAGCTATCTATCTCCCCCAAGAAGTAGTATACTGGAATGTATAAAGTATTTTGGATTCATGTAAGGAGAAACTAAGTTTGGACTCATAAATATGCACATGATACCATCGATCTCCACAAGGACCTCCAAAAGAAAATGATTATTTTTTTATTGGCCCAAGTGCTAGCATTTAAATAATCTCACTTTATATTGTTCAACTCACACAAAAAGCTAAATGTAGCATGTGATACATGTGTTTTTTTGTTTGAACATCATCCATGGTGACCCTCCTTCTGGAGATAAAGAAAGTGAAGAATGCACAAACACAAAAGAAAGGAAGGAAAGTGATGAATGAGAAAATATAAACCCTAAACTAGTAGTAAAAGAAAATTACGTAGATTTTCAATTAATTTATATGAAATAAAAAAAGTTAACCCATTTTGGTTCCATTCTAATGTTAAGGTATCTCAAGAAAGTCTATTTTCACTTTACACTACTCTCTACAGTAAAGCTCACACGTAAGTGATTATTGAATTTTCATGAAACTACCTTTAGATGAGTGCTGAAAGCTCTCACAATTTCCATGTTCACCATAATGTAAAGGGGACCTAAACATCAAATATTTGTACTTACTTTTAATTATTTAAATGAATTTTGGGATTTTTATCACAGTTCCAACATGGTAAAAATCACCTACACTGATACCATGGTAAAAATCCCAAATTTTCTTTCAGTAGCTTCTAACCATGATAAATATCTCTCAAGGGCCTTTGAATCCAAATTTAACATTTCCTGGGTGAAATCTGGTCACTAAAAGATCGCAGCCAAGAAGGTGAAGGTATCAGTGTACGGGTGATTTATTTATTTTTGCAAAAAATTGTCAAAAGGTGACACAAAAAAATTTTAAGGGAATATTCTGTTATAAAATAAATTTTATTTAAAATTCTTTTGACACAATTTCTTGTAAGGGAATATTCTGTGTAAAATAGAATTTATTAAAAAATTCGCCAAAATGATTTTTTGAGGAGGGTGTCACCACATTCATGTTTAACTGGCTATGCATTTGAAGTTCTTGGAAAAGGAGTCGCCAGTTAAGATGAAAGCTGCATTCAGATGCTCGCCACCCTGGCTCCATTAGGGAGTTGAAGGAAAAAACACTTCAGTGCAGGTGCTGACCCCTGGGTCACCTTGGCCGACATTGAGATGCTCTACTTACGAACTTCAAAAGGACTACCCAATTTCTCAATATCTTTGGGCACTTTTACATCATTAGTTAAACTATTTTATTAAATTTCATTAAATCAGTTTTCATTATGTTAAGCATCATTAGACTAGCTTCTTCCCAAGTGAACAAGGGGTTTGTCACACTGTGGCCTTGCCATTTACAATAAAAAGTATCTTAAGGCAAAAGGACAATTATGGAAACTCAAATATTATTTCACCATGCAAAAATATCATCTTCAAAAAAATCCTCTAAAAGAAACCAAAATCCTTCAAGATATTATAAACTCTATAACTAATCTCAAGTTTCAACACAAGCCAAAATATCATCTTTCAAAAATCCTCATATAAAAATAGGCCTATTCCCTAGGGGGCCAAAATCTCTGAAGCTACTATACTCTATAACAAGTCTAAACACAAACAATGTCCTCGCCTCGGTAGGCAAGGCCAACGAAGAGACGAGACTGGATTTGTCAACACCTTTCTCAGTGTAGTACCAAATACCAATGAACCATCTACCTCGGCATCAAACAATTCTTTAATCAACTTTATTGGGCCATGCCTATAGGTAGGCAAGGACCATGCACACACTTGGATCTAAATTTTAAAGTGTGAATCAAGTTGGCATTGACCCCACATACTTTTAACAACCATATCTTCTTATTTTTATCTATTTTGAGCTATCTAAACTGCCATAGATGTATCAAGTTGAGCTCTAAAAAAAACCTCTTGAACTTGAAAAGTAAAAAAGTAATGTATTAAGATTTGAAACTCCCTAAAAGCTTAAGTGTTTAATCATCAACATGTTTACCCTATTTCATTAGAATGCATCTCATTTTAATTCACTTTTGTGGAATTTTGATTTTAATTTTTTAATCTATGTTAAGGAATAAAAATTAGCATGTGCCTAAAACTAATGAAACAATATGAAATGTAATTATGTTTAAAACTAAAGAAAATAAATATAAATGTCATAACATGGACCTTGTGCATTTAACAGCTTCATTACCAATGAAATTTCCATCAACAAATCAATATGGGTTTAGTCCCATATCCAAGAACCATTTAGACTTTGTCATATCTTGAATCACAAATTGTGAAATGTGTGGCCAAAGCCTTTGAGTTCATATTGAACTCTATGTGTTTGATTCTTCGCCACTTAATGGCTTCACAGACCAGTGTCTTGCGTGGGTACAGCTTTGTACTTGGATGAAAAATATAAATAGGTATATTCAAGTCAAATTTATACCCAAACCATTTGAGTTATTGTTGAATTTATTTTCACTAACTTGATCATTTATTTCACTGTCCTATAGATTAAAAATTCAATAATTAGGTTAACTCGCATAGGTAGTTTTGTTTTTGAGTTTTTCAGTCCCACTTATTGCAAGTTTTTAGGTTAGTCCAATATCTTTCCTTTTTAGAGTATTGTAGCTTAGGGTTCGATTCCACATTGACAAACCAAATAACAATTTTTTTATTTTTAACAATTTTTTTTTTAATTTGACAAAAACATCATGATTTACCATGGTATTATTATATGAAAAATGAAATTATCCAAGTTGTAGCTTGCAATAGTTATGATGGTTTTGCACACATCACATGTATATTTTCAAAAAAAAATTGTTTCACTATTTTAAAGATTATTTGATAACAAACTAACCCTACGATGAAATAGTAGTTCATTGTGTTATCATATGCAGTTCTTGCAATAGGCATAAATAGCATGCAAATGCAAGATCTACATGATATCTTCCTTAAACAATAACATGGTTATTAACATTTTTTTAGTTCTAGGAAAATAACATGTACATTTAATGTTCAATTCCAACATGTGATACATGTATAACAAAATTGTTTCAAGATATATATATTTCAAATTTCATTGAACTTTTTGGAATCATTAGTGTTAATTCCAAAAAGCTATGGGCCCACATTCCAAGTGTGAAAGGATTCATGATAGACGTTAATGAAGGTGCAAGGAAGGATGTGACATAGTTTTCACAAGTGTTTAAGTTCACAAGAACATATTTTAGTCTGTGGAAATACCAAATGTAGATTGTTCTAGAAGATAAAAAGTTTACAAGATAATGAATGGTGCAAAAACTAAAGCCATACAAGGTAGTTTGGAAGAAGAACAACAATATAACAGGGTATTTGATATGCATAGTTGTAGATAAGGAGCATTTTTAAATGTTAATTTAATCTCAGGGGCACACTTAGGGTAAAGATTGGGATCTACATGCGTCAAACAATCATTTATAACGAGTATTACATAATTGTTCAACATTTTTTTATCACCTTATTATTATCTAATTTTTTAACATATACATATTAAAGTCACTTTACATTAATTATAATTCATAATCTCATATTATTACATATTTTATATTATAATTAAATTGATTATTTGAATAAAATGTACCCTATTTTTTAAGTAATTACCTTATAATTTTTATCCAACAACCAATATATTAATCCTATAGTTTTATTCACGTATTTTTTACATTTTTTCATTAATGTCTCCCTTAGGAATGTAATGCAAGATGGCCATAAACATGGGAACAACTAAATTTTATACATGAACAATCATCTATGGAAAATATCCATATGCTTCAATATTCATTTTATGATTACAAATAATAGAAGGAATAGTGTAACAAAACACATAAAAAGTAAAACATCTCTAACAACAAATTGTAATCTTGATGAAAATTTTGCAAAAAATGTTATCACTAGCAAGATATCATGTAGCATACCACCAAGTTATAGACATGTGTTAATTGCATTGAATTGAGGGTTTTTAGATACTAAAGCACAAGGAAAACCCTTATCTCCATATTGTTTAATAAAAAGAAGATAAACATGATCTATGGGATCACAAAGATAAATGTTAATAAATCGTTTTATGCCAAGAATGTTGACCATGATAATTTTAAGTATCGAAAGTAAAATAGTGATTATAGGGTGAATGCAAGCTATAATGGTTCATTTTAAATAAATGTAAGACTCCCAAAAGTCCCTAGCATGTTTTTATATATTATCCATATGGGTATGGTTTTAAATTCTAAAATATCATTAGTGTAATCTTTAACTACTACAATTTCACTCACTAATAAAACCTCTTAAAATTAAGTGAAAACCCATATTGAAAAATGTTGTTGTTAGTTGGTATGGTGAAATCAGTTTGGAAATCCAAAAAGAAAAGCCCATTTAGATATTTCAATTATGTACCCATTGGGCATAGAAATTTTGACAAACACAAAAAAAATCATTTAAAAAAAACTTTTGAAAATAAGTGTGAGCCATGGATCATAGCTCAATAATTAGTTAAGCTTTAGTTCCGTAATTTTCTTTAGTACTAATGATTGGAATGCTTATAAGCCTCCAAGTAGTGATTATTAATAGTTGAATCAGCCTTTGTGATATTTCCAGGCATATAATACTTCCTTTATTTCA
>Ga0116231_10010732_pt1 | contig 14524 bp, 9 predicted proteins | sample S1TSphgellanicum_2_FD_89695 | JGI IMG/M metagenome (GOLD analysis project Ga0116231, IMG submission 89695) | Host-associated microbial communities from peat moss isolated from Minnesota, USA - S1T2_Fd - Sphagnum magellanicum MG | ecosystem: Host-associated > Plants > Peat moss > Unclassified...
CTTGTGTTCATGAGCCAAAGGCCTACTACCATAAGGGGGGGGGGGGAAAAAAAAACCAATATGAATCTGTTGTAACTTGTAGTGTAGCCTCAAATTCATGAAATAGAATTAAGCCAGCAAGCAAGCCAACAAGCAACATTGTATTGTCAGTGAAGCAGTCATGAAAGGGTGTCCCATCTCTATCCACCTTCCAACAGATGTCCCTCAAATAAGTTGAGTTCATAAAGCTTGAACTGACTGACATAGGCTACACCTCATTTGGAAGGCAAAGAAATGGTAGCTACAAAACTGCTTTCATTTTGTTTTTGCAGACAACAATGGTGGCTAACAAGCTGCTTTCCAAAACTGCTTTCACTATGTTGTTCACAGATGAGTATTTTTTGGCATTTTGCCGCATAATGTTTTACAACTGGATCTTGCACCTTCCTGCGCTCTTTGACTCTTATGTTGATGCTACCTCATAAAGTACAAGAGAAATTTTGTGTATTTGAAAATTGGAGGGTCCCTGAATATCCATCCCTCCTAGAAAATTGAGGAGTGATCTTGCACCTACTCCTTAAGAGTAAGAGAGAATTTGAACTGGGATCTTCAACCTACTTTTTAAACTTTTATATAAAAAACTCTCTTTGATCGTTTGATGTCAGTTTGACAACATGCTATGTTAAAATGTGACTTTCATGACTAAAAAAAAGGCCTAGATAGTCGAATTGAACTTATTGTTTATGTCATTTTTGTAGCGCTTATGTTAAAATGACATAAATTGGGTTCTATTTGATTGTGTAATCTTATGAGAGTAGTTATGAAAATTATGTTTTGACCTAATAAATATTAGGGTTTTTTTTTCAATTTTGTCATGATATTGAAATGGCGATCATCTATAAGATGATTTAGCCAAATTTCATTACATAAGATGGGGCATTCACAAAATTGTGGGGTGGGAGTTTGTTGCTGCCTCATCCTAGGCCCCTTATTTTGGAAATTCCCCTGTACTGGGGCTTTACCCTACACAGAACTGCCTAGAATTTTACTGGTGCAATTTAGCCCAAAAGCAAAATAAAAAATTCAGAAACCAAATGATTTGGAGGGTTTCCATTGTCAAAAGTGAGAAAAATAAAAGTAAAAATCACTAGAATCCTGTAGTTGGTTTTCAGTGTGCAACCATAAATATGAAATTTTGATTTGAAAGTGTGTGCTTCATATTTTATTTATAGCCAGATCTGGCTAAAGTGTCATGAGGATGATTGCCATTTTTCCTACATCTTCATATGCATGATCGCAACTTAGGCTACATTAAAAAAAACCTAAAAAAACCACATTGCATAGAATCGGTTCATCCTGTTTTTCCTTGTGTTTAAATTTTAGAATCTTTAATATGGGATCATATGGGCTTGGCCCTCATACCGCTTGCATAGTTGTGGACAAATATTTCCCAAGTAACTATACTTTGGATAAAAATCAAAATGGAGATTATGATAACTATGATGCAAAATGCCTACACAAGAGAATTTCATTTTTTGAAACACTCAATATAATTATTTTTCATTCTTTCCCTTGATACTTGTTGGGTATCACAATATTTGTTTTTAAAAAAAGTTGTATCATTTTTTGCACTAAATAACACCCTCAGAGCAAGGGAGTTTCAGAATTCAATGCCCCTTGGCTCCACCTTAGGCAGTCGCTGACTTCAGGAACTCCTCATTCCAAGGGTGCTACCTTACACATTATGTTCATGTGGGAGGGATCTTATGCTTACAAGTAAGTACTCCTCCAGAGTGGGAGTGGTCTTACACTTACAACTCTTAAAATCACTCCCACTCTTAAGGAGGCGCCGCTCCCCTTCCCATGCTTTGTGATTTATGTGTGTTTAAATTCATGATAACTTCATGATGGATGCTATTGCAGTACATAACATTTTCCCAAAGTTTTTAATTTTCTTTATGCCTACCTACCCGATGATAAACAAGAGTACATGATTTTGGGGCGGTTCCAATTTTTTTTAATTCATTTATTTATGGTATTGATGACTCTGTTGACAGGCTTACCCCCCAAAAACCAATAGACCAAAACCCAATAGACCAATTTACCAATTCAAACATGCCTGCAAAGTTGGGGAAATTGAAATTTCAAAATTTCAAACTCACCCAATCAATGGTTTTTTCTCCCTAGTTTGTTGATGTAGCATCACAATTCACTACTGATTAGAGATCCGGAAAGTTACACAATTAAGGGGCAAGAATGGCCAGTTTCAGCATAGTACCTTGGCCATTTCAACACTTGTTCGTAGAATAATTAATTAATTTTGAAACATTAATTTCAACAAATGGAATATTCTTAAATATTCACTAATTTCTTTCACAATGTTTTTTTTGATCGCCACGGCATCGAACGTGTAACTGGGAATGAAAATGTTACAAAACGAAATAAGTGGGACCCAAACTAGTTTTTCCACCAATTTAGGTGGTAAACTGAGTTTCATCATGTCTTTCCTTTTTCCTGAGCGCCTCCACTGCTAGTACATATATTTTCACTGCTCCTACCTGTACAACAACTATGTTTACTCTTGAACCTTGTGCATGAAATGCTGAGTTTCAGCATTTTATACTGAGATTGAATAAAATTTCATTCCTTTGCGGATACCACTGAAAGAGGGGATAGGGGGTGAAAGCAGAGGGGATAAGGGAGTGAAAGAGAGGGTGAAGACAGGGTGACTTTACCAATAACTCCAGGATCCCCAGAAAAAGATTTAGCATAAATTGGCGACATGTTTGTAAAGAACTGGTGAAAAAGCTGCCCAAAATTAAAAACTGTGTCAAAATATGACATAAAATTTCCCCAAAACAAAGAAAATCACTGCACCCAATCTAATACTGTAGCTAGTACAACGGCAACTTCAACACATATTTTTCGAAAACTTAATTAATTCCATGTTGAGAAACTTAATATGCCTGGAATAGTCAAAAGACATTTTATTTTCCATCACAAAAGTCCAAGCTGCCAACTTGGATAGAAAGAGTTGGTAGCATGGAAAAATGAACTGAGAAACTATGTCCCCAAAATTCTTCCCCTGCCATTAGCCTAGGTGAAAATGGTGATGAACAGTTTTGTAAAGAGAAATTTCATGCAGCCAACGGCAAGGCTCAGCACGCACTCATGGACGGTCCAGTTCTTTTCTTTTTGAGGGGGCAAGGGGAGACAGATTTTTTTTTCCTCCTTGTTCCCAATGTGTTCCCATCATGTTCCCAAAGGTTTACCAAAGTGTTCCTCAAGATGTTCCCAATAGCACCTGGGCTTTATCCTATATGGTTTGCATGAAGTTCAACCCCCATGTAGATAAACTGAAGAGGTGAAAATGTGGGGGAGCACATTTGTTTCTATTTTGCAACTAAGGGTCCAAATAGGTGCTTCTATTAGGAGCATGCCCAATGTTCAAAAACTTTTTTGCTGATGGGCTCCTTTAAATCAATATGGCTCATTTCAATAAAAGAAAAAGTTGTGAGCTCATTCAGGATCTAACTAATATGAATCACCGCCACGCTAAGAGCATCCCCACCGGTGCTCAGTATGTGATACTCCACATTAAAATGGGATGAAGAAAAGTCAACATATGCAGGTTTGGCTCAAGAAAATAGTTTTTCTCCTGCATATGTGCTGAGTTTCCTGAGGCTGGCAAATAGCGCAGCAGTGGCGTGCACCTGCTACAGACAAGTGTAATCAGCTCCCTATTTTCGATTGGCGAACCATCATGATTGGTCCACGTGGCTTGTTATTAGTAGTTCCCCACCTATTTGCAGTCCCTATTTCAGTTTTATGGGTGGGGTTGCAAAAATATTAATAACTAAACTTGGACGTGAGAAATATTTTTGCAGGGTAACATATTGAGCACCTGTGGGGATGCTCTAAGAGTGTACAACAGGTACAATTGGAGATAGTACATGCAACATGTACTCATTGTTTTTGCATCATAAGCCCATCATAACTCACATCTGCAAATCATAACACACATCTGCTAGTGGCAACTCGGTTATGTATTTTTTTCCATATCACAAGACACAGGTGCAAGCGCGAAATTGGGTATGCAATATTTTAAGAAAGTTGTTGACGAGATGATCAGATGGCAGATACAAGAAGAGCCTTTAAAGTTGGTTCCTGTGATGGGGAAGTGGGGCTTTAAACCTATTCTGACTTTTTGTACATATTTCTGTGGAAAAATAAATTCTCAACCTCAACTTGGGATGAACTCAATTCATCGCAAGTCAAGGATGATTCTTTGTGTTTCAGGCCTCGTTGGCCCCATGTTAATTTTGTTGATCTTGTCTTTGCAATCTCGTTTCGTGAGTCAGGCAAACATGGGCTTCTGGTGTTGTGTTTGTTCAACTTTATGGATAACTCTATTATGTCTCACAAATTGTGCCCGTGCTAATAGTCTAGGTGAAAAATGATGACAAACATTTTTGGAAATAAAAGTTTCATGCAGCCAAGGGGAAGGTTCAACATGCATTCACGAGAGATTCAATTTCCTTCTTTCGGAGGGGGAGGAGAGGGGACATTTTTCTTTTCCCCCTTGTTCCCAATCTGTTCCCATCATGTTCCCATCATGTTCCCATGAGGTTCTCAAGTTATTCCCCAATACTTTTGCAATAGCGCCTCAGATTTATCCCATATGGTTTGCCCAAAGTTCAACTCTCATGTATATAAACTGAAAAGGTGGGTAATATGAGAGCAAATTTGTTTCCATTTTGTGACTGGTGTCCAAAGAGGTGCTTCTATTGGGGAGGACACAATGTTCCAAAAACATTACTGATGGGCCAATCAATATGGCTCCTTCAAAACAAAATAAAAGACAAAGTGGTGAGCGCACCCATGAACTAATAATATTAATATGAATCACATTATGAACTATATTTCGAACTTTTTGTTTTCTTCCTAAGGCTTTTTTTTTTGGTCACATTGCACTGTTGGTTTTGTCATGTTACTGCTCAACAGCTCTCTTCTGAGAACCAGCCCTAAATCTCACAAGCTTTTTGCATGGAGTTATGATGTATGTGGTGGGTCTTTCCTATTACACATTTGGCTTGTAGTAATTAAAAATAGAACATATATATCCTTTGTTTCTCCAATTTTCACTCTTTTCCTCATTGTCTTGCCCTCTTGCAATAAAGTCTCATGAGCAGGTTTATATTGACAACTAAGTTTGGCACATTTGTATTGGCCTTGTCTACCAAGGGCAAGGATATTGTGTTTAGATTCATTTATAGAGAGTATATAGTAACTCAGTGTTATTCATCATTGCAAGTAATAATAAGCCAGCAATCTTTAAACTCTTAATTGTAATGCTAGCCTACTAAGAAGCCCACATGTTGGATTGAGTTGAAAGTGCTTTGTTGGTTGCTTACAGAAAGTACAGAGAGAAATGGAATGTTAAAAAGAAAGGGGCTAACAAGTATGTTTTGTCATTTGGAGGTGTTTTACTTGATAAGCATAAATGTGTTTTGTTTTGCTACAAGTAGATTGTGATCAAGAGGTGCATGTCCTTCCTTGCCTAGGATCCTCCCTCTGGTTAATGGTTTTATTTTTGGGTCAGGTGTAATCTGGTTTTTTACTTGGGTCAATTGGGATTTATTCCAAACACAATGCTGCTGAAGTACACAAGAGCAGCAGGCCAGAGAGTTAAGTCCACTTGAATGGAATTCTAATTGAAGGAAGGACTCAGCCATTTTCATTGTATGTGACAATGGCAAAGAGCTCTTAAGGACTAAAGACCTGTGCTGATTTTGCTAGTGTAATTGGAAAGCACCTTAGAGAGTCTATCTTTTTCCACATACCATACTCCCTGATCAGATTTGACAACAAACTGCTGAATAATTAATTAATTAATTAATTTCAATTGACACTTGGGTTATTATTTTTTCATGTGCCAATGGTTTTTGAATTCTGAAATTTTCAGCAAGTAATGGTTATAAACATATTCTTGCTATGTTTATACGTGTCTTTCAGTCTTAAGTTCTTAAACTTCTAGATCTACAGTTTCAAACCAATAATGTTCAGAAAACTTGCAGATTCTTAATTTTATAATAATTATTTAAAAAATTCAGCAAGAGTAATAAATAAAATTTCAAACTTTCAACATAAAATAATAATATTTAATATTTCAAAAAAACAAAAAATATATTTAATTAATGGTAAAACTGTTCATGTACTATGATATTCTATTCCTCAGACATTTCTGAAAATGGAATGCAGGTGTTCAGTCTTTCAGAATTCCCCACAATTTTTTTGGGTTTTTCCTCAAAGTATCCATCCACTGGGTGTTACAGAAAAAAAATTTAATGCAGGTCTTTTACACTTGGTTTACTTGGTAAAGCCCTTGGCTGTGGGCTTTACTGGAATCAGGCCCATGTCTGGCTTCACCTCATGTGAACCCTTGCTCCAGTAAAGCCTCCTGCAGCCTTGGGCTTGCTTTACCCTACACAAAATCTTTGCAGTGTGTTCGCTTACACATATGGTACTGTGATCTAATTTCAGTACTTTGTAGGTATTTTCCCGCTCTTATGGTGCATTCACACTTGATGTTAAATCAATGTTAAATGTAAATGTAGTTGGCATCCTAGGTGGCACCCAATGTTAAATGGGTTGATAGCTTAATGTTAAGTGAATGTTAGTTTAACATAAAATCTTCATGATAAGTAAGTTTAAGTCTTAAATGACTACCTAATATGGTGAGAAGCTACTCAACACTAGAATATATTTCAAATGGAAAACCCCTTTTATTTTGGAGGGCCATAACTTTTATATTACTTACTAAATTTGATGATTCAAAATCTTACTTCAATGCCTAAAGATGAGCTACAAATTACTAGAAGATCCCGTCATCAACCAAATTTCAATCATGATGCCAACGTCTTCTAATACACTAAGTATTCACTTGTAGACATGTTTATCCTAGTGAAAGATGAAATCAAACACTTAGATTCTTGCATTTTGACATTGTATTTGGCTTCCAATTTTTTTTTAAAATTCCAAAATGTGAACATGATTTTTATAATTAAATTATTAAAAAAAATCCATACCCATTTTTTACCTTAAAAAAGGTGTATGATTTTTTTTGGGGGCGGGGGGCGGATGGGGGAGTGGAAATCCTGTACCCTACTCATCTATCTAAAAAATAAATTGTATACTCAGACCTTATTATAATGGAAAATTTTGACCACTACTATATCTTTATTTGATGGGTATATAATTGGGAAAAAAATTATATACTCTTTCCCAAGGATATATCAAAAACAATAAACTTGCACATGAACACTAGAAAAGAGACCCAAGACAGGTGCACATAATTTCCCTCCTTGAATCAGATATTCCTTGTAACTCTGATTTTCAAAGTTCTACACATATACGAGAGTTCAAGATTGCATTTTCATATTTGTCATTTACTTCTCATAGTTAGTCAAGGAGGTAACAAGGATGTAAACGGTTTCCCAAAAAAACAAGGATGTTCATCTTATCACTTACCCCAAATTAAAAGAAAAAAAGTGTAAAATAAATCCCAAGGTTGGGAGTTTTATCAAGTTTAAAGACCTTTTCCAGTTTTTTTTTCTTGCTTGGTATCATTTAAAAAAAGGGGGGAAAGAAAATATGGGGGGCATTTCAAAAAACAAAATGCTTGCAAAATCCACAAACAACAAAGGAAAAAGTACTATGGGTAACATACCCTCCAATTACATTATAAAAATTGGAACAAGTCTTCACATAATTATTAACAACTTGCCTTATCTCTTTGAATTCTTATAGTATTATCCTCATTAGTTTAAGTGAAACGCATGTATAGGGTTCATTAATGATCATCACCATAACAATTCTAAATGTTTTCCATTTGAAAATTATGAACACATTTCATAATTACCTAACTAACTCACTCCTTTCACCAATTCCATGTGACAATTATGAAAACATTCCATAATTTTTAAAAAATCACTTTTTTCACCAACCCAACTACATGGATATAACAAGGAAAATTAGCATGTCTTTTTTTATAATTAAAATTTCATAATATGGTTGAATTGAACTTGACAAAATTATGGAAAAAAATCAATTGAAACTAACTTGTGGTATATCTAAAACTAACAATAACATGTCCACGATCATTTACAAATATAAAATACAAATATAAACCAAATACACAACCTCTTGCCTTCAACAAATTACATTCATAAAATTACTTGTGTTTCATGTTATTTTGCAGTACCAATGACAATCAATTATTTATGTTTATTAAAATAATTTTGGGCATACATTTGAACAAATTCATTAAAAGTTTGTTAGATGGATAAGAAGAAAGATGAGATGTTGTGGTGGATGTTTGGGGAATGAAAATGTAATTGCATTTGTGAAAAATTATAACTATATTGTTTCAAGTTCATTGCAAATTTGATTTATAACAATCCCAATATAAAAATAAAGACTAACTTTTTCAAAAATTCTATAAATTAAATATTATTAAACATGATCCATTCACAAGATATCCATACAAGACATAATTTGCAACATCCAACTTGCTTAACTTCAAAAGGAACATTTTGCAGTTGGGTTTGGATACTTAATTTTCAAAAGTTTGGACAACATTGTTGATAATCTCATCTTGGTGCCATGTTAAATTTGAAAGAATTTTAATATACATATATTTAAAGACTAGAACTCTTGTTAGCATGAAAAATGTAAGGTTTTACAACAAAAGAAAGAGTTCTTCAAGATGTAAACCTCCATGTACTAGACCATTAATGTTCAAGGAATGTAACTTAACCACTTCGTTAAAGAAAATGTAAAGGAATAATTGCTCATCAATATCATTTTTTAAATGCAACCCATTATCCTCCCTATAACATTACATCCAATGCCACAAATATTCTAAGCCCAATATTTTCCTCCCTATATTCTTAATCTACATTGCCAACTTTCTTGGGCCCCATATTGTCCAAAACATTAATTATGTGATGCCCTTTTAATCATTTATAAAAAGATGTTGCAAAATACACATAGTTAGGTCCAACTTTATGCAATCCATGGATGAACTTTAAATACCTATAAGGCTCAAAGAAGGGACTATTTGAACATTCAAATCTACTAAACCTTCAACAAAAAAAAGATTACGAAAATTCACATAATAACATTTCAAAAGGTATGTATAACAAAGGAAGGATCCAACATAACATTTATAATATTTCTAACATATGTACCCCAATTAATTCAACTCATTCATCTTATTTAGGTCATTAAATACAACTAGGTTTGCAAGGGGTTGTTGGTTGTGTGCTAGGTTTTAAAAACTCTAGGAATGGTGTAATACAAAAGATTTATAGTTAGGGATGATGAAGATTATGATTTCACCATGTGAACGCAAATCACATGAACATGACAAAGGTGCAATTATTTCCTTTAGCATACCCATTTTTTTGTTTAACATTATGATAGGCATTAGTTTTATTAACACATATTTCTCCTTTAGTTTCACATCATGGAAAGGTTGTAATAATGGCACTCAATGTTAAGTAAATTCCATTTGTAGTGTTATTGTATTCATTTGGTTGTGAATCTACGCATGAATATATGGGCATTGGGTGTACTAAATGTTTAGATGGACTAGGTCACCAAAGCTAGGTGGAATCATTCAAGGTCATTAACAAAATGCAAGTGGACACAATTTCTATTAGCACCAAAGTCACCAATATATATTAAATGAGTGAACCTTCAAGTGTTTTTATCTTGTAATTAGCAAAACTTTAAAAATATAACTATCGTTCTTAGAATCAACGAATGATGGTTTCAAATTTTTAATGGTAATCATTTTCTATACCAACTTCCATATAATTCAAAGTTTGCTAAGCATTTGAAAAGCTCTTGAAAAATATGTATGTATTTCAAAAAACTCACTCCTTGATTATATTTTTCATCCAATTTTGTTGGAAATCATGTTTCCAAATACCTTCACACAATGATAAAATGAATATAAGCAGAAAATGTTGTTTTGCTCAATTCAACCCAAAATGTTGTATTAGGGTTCTCACAATTTGACAACTAAAACATTATGATAATCAATCATGTTTTCAAGTGAAAGTTGCATAAACATTATGAATATTCTTGAAGATGATATTGCAATATGTAAAATTTAAACAACTACATGAGAATCTTCCAAAAGAAGAGTTGTTACAAGAAGATTTGAATCAAAATAAGGACATTTCATGGCATAAAATAATTTGTAAATGTCAATGGAAGGGTTGACAAGATTCATGAAATACATAAACTTAGATTAAGATATTTTCAAGATGATTGAATAACACACACAAAAGAAGATTGAGAAAGAGGGCCCAAAAGATACCCATATTTAAAGACAATCAATTTCTTGTTTAAGGGAGAAACCATAGTGAGTATTCACAAGCCCTAATGCCAAATAGTGCAATATGAATATCATAGATGACATTTGTTTTTGAACGAAAATCTATGCATCCACCCTTGAAAATCACTAGGTAATGCAAAGTAGTCACATTGTACTTAGAATCTCTTATTGGAAGACATCATTTTGGAAGGGGATTGGATCCCACCTCCTCATAGTGTAATGGTCATCAAAGAACTTTGTTGTTGTACATCCTAAAACATAACAAGAAAAAATTGTTTCAATTGTCAAATTCCGTTTATAAATGAACTTTTGAAATTGCTTTTAGAATTATTTTTGAAATTGTCCAAGCACGATCATAAGCTTTGTTGTACTAGTTCCTCATTTACTCAACATTAGGTTTTGAAAACAACAAAATTTCAATGATGATGATATTTGGGTTTTAAGGGAGCAACTTTAGATTCCATGTTTTGGATGAAAATTCCACCTTAACCATTCCTTTGCAAATCCTTTTCATGTTTGCCTTTTCATATTGTTACATGTGGAAATTGTCTTCCCAAGGGATGCCAACACATATTTGAATTCAATTTACGCCACATCACATTGAATAAAAGGTTAGCATTTTACATATATATTTGAAATTGATATGCTTTCATGTTGTAATCAATATACAATTTTTAAAATGTTTTCAATAGGTGAAAAATGAATTTTATGTTATATAATTAGTGGAAGTGAAAATTATTTCTTGAAAAATCTATATGATTATGCAATTTGTTTTGATATTGTAGGTTTCAAAGAACAATGAATAATAACAATACTTTGGCCCTGTGTCAATTTGATCATCATTGGTAGTGAAGAGCAATGTAAAGCCCAAGTAGTTTATATCATATTATTGTACTTTCAACTATTGTTTGGAATTAGATAATCTTAAAAGGGGATTTTTTATTATAAATAACCTCCCACTTCCATTTTAACCAAGAATTAAACCTTGCATAGTAAATTCAATATCTGGGAAACCTTTTTTTACTTTTTTCTTATTGTTGAATATCTTGAAATAATTGAGGTTGTCATGCCCAAATTGTGGAATGTATACATATATTCTCTAGAAGTATTTGTTGATTATCGATCATAGGTGGGATAATGAATTTTTGATGATTTGAGACTTGAAAAATCTCATTTCAACCTATATTAAAGGGAAAAAAGGTCCAAATTCAACAAATTTCTTTTTAAAGGGTCACCATATTTCATTAACATTTTTTAGCATGTGGCCAAAAATACAAGGATGCCTCAATTATTTGACTAACATATTTAATTTATAACCAAATTTTGTTAAATAATCTCATGAATGATTGTCATTTCAAAATATCACAAGATTTCAAAATAAAAATCAACGGTTTGTATCATAGGGATACATGAAATTGACAATCTATCTAGTAAATTAGACATTCATTTTGTTTGGATGTGACCATACCATAACCCTCCCAAACCATGTGCCCCCTTATTGTCCATTCGGTACACTCTAAAAGGCCTTGATGAGGTGATGTGCATTTTGTCATTTTGCAATTTTTGGAGCAATGGAGCAAAAGTTATTATATTTTATTTTATTTTAAGAGAAATTGAAAATTACACTAATTTCAATAACTTAACAAGGTTCCATAAGAATTCTAAAATTAATCTCACTTCCACCAAAACAATATTGAAATGGATGACTTTAGAAGAGGTTCAATATACTTGAGCCAATGGCAAAAGGATTCACTAATTTGTTCAATACCCACACCATTGTGATGTTTATTTATATTTGGAGGATTCTACTTACCATACTAATATACAATATACCATATATTCGCTTAATATTAGAATAGACACCCCTCTTAGCTAAATTGAAACCCAAATTTTATTTATAAATCTAAAATAAACAAGTCAACAACCTAAACTCTATCATTTCTTTATATGAAGGCAAAAGATGGAAGATTCAGCCAAACAAATTTCAATAAAATTTTGGGATCTTGTTAGATTAGCGAGCATTAAGTACAAGATTTAGTCAAATTTGGCAACAATTCAAATCTGCTTGTAAAAATTCTTAGAAATCCTTCTATATTTTGGCTCCAAGTTGGAGCCTATGATAGAAATATGGCAATAGTTTCTTTATAATTCGAAATTTGGCCAAAAATTATCAAAAAAATCCTGTATACATGTTGTTGAGCCTTTTTCTCACAACAGGGCAAATTTTGCCCAAAAAACAAATGCTAGATCCATCCAATCCCACAAGCAAGATGTTAAATATCCCCTAATGAACACTACTCATTAGAACTCTTCCCCTTAATCTTAGAGTTAAGGTGTGTACTCTTATTTACTCAATTAGGAGCTCTTCTCTAATGGGCTCTAGGAGCACTACTTTTACACAATGTTCATAAGCAGGCTAATGGTAGATATCTTGACTGCCTCTAGAGAGGTGGTGAGTTCAAACGTGGTGTGAAACAATGAAAGAAGAACAAAAAGGAAAGGGCACAAAATAACAAGCCCATTAAGAGCTTGTTAGTGGACAATTTAGGGTTCTCAATTACCACATCCATTCCATGATACAAGCAAAGCAAATAAGTCATTGCATAATTGGCTCTAACCTTTGTGGCAAGATCAAACATATATCATGAGAAATGATGGAACCATGCAATAACTAATAACATGGTTAAAGACAGGTTTGAAGCTAAGTCTCCAGCTATCACCCACACATTGGTTCCAAGTTTGAGCTAAAAAATTTGAGCTTCACATTGTTGCGCATTACCAGTGATGATCAATTATTTTAATTTTTTCTTATGTTTTCATATATTTATGTCAATGTTAAATTAGTATACATTTCATGGACTTGAAAATGCACATGTTAATTTTTATTTTTTTATCCATGTTGGTGGATAAGAGAAAGGAGTGAGGTAATTATAAAATGGAGGTAGTTATTTTGGAAAGGTGGGAGATAGTTATTATGAAAATTAATAGGAAAAAAAATAGTTATAAAAAAAATAGTTATGAAATAGTTAAGCTTGAAAATGAGACAATTATTTTTGAATTGTCTTGTAAGAATGACATACTAAACTTTTTGCAAAGAACCCCATATAAAACCAGTTCTTAAGTCAATGGAATATTTACCCACAACATCTTACACACTAAAATGATCAACTCTTTTTCCTCTAGGGAAAGAGAGACAAAAGGACAAAAACGGAGTTTTTTGGAAAATTTCTAAAATGAAATTTATACTAATAATTTAAGCTAAAATTTTGGAAAATTTCAACAAATTTTCGATATGATGAATTCGCCCAAAAAACCCAAACACTGCTGAATTCCCACCAGTGTGTTTTCCTCTGACAAATTGTGGTTTTCTCCACTTTGAAAAGTGGAAATTTTGGGGGGAAAGAAGCGTTGGTGTAAATTCCAGTAATTTTGCTATTTTTTGGGGGAAAATTCCCCAATTTTCGATATGACAAAATTGAGAAAAACAAAACAAAAATCCCTGCTCCCTAGTCCACGCTTCCCCCGCCCCCCTGTCTTTGGTTTTAATTAGGTCTGAGTTTTCAGCCATACTGTGTTGAATGGTCTACTGGCAAAGTCCTTGTCACCACAGCACAAGGGTCGTGCGCTCGAACCCAGCCAAAGTACGTACGTTCGGTGTCCGCTGGCCGAAGCTCTCTGACAACACTCCCTGACAGTCGAGGAAGGGAAGGAGAGAAGGGACTCCGTTGCCGAAGCTCGCTCACTGACGCTCTCTGACCGCTTCCTGACAGTCGAGGAGGAAAGAAGAAGGCCGTCGTAGTTGGCAGACCAGTGCGGTACTGCCGTTCCGTTGATGACGGTGGGAGGGGGGGGGGCAGGGGCGGGGAGGGAGAAGGGGTGTGGGGGGCGGGATGATCGTGACCGTGATTGTAAAGCGCGGGCCGGGATGATAGTGATGACGAAGTGGTGGTGGCAGCAGAGATCGCACAAACGTCGGCAAAATTTATTTTTTCTGGCTCCACTTTTGTTGCGCTGGAGCTCTCTCCTCGCCCCCTTCGTACACTACCCCCCCCCCCCCCCCCCCCCCCTCCCCCCCCCCCATCAAAAACACTTTCATCCCAAAACGGACTCCAAACCCTAAGGGGGGGCGAACGCCCC
>Ga0116231_10010733_pt1 | contig 14523 bp, 5 predicted proteins | sample S1TSphgellanicum_2_FD_89695 | JGI IMG/M metagenome (GOLD analysis project Ga0116231, IMG submission 89695) | Host-associated microbial communities from peat moss isolated from Minnesota, USA - S1T2_Fd - Sphagnum magellanicum MG | ecosystem: Host-associated > Plants > Peat moss > Unclassified...
AAACTTTTGTTCATAATTCCATGTGCAGGGAATCATAGCTTCAGGTGTCAATTATGTTCTACAATCATGGTGTGTTCAGAGGGCCGGTCCCTTTATAGCTTCTGTCTACAACCCATTGCAGATGGTGTTGACAGCGGGCTTGGCAGTATTGATATTGGGTGACACTGTATTCCTTGGAACGTTGGTCACCTTCACCTAGACTCCCATTACAACTCAATAAAATCCAAACTTATTGCAGTTTATTGCACAGCTTTGTACAAGATCACTTAGACTTGGAATTCTGTAGGTCCAGGATGCTCATTTGGAAACTTCATATACTTAAAACAGGATCATGTCTGGAAACATGCATTCAGCAAAAGCCTAGAAACAAAAGTCATGAAATTTGCAAAGAAGTTGCCATACTTGTATATGTGTCTAGATCTAATTCATGCCTACATTGGTGTTTTGTTAAGCAGATTGCTTGGAGCTATCTTCATAGTGGGGGGATTTTACATGGTGGTTTATGGCCAAGCATTGGAACAGAGGTTAAAGCAAGATTCGGCATTGACATCCAAATCCTTGGCAGTTCCTGAGAAGATTCAGGTCACAGAATCATTGATCTCTAACCTTGAAAGGCCTCTTTTGGGTTCAAACAATGTACAGATTTTAAACTCCCAAGTCATGAATGGGGGATTCCTCCATCATGTCCCGAAGAATACGCCCAAAACATCTTCAAGATGATATGCCCTGACATCTAAGTTAAGGACATTTTAGAAGGTGTGTTTATGAGTAAGGACTAAGGACTTTTGAAGAACCCTAAGAACCCTAAACCTGCAAGAATTGACCCATCTATGTACAACCATTACAAATATGGTTTAAATGGCTTAAAAGGAGCAATAGACTAGATTGGAACAGCACAAGAAATATTCTCATCTACAATTTTTCCTTGTATTCCTGGCTATAACTACCCACTGTAGTTAGCTATGTCCTAACCAATTGCATGCATCTACCTACTTAGTAAGCACCAAGTGCCTTCCCTCCTTAGGTACCTACAGAGTAACCACTTGCATTCCCCACCTAAGTATGATATTTATTGGATATACAGATTGGCTCAATATTTAGTGATATGTAGGTTTTTTTTTTTGACAATTGTTTAGTGCTTGTTTTGGCATGGATATTTACTAATTTAATTTTGAATTTCATGCTTTGAGTTATTGGCTAGTTAGTTTATCACTTTTGTTACCAAATTATTTGATCTTTCTATTCTCTTTGTTTTGTATGTTTTTGATATCTTTGTTTTGTTTTTTCCTGCAATAAAATCAATCTTGCTTTTGCTTTGTCTCATACCATGTACACAAGAGTCAAGATGTTTGTTGTTGTAGTTCATTAGGTTATGGATTCATTCATGAGAGTGAAGTGAACTACAACATAATTAAACATGTTAGTTGTGTAGTATGACTAAAATGCATAAGTCAAGATAATGACAACAACATTTGAGAATAAAAATTTAGTTGGAGTTGAAAAGTTTAATGGAGAAAAGTTTGTTCTATGGAAGGAACGTATGCAATTCATTTTTTAGTTTAGAGAGTCTTGGGAAATGGTGAACAGAGCATGTAAACACATAGATGTTGCAAACAAAGCTACATGGGATAAGATGGACAATCAGTAGTAGCAGTAGTGCGCATTTTGCAAGATGTTGATGAAGACCACCAAAAGTAGATCCTTGATTACTCAACATTTAGCATGATTTAGAATATGCTAAAGATGATCCATGAGCAAGTAGTTGAAAAAAAATCACACATATTTAAGAAAAATTCTACAATTGCTCTATGAAGGAATTAGATAACATTTCAACATTCTTTAACACTATCAAAGATTTGCATAAGATTATAATCCAAATTATGTCCTTCTAATTTAGTCCAACAAATCCAAATAAGGTAATATGATCCTATGGTACTATTGTGAAGGTAATTTTTCCTACATGTGATAGGATAGCAATAGCTATTATTATAGTTGTAGTTATTTTTGTATGTTGTGTTATACTAGTTTTTCTTGCATGTGGTATTATAACATTAGGTATTATTATGGTGGTATTTTTTTCTACTAATAATGCTATGGTGGTCATTTCTCTTATAAGTGGTATTATTAGGGTAGATATTGCTCTAGTAATAATTTCTCTTACACATGGTATTAAAGGGTTAGGTATTACACTGATAATTTTTTATGTAGGTAGCATTGTGGAGGTAATTTCTTTTTGTTTTTTGTAAGTAGTTTCCCAAATAGGTGTTTCTTTCAACACTATTTTTTTTCTTCAAAGTTGTAAATGTAAATCTTGTATTTGGAAACCTTCTTTGTGTTATTTTGTTTTTATTTTGAAATGGTGTCTTATGAAAGGTGATTTTTTCCTATTCCATGGGGTACTCCTTTTAAATTGCCAAGGGTTAATGCTTCTCTTGTGCCTTCCCTTCTAGACTTCCAAGTGATAATCCATCCATTTTTAGGGTAACCATATTTTTTACTTTAATAAAACCATTACCTTGTTTGCAAGTTTGTCATTTTGTCCTTTTGTCCTTGTGGTACCATAAATGATGGTGGTAATTTGTTAATTATACTACCCTGGGAGCCGGTACCTCCTACCTTGTAATGAACCAAAATGGTAAATCTATATTATCACTATTGGATTGATATTCCAAGGGTATCATTCAAATTTATTAGCAAACTTGAGTCCCTTGGTGCTTTAGGCTACTTATAAGCTACTTGATACTCCTAATTGCAAGGACCTTACAAATGGTAACTTTGTTGTAGAAATGCCAACATTCAAATTACGGGTTCAACTACACTGTAAGGAGCCACACATGCCCCCTAAAATCACTTCTTTTTATTACTTTTTTGAAGAATATTTTTAGGAAAAATTTAATGCATCTTTCAAAAAACATTTAAAAACTTTAAAGTTTTCTTGATACTATTATGTTTAGATGTATATTTTAAAATATTTTAAAATATGTTACACAAAAATATTTTTAAATTATGCTTTTAGTGTCAAAATTGTTTTAAACAATGGTTACGAGTTTTGAAAAATGTAAATTACATATTTTTTACTCATTAGATTGATTCCAAATTTTTATGATATGTACATAATGTATTCACAATAACAATTTATAAAAAATTATTCTATTTATTATTTTTTTATTTTTTTACAATCCAAAATTCAAAAAATAAAGAAGTTAATGGTACATGTTAGTATGATTCCACTTCTCTATGGTAGTTTTGTTTCTACATTAGTAGAAAGTATGTCTTTTACAACTATCATTTGTAACTAATTTTTAATTTCACGCGACACATGCAATTAATTTTTGCTTTAGTTGCATAAAACAAATCACATGCGACATATTGTACATGTACAATGTACATATGGTATGTTTGTACTTTTCATCCATTCATATTCATACAACAAGTTGCATATGCAACTACATGTGCAACTAAATGATTTTTTTTTATGACACATGTCCATTTTCAAGCCAATCATTTAATGACACATGGCACCTAGGTAAGTAAGTAAGTAAATAAATAGCCTAGGTAGGCAAGTAAATAGGCTTAAGTAGGTAGGTCAATAGATTAGTGGGCCTAAATAGTTATGTAAATCTTATCTCAAAAGGTAGATTTACAACTTTTTATTAAAAAACATTTGGGTTTAACCTCTAAAGCTAAATATTTTTATTGGTTCATCCCAATTGTCATTTGTTCCTTAAAGTAAAATGTTTAGAGATAAATAATTTACAAGCTTCAAAACTATGACAACCAATATGGGATAAAGATTATAATTGCATATTAGTTGCAACTTGGGATGCAATGAGTGTAGAAAAGAATATAGAGTTATAAATCTTTAGTGATTATTCTATTGTCTTTAAGCTTTAAAAAAAATTGTATTTCTACAACTAGTGCATCCAAAGCCATAAAAATTGTTCAACTTGGTTTTGAAATGAGCAAAATATGTTATTTTAAAATGAATGGGGTCATTGTTTGATTTAGGCTAATGAAACCAATGTGTGATTTGAAATTCAAGTTATTTGATCATTGCTCTATTGTCCTTAAGCTTTAAAAAACATTTTGTAGTTCTACACTTAATGCATTCAAAGCCACAAAAATCTTTCAAATTGGTGTTGAAATGAGCAAAACATGTTCTTCTAAAGTGAAAGGGTCATTGTTTGATTTAGATTAATAAAACCAACTTGTGATTTGAAGCTCACGATCTTTGGTCATTGCTCTATTATCTTTGAGCTTCAAAAATATTTTGTAGTTCTACACTTAGCACATTCAAAGTCACAAAAATTGTTCAAATTGGTTTTGAAATGAATAAAATATGTTTTTCTAATGTGAAGGGCGTCATTGTTTGGTTTAAACAAAGAAAACCAATTTGAGTTTTGGAGCTCAAGTTCTTTCATAACATATTTATACAAAACCAAATGTACATATGATATTGTATGCATAAAAACATATTTGCACAAATAAAAGTGTAAAAATCATCCATTTTGAAGGATGAAGGAAAAATTAATTACACCATAATTGAAGAGGTGATTGAAAATCATCTAAAATTCAAATGTAGTTGCACACATGACTATTTAAGTTGCATGCGATATCCAATTACATCCAATTGCAAGTGGGTTAGTTACAAATGACATGATTTTTTCTACGAATACATTGTCTTCTAATTTTGTTATTTCTCTTTCTTGCACATGTAAAAATAATTGCTAACCTTTCTAGGTGTGGGGTAATGGCATCCCATTTGTTGGTGCCCCATTTGACCACCCCATTGGTAATATTGTGGTACAAATGGTGTACAAGGCCAAAATGGTGGAAAATTATAATACGAAAATGGTGGATGATGCCAAAATGTTGGGGGGTGCAATTGCCTCTTCCTTCCTTCCAAAAATCATTATTTGATTTTGCATAGATGCTTAACTGTGATGGTAATACATTGTGGTATATCTAGCTATCCCCTGGTCTTCACTAGGTGATTGATTTTCACCTTAGCCACTATGCCTTTTGACATTTCTTGATGCACACATGTTGGGGGCAAACTTAAGATCTTTTTTAAGTCACCATTTTTTTCTTGATTTTTTTGAACTTGGGGGTCCTCCTACCCCCTACCACTTGTTTTGTTCTTTTGTTATAATCATGTAGTTGTTCCTCCTTAAAGATAAGAAAAACATATTGTGGTGCCCACTTGTAGCCATTTTTTTGGAATTTTTACTCAAAGGAACATCCTTCACATTCTCCTTCTCATCCAAGTCTTCCCCTTTTGGTCCAAATGTTTCCATCACATGGGTGATATTTGTTTTTTGAACATCTAGGGTTTTTTCTTATGGTCTTTGAAATAGACATCTTCATTCTTTCCATGGATTGTTGCTTACCCCATGATAATTCCTCAAAATCACCTCTCATCAAGTGCATCCAATTTTTCCTTAACAATTTTGTTTAATATTTGTATAATTTTTTCAAATAATTGTATAAATAGCATATACACATGTACATGGAAAACTATTTGAAAATTTCACACAAAACCATATCTCTTCCATTATAATTCCAAGCGCCAAGTACAAAGAAATACATGCATCCTTCAATATAGTAGAAAAAAGAAAAGAAGATAGAGTGGAAGAATGAAAATCCTTCTTCTCCTTTAAACTATGGCTTTCCCACCTCCCTTTTACAAACTAGTTAGTTCCTCTAAATCTTATCCCCTAAGTTCTATTTTTGGTGAAAACTATCAAGTAGTTGATTCCTCCAAATCTTATCCCCAAATCTCACTTTTAGTGGTAACCATCTTGCTAATTGATTAACTCTTTTAAAACCAAATTAATATTAATTAACATCACTTACCTAAATCAAAATATGTAGTAGGGTTTATCAAAACATATTGCTCATAATTAAAAAATATTAGGTTGCCTTGTTATAGTAACTAAATAACTATTAACTTAATAGGATTTACCCTATAATAATGGGTCTTTAGGGTTTCATTTACGTGATACCATGCTTAACAAATAGTTATGATGTTAGACTTCTATGTTTTTACTATTGCACTTGATTTTCTTAGAATGAAGTCATTTTGAAATGAAAATATTTTTATCAAAGTTGTCATAAATTTAATAACAATGAATTTTATGGTGAAAAACATTAGATTTGGAAGGGAATGGTTTGGAAAGAGTGGGTGATTTAGGGTTCCTTCCTTAAAAAGCTTTGTAACCATAAACCTTCAAGCCAACAAATCTTCAAAATTTGTCGTAACCAAAAAAAAAAGATGACAAATGAATTGAAATGAACATGTATCATTTGTGAACAAAAAAGTGCATCAAATGAAAGGAGCTCCAACAAAAGCTTGAAATGTAAAGAAAGGTTTAAAATTAGGTGTGAATATAAAAAAATAATGGAATAATATTTGGGCCCCAAATTCATGGGATGCCCACGATCCTCGTGCATCATTCGCAACAATACAAAAATTGGATTAAAAGTCTATGCCATAAAAAGATGAGAAACATTTATTAAAGAACAACAAACAATGCTTAAAAGACTAATTTGGAATTTGTAGATCTCCCCAAACTTTGGTAGCCAATTACCATTGAAGTTTAATCTTGTATAATGGCTAAAAATTTCGATCTTAAGTTTAAACCCCAACTTTTCATTGCATATAAAAAGTTTATATAAAAATAAAAAATTTAAAAGATTAATCCAAGTTGCCAAAAACTAATCTATGCGTGACAGATTTGGTGGAAACTTTGAAATCTAATAACATTACAATGAGAAATTACCTTCTAGGGAAATTTAATAGTAAATTAACACTTCAAATGTTACAATTACAATTCAATGCCCATGCCAACAACCCTCAACATTGTCTTTTGAGTCTATTATGTATTTATGTTGGAATTCAAGAATTAATAAATGCTTCTTGAAATGTGAATCCAAGTTTTCAAAAAAAAAAAAATTGTGTACAAGGTTCTAAGTTTATTATTTACCAAGGTAAGATATAATACAATAATATATTAGTTCATAATTGCACTACCTACTTGAAAAATATTTGTTTATATTCATCTTGAGCCCAATATAATTACCGTTCTTCACTTAAACCAAAGTATATTGGCTTTACTAGGCCCTAGGAAAGATCTCTTTTCCACACTAGATCATTGGATTTTCACAAGTGTTAATTTAATGGTATTATGTCATAGACTTTTATAGAGTATCCTTAATTGAAAATGTAAACAAATTGTTGTGCATATTATTTGCACTATGTACTACCATCATGGTTTACAAATTTGATCAAGCATGTAACCAAAACATGTAACCTATATGTAAGCTACAATTCATTGAAGACCACATGAGGTCCATAGGCATGGGAATCTGTTAATTTAATGTGGGAATAACATGTTCCCCAATGGGAACATGTTTGCACTAAAAGACATGGGGTTTTTGTGTGACAATATTCAATGTCCTTGAATATGGGAATGTGCATTTTCTTGAAAGGGCATGGTTGTCATGTGTGGGAATTTTAGCTCCCGCATGAGCTTGAGTTCCTAGTGCATTATTGACTTCCACATCATTGCCATAGTAACATGGGTGTTATAAATGTGGAGCCAAGTTAGGTTTTTGCAAAAAATGTGCCTTAAATCTGTGCACCCCAAAAAAATTATGCACCTAAAAGTCTATGCATTCCAAGCTTTACACCCCAAATTATGTGCACCTTGACTAGTTGACCTTATTATAAAACATGCATATAAAAATTTTAAAAAATTGGGGAGGCATTTCTTTCGCTAGAATATATTTGTGCCTAGAAAGCAAGACCACTTCACATATTAAAAACAAAACTCCAAATTGACCCATTAAAAAATTTCATGTATTTAAGTTATAATTCAACTTTTTGCTTATAGTAATGGCTTATAGATTATTATTTTTGAATAGAAAGGCTAGACATCAATATTAAGTAGGACAAGAAAACTTAAAGTATGTCCATCGACACACAATATGTGGGCCTCTATCAATGTATATCACATCCAAAATAGTGAATAAGTTATTTTTCCATCACATCGTTACTATTAAGAAAGGTAGTTTGTTTGTTTTGTCACTTGAAGATCTCCTGAACCACACATTTGTTGATGTGTTACTAAAAACACTAGAAAACCTTTGATTATAGGGGTGCATTGAGGTGATTTCATAATGCTTAAATAGATTCATGGGCTAAACAACCTTAGTGGATTGCTCCAAAGAATGCACCACTATATGGTGCAATTATTGAAATTAATTTGTAGAACATGACTCATTAGTACTAATGAATGACTTGATGAATATTGGAAGCAATTTTCCATCCTTAGTTGAATGTGAAATGTGTTGAAAATTTTATTTTCAAATGTAAATATAGCTCATATAATTTAGATCAACATAATTTGATCATTTCAACTAAATCATATATATAAACACATCTTACTTGGGAATACTTTGTTAACATGCCAAACGATTCAAGAAATATATGTCAAAATGTAATGAAGGTCAAGTATCTAATTTATATTCAAGCTAGTGCTTCAACACATTGGATCTTATTACATTATTTGGACATGATCTCACTATATTTTTACAATGTGATGTCAAAATGTCTTGATACAATAAAAAACATGTTGTCCATTCTAACCAACTTTTTGCGACTATTATGAAATTAATGTCCAAACCAATTAATTTAACAACTAGTAATGTGTTAGTCCTACGTGTCCATGTAGTCACATATCTAACTACATGAAGGGTTGAACCAAATTCTAATTGTAGATGCAACTATAACTTATGACTAATATGATTTTCATTGAAAATGTAGATGAAAAGTGAACAATATCATCCAATTTTGATTGCATTCATCAATGGATGACAACATAGTTATTTTTGCAACTACAAATGAAAGGTTTTTCAACCGCAATAGTATATTCTACCACATGAACAAAAAAACATAGACCACATATGGCAAACTTTGCTATTTCAATTGGACTATTATCCCTTCAACGTACCCATCCATGGGTTTTCTTTGTAATTATCCATGAATCTTCCATGATATAATATATAATAGTTAATAGTTTGTTAGAAAAAGTTATTATAACCTAGTTGGTAAACTAAGCTAGCTAAGCTTAATAGGTTACGTTAAACTAAGTAAACCTATGTGCATTAGTAGCTTAGCTTAGCTTGCATATTTAATTAATTGACCTAAATTATCTATACATAATAATAGGCTAGATTATTAGGTATAGCTAATAGGTTAGGCTATGAAGGTTAGACTTAATTAAGCTAGGTAAACTAGGTAGGTAGTTGGTAGGCTTGGTAATTATTTAATTGGTAAACTAGGTGGTAGGTAGTAAAAAGGATAAGTAGTAAATAGTTAATGAAAACAATAAATATTTTATTGTGTGAATATATGATAATGTTTTTGTATTGGACAAAGGATGTGATAGTGTTGTAGTGTTTCCCTTTCATTAGAATTGTCCCATATCTTCTGTCTATAACTTCAAACTTATAAAGTATATAAGTAGGTGAAAGAATGGACTAGATTCATGGTATGCATTATAAACATAATGCATGTTCCATTTGGGATGAGCCAATCAAAAGGCTTGTCCCCAACAAAATAAATAGGATCCTACCTACCTACTTAACCAATGCTAGCTAGCTTATTCTACCTTAACCTAACCTAGAATAGGTGGTTTATTATAGTTTAGCCTAGGATATATTTTAATTAATTAATTCAAATAATTAATTACTATAATTATAATATTTAATTAATGTAATTATAATATATCTTTTTTGAACAAATGGAAAATTGCTTCGTGTTTTATGGCCATTGGCTCTTGAAATTACCACGTGGTTAAATCTTAACCACCCATCAATGGCACATTTGGTAGCATGCGACTATCCCAAATGTAGTTGCAAATTGGGGTTCCACGTCATAATAAGGATCATCCATGGCAATGGATGAAAAAATTTAGCTTAGTCATAAGGTTTGTGACTACATTTTCAACTTCATGGCCATGTCATGTCTTTTGTGACTAACTGTCTTATGACACTTGTCCAAGGCAATTAGGTTATTTTTAGTCACATGTGTCCATTACAACAATGAGTCACAAATTCAATTGTTGATTTTCAAATTTCTTCTAGTGATATTGAAAGAGGGATTTTGGGAATATTTTTTGGAAATTTAAAAAAAAATAGAGTTTTTAAAGCTAGGGACATGTAAAAGATACTAAAAGGAAAGTAGTGGATCACATAAGAATATGAGCCATGGTGAAATCCATGTAGGGATATTTTAATGAGTTTTGAAATACTTAATTTGTTTACTTTGCAAATGAGGTGATGGAAAAACATTTGTGAACTACATTAAGTCATCTTAGTCATATTGAAGCTTTCACCTTATTGTCCCAATCACATGAAACTAGAAAGCGTGTCCTTGAGTTTATTTGTGAAGTTCATTGTTGTGGAATGAAGAAGTTACCATTAATACTACATAACAAGCTCAAAGGCCCAAAAAAATCCTCTTCAAATACAAAATTTATTTTATTATAATAAGGTTTGTTCATACATAAAGTTAACTTATCATTGTTAAGTTTAAATTAAGAAAAAGAATTACCACACATCTACACCTAATGTTAGCATTAACAAAAAATCCTACTTGGAATATGACATGATTTTTTTGGGGGGAATGTTAAAGAAAATGTTATCAATGTTTATGCATAAACTAAATGTCAAACTTAAACCTTCAAGATGAAGAAATAAGTTTTTGTTAAGCTCCATGTTCATCTAAAAGAGGGTTATTCCCCCCTCTTTTAAGCTTTTCCTTGCACTTCTCAAGTGTAGGCTCAAATGAACATCTACTACAATTTGAAGAAATAGACACCAAATTCTTCCTTGTATTTTTCAAGTGCATTATCAATTAGTTAGTGAACAATAAGAATAGATGTCATCAAGTTTTTTCTTGTGCTTTTCAAGTGTGTTTTTAAATGAACATCCATTAGAATTTGAAGAAACAAACACCAAAAGAAAAATTGAAAAAACAAACATTGGAAGAAATGTTCCTCATGAATATTGTTTAGAAGAAATTATGAGCACAATAAGACATGCATGTAAGAACCATTGAGAGGAGACATCATGGAAGAAGCAAAAAGACTTGCAAGGGACAAATGTAAGAAGATGCATATGATGTTTTCATTTGGAGAAGATTACAACAATTATGCATGTGAACATGCACAATAAGAAGCTATTGATTAAAACAAATTTTGTTTTTTTTTTTCCAATAGATTCTTTCAAGATTTGAACAAAAAATTAAAAATTTACTAAATGCTCAAAAAATTGCACGTATTCCGAAAGGTTGTGGAACAAATTGAGGCGAAGGTGTTCAAATCCAAAAAAAAAATCTATTTTTTCATTGAATTGTTGTTAGATTAATTATAGAAGAATTTGAATTAAAAATTTATGGAAATTTCTAAATGTTCAAGAAATTACACTTATTCCAAAAGCTTGTGGAACAAATTGAGGCGAAGGTACTTGAATGTAGAAAGGGGAAAAAGATAAATTATGCATATCAAAAGAAAAAAAACTTGGGAAATGGAGATCTTGTGTTGTATGCGTATTAGAAGACAAAAAACTTCAAGACCAATCTCATTATGGAATATGCACATTAAAAGACAAAGAATTTGATAAATAAAAACCCTATGTTGTACTTGCATATCAAAAGACAAAAAACTTACATGTTATTACAAGAAACATTTCCTAAAAGATGTAGTCATTCAATACAACAAAAGCAAAAGGATCTAAGCAGTATCATTTTTTTTTTGGATGATCATAAATTATTTTTTTAAAAAAGAAAGAGACATATTTAATGATTATTAGACAAAACACTTTGAGAAGAATCAAGATCCAATTTCGTGTTATTTCATGATGAACATAATTTGTCAAAATTTCTTCGATTCCCACATGAATATGCCAAAATAACCAGATATTTAACAAAATCAAAGTAGAAACATTTGCTATAAAAATGATATAACGCGCAAAACCTTACCAGCCCTTGACATATGAATAAGTTTACTTGTCCTTAATAGGATGGTACGAAAATTTATACATGTGCTGCATGGCTGTCGTCAGCTTGTGTTGTGAGATGTTGGGTTAAGTCCTATAATGACCGCAACCCTCGTTTTGTGTTGCTAAGACATATGTTTTGGATTAAAAGGTCAATTATTAATTACTTAAGACTGACAAAGACCACGCCATTTGGCTGCATACTCTGCATTAAAATTTTCGTATGTCTTCGAGATGCTTGATATGGGGCAAGGGAATGAAATATGAATAGCTTCCATCATTATCAAATGGCAAATAATCTTTGAGCTCATTTCTCCTTGCATAATTAAACATTAAAACACCCAATGATGTAAAAAATTTTGCACCTCACTACCCTTCCTTTTGTATATTACAAAGTAGAAAAGATGTCCCTCCTCAATTTTAATTACAAAAAAATGATAAGAGATATATCTAAACTAATATTGAAATGTCATGCATAACAATACAACTATGTGATAATCTAAAAGGCTCTATGTATTAATTCTCAATTAAGAAAACTTGTAAACAAATAATGTATTGCTAATACTTTGCTAAATGCAACCCTAATGATCATAATCCCTAAGCATGATTTTGATTACTCAAGGATTCTTTGCATAACAAAAAAGAAACTAGAAAGATGGCATATTTGGCAAGGACCTTAAACCCCATCAACTCCAATTCAAAAAGACAATGGGATAACAAGTATTAAGGCATCCTGGACCAACATCCCTACAAAACCCACTAGTGATAAAAATGTTATATCATATGACAAGAATAAATATTTTTTATACCAAAATTCCTTAAGAATTGCAATGCTAATATAACTACTCAAGAATTATTCTTTTATGTTAGAAACCTTTAAAGTGCATTCACCAAGAAAAGAACATTATGTAACTTGAACAATTTTATTGTAGAGTATGCATACTAAAAGACAAAAAACTTGGGAATGTTTTCAACATGGACTATGCATATTAGAAGCCAAAAAACTTGTAGCAAATTAAGAGATTGGGGAATATGCATACCAGAAGGACAAAAATAACTTGGAAGATGTTGAGATTGTAAAGGATGCATATTAGAATACAAACTATTTGGGAAAGGAAGCATACAACATGAATGTTTGGAGGACAACAACATATGTCACCTTTGGGCCTTCAAGCACAAGATTGCCCTTGATAGTCTACTTGAAAATATAGTGGCATCCACATCTATAAGGTGATTGTCATGAAAGTGGTCACATAATTGAAGATTGGGGGTGGTTTGTAGGTTGTTTAATTACCAAAGAATCACATCCTCATAATCAGCTACAACCTCTTGTGCACATTCCCTTTCAAGTAATAGATCTAATGCCATTGTTAAATATGAGATGTGTTGACAAAAGCTACACAATTGACTACATTTGTTTAGATTGAAACTACAAAACAAAAAAATAATATTAGAACAAGTTGAGATCCCAACTTACCCTTTTATTTTAGTGCCTTAGTGTAAAACAAATACAACCTAGAGTGCAAAAGTATTGTACATGTTCAACATTAAAGCTCTAGGGATGAAATAACTTTGAATACTTCAATTGGATCATCACAAATGCATTTTAAACATCAAGAATACATGAGTGCAAACCAATATCCAAATGCAAAAACTTATGGCATCTACAAAATAGGTCATTCTAATTCCTATTTATTGACATTTAATTCATTTTCTCTTTTCATATTGATCAATATAAGTATGTATATAAATTTTTTCCAACACAACATCGAAAAGACCCCAAAATTTTTACAAAGGCAAATGGGGAAAATCAAATTTTTATAATGTTTTTTCATTTTATTCTATTTTGATTTGTAAAAAAAATTCCTTTCATATGGCCAATATAGGTATGTATTTAAATATTTTTTAAAAATTCATCACAACATTGAAAAACTTTGGAATTTTTGCAACCTTTTGGAATTCAAAAAAAAATCTTCACCACACTTTGAATTTAGGTTCATAGCATTTTGAAAGCTAGTTTTTAAAAATATTTAGATAGGTTTTTAAAACATGTCACCTTTTAATGCTAAATCCTTCTTGGGAGTTGGGATGTTAACAAATTTTGCAAAATCAAAAAATCAAAAAATAAACCATTGATGACATGTACAAATTGGCTTTTTGAAAAGCAAATGGGCACATTGTTGCCACATTACAAGGAGTTTTTTAGGAATTCACTATATTTAAACAATAGGTTCTAACTTGAACATGTGCCTTTTCATGTCCATGTTATATAATAAAATCAAAATTGAGATTGACATAAAAATGATGAACTCTTGAAGACCCTATGGAAACATGTGAGGGAAATAAGATGTGACGCGCTCCCAAGTCACGAGGTGAAACACACTTGAGGGTTTCACAAAGTCAAGTTGCGGAAAGTTGAACTTGGTAGCACGCTCCCGGCTTCCAACTCTAGAAAGGGGT
>Ga0116231_10010734_pt1 | contig 14521 bp, 8 predicted proteins | sample S1TSphgellanicum_2_FD_89695 | JGI IMG/M metagenome (GOLD analysis project Ga0116231, IMG submission 89695) | Host-associated microbial communities from peat moss isolated from Minnesota, USA - S1T2_Fd - Sphagnum magellanicum MG | ecosystem: Host-associated > Plants > Peat moss > Unclassified...
GCTATATTTTTCAAAAGACTCCATAATTTAAACATCCAACACAAATTCCATTTCCAAACATCCATACTTGGGATCTATTTTATTTTACTTTCAAATTTGGCATGTAGCTCATGTTGCAATCATGCATATCTTGCTACAACCAAATTTGGCTAAACATAGAATATGATGATAACACAACATTTAAGGACCCTTTTATTTTTTGGCTACTTAATGAAACTTGTGTAGAATCTTGATGAAATCCTTTTGATAATTCTTAAATTTGGTGAAGTTTTTCCCAAAAAAGGAATCTTAGGAAAGAAAATTCTTTTCTCTATGGTTTAGGTGTGAAATTTTGAACCAAAAAAAAACGATTTTGTAGTATATGCCAGATGTTTAAAAATTCAAGACATTGAGGTGATATTGGTTGCTATTATGATTGTACAAGTTTGTATGAAACATACACAAAATATATATATTTTACAATACCAACATATGCCATTGTATGAAATTTCATCCTTTGGGCTTATATTAAAACCCTTTTATAATGATCACATTACAAGGATGAAAATAGTGACAAAGTGACCCACATTTTAATTTAAGAAATCAAAACATGACCTTTTTAAAAGTTAATGATTTGTCCTAAGACATTCTGGCAAATTCATAATTTAATCTTGCTTCCACCCATTAAGGAACATACCACTATCACAAAAGGGGGTAATGAGTAAGAAATTTATTGGATTCTCTTTAGAGCTTAGAACATTTCAACAATGTGCACCAACCTATGCAAGGTTTTTCATTTTCATTTATTCCAATGTGAGCTCTAACTTTTTCTTTCCCTTGGAATAAACAATTTTGTTGAAGATAGTCACAAATTCATTATTTTGATGTAAGCTAGGTATTGGTCAAATGTAGATGGGCTATGTTTTTCTATACTTGGATATGAAAAAGGAGCAACTCATTCATTCTCTAATGACTCAAGGCTCAAACTTCAAGCTCAACTTCCCTTATTGGATCTAGAACTTCTCATCAAAATGCATATTTACATTTCTATGAAACATACACGTCCATCATATGCACACATAATATTTCAAATGTCACTCACACATCAGAGTTATCTGTAAAGTAAGACAAACACAGCCCCAGAACCCTGCATTTCATCGTACACAGGGTGAGATAAAAAAAAAACCTGCAAAAGAATACATTAGCATTGAAAGGGGGTGAAAGAGAAAATCATCAATTTTGGTGGTAAACTGAGTTTCATCCTGTCCTTCCTTTTTCCTGAGCGCCTCCATCGCTGCTACATATATTTTCATTGCTCTTACCTGTACAACTATTATAATTAGTCTCGAACCTTGTGCATCAAATTATGATAATATTATAATACACTACAAATGACCATATATAGTTTTTCCCATAAGGGTTATATATCATAATTACTATGTAGGTTAGATAGTCTATACAAATGAAAAGAAAACGTAATTATAACAATTTTATCCAATGTTGAAATCATTTTTGTATATTCCATTTAAAAGTTTCCATTGTTAAAAAGATGATAATCATTGCTGATGACCTTTAACTTTTAATCAAAATTTTAGATTAATTAGGATTAAAGTAATCAAATTCTTAAAAATTCTAATTAATCTCCTTTTTTATTATCTCAGAATTCCATGCCACAAAATCAATGTATTCTTAAAATTGAGTCAGTTGAAATAAGGTGAAAATATATATACAATTCTAATATTGTAAAAAAACTGCAATTTGGAGAGAAGTGGACTTTTCATAAAAATTAACATATTGTTGTTAAAATATTTCATCATTGGCTTGTTACCCAAATTTAAATAACATGTGAAGTATAAGTTTTTTAAAAAAACATTTGATAAAATAATGGTAGTGGTTAAAAAAGCATGGAAATATTTTATAATCAATATGCTTTAGTTCCTATTTAAACTTGAATTGAAAAAAATCTAATTAATTTTTATTAATTAGATAATAAAATTAATTGTAAATGATGCATTGCAAGTAATCAAATTTATATTCCAAAGGGATACGTTCATTACAATTGATTTATCTTCAAATTTTTATTATATTACAATTTTAATGGACTTGATTTTTGACAATGATGGACACAATTATTTTTTTGAATGAGCTAGTGAACTTTATTTTTTAAGAAATTATTAAATGGTTTTGGATGTACATGTTTATTCTCCTTTTTGAAAGTTGAAAACATTATATGCAACACCCAATTACATAAACACATGTAAATTGAAAAGGAAAGGAGAGGGGTTTGAAACTTATTTAATTCATTTGCACCATATGATAACAAATAATAAACAATATTCATAAGGTCATCACTTTCTACCTACCTTTTGGTTCCTTTTCAAATTTTAAACTTGAAAATTAATAAAGACATCCAATTCATAAGAATATTTGGTTGCAAAAATTAACATAATTTTTTATTCAATTTAAATTTAATTAAAAATAATTCAAACCGTTATTTTCATATAAACTGAAAATTATCAACACATCATTCCAAACTATTATAAATAATACATGTCAAAACAAATGTTGATTTAAAATTTACAAATGTCAAGCCAAAAAACATTGTTCCGAGTACACATTTGTTTGTTGTGATCAAACATAAATTAAATATTATTAATATTTTACATACCTTCTTACACATGAAAATAAAATAATCCAAATGCATAATGAATCATGATAACATAAATACATTTTGATAACTCATCAAACCTTTAAACATAGAAAAAAACTAAAAAATCATTTAAAAAATTTTCTTGCCTAAATTTTTAAAATTTGTAAACTATTTCACACATCATTTGACATAATTATTAAATTTGTGCTACAAAAATTATTAATAAACTCAAAGATTTTTTAAAAAATTTTCATCCCAAGTTATTTTTAAATAATAAAATTTTAGAATATTCAAATAAAATAATAATGAAAACTTACATACCTCTTATACATGTGGAATAAAAATGAAAAATTCAAATAATGAAGCTTCCATAATAATAATTTTTCTTCATGCCCACTTTGTTTAATAAGTAAATATATTTTTTAATTTTACCCAAAAACATGTTCCAACCATCAAAAATGAAAAAATGAATTAATAAAAAAATTTGAATGAGGTTAATAAAATAAACCTTGTGGCGTGATTAAAATATTTAAGCTACCCAAAAGGTAATTAAACAATTAAGATTTAAAATTCATTCAATTCTAGGTACTTTTCATTTTTTGGTTCCAAAATTTCTTGGCATATGGAATAAGCCTTCTATGTTCACCCAATGTTTTCTACCTTAGCTTAATTTTTCTATAATATTTGGGAAAGTAGAACCTCCCAAAAGTGGGAGAACCTCATTCCATGGACAAATTTTTTTCACATATGTTCACCTTACCTTCAATGTCTTACTACCTACAAATGAATAATTCTAGGTAAGCAACATCCACCTCTCAATTCAAGTAGTTACAAGTTAAGGTGGATCATTTTTTGCATCTTTATGGGCTTTTTGCATAATGTACTTTATTTGGATGTCACAAATGTAATATATAATCATTAATTTGACAAAATATTTTTAGATTAAAATTGCCAACTTGAATAAGAATATTTATAGAACGGTGAAATTCAATAAACATACATCAGTCATATAAATGGACTTTTAAAAGTGACATATAGATTTTGGTTTAGATTTTCCATTAACATTCAAATGCATTTTTTATTATGATTTCATCTCAATATTTTTTATAAGAACTCACTATATGATACATGATGGGAAAAAAATGGGTTGAAAGCCTCACAACAAAAAATTTAACCACAAAATAACTATGGACTTTTGAATGACAAGATTTGAACTTTACGTTCAAAAGTCCCTATTTCAATCATTTTTTGTTAGATTGATATTTTTCCCCCTAACATGTATGTCAAAAGAATTGTCTAAATGGGCATCCTTTCTTATGGACTTTATTAGTTAATTAATCACCACATAAGGCTTACTAAACATTGATTTTAATTTTTTTTTTCATTTTAGTGTCAAAATATAAACTTTTGGGATTAGCATTCTTGTCACTTTTGAGCCACCCTAACTTGCATCTACCCACTTCATAAATTAATTTGAAAACCATGTTTTTTATTTTGATGTGCAATTTATTTTATTTTTTACCTATTTATATTCAATCAATGTTCACTTAAAATTAAATTCGTCATGAGGGCATTAAAGGTTCAAACAACCTAATTAAAACATGTTTTGGAATTCTAATTCAACCAAGATGAATCCTTGAATATCAATTTTGTTTCTTCTATTCAAATATTATAATGTGCTCACCCTTTTACCCACCCCACCTACCTTTTTCTTTCATTTTTTCTCACTCCTTTTGTCTTTCCTTTCCTCCCTAGTCCTCATTTTACGTTGCATACCCCTAGAACCCCCATCCAATTCATGTTCATTGTTTTCATTGAACAATATGATCTTCACAATGCCTGAACCCTTTTCCTTCATATCAATTCATGTCAATTGTACTCTAGTATGGTACATGCCCTTTGATCGCATCCATTGGAATTCTATTTTTATTTTGGTATGTGCATGTTTTGTTCATGCCTTTTGTATTTTTTTATTTTTTTTTTACAATTTTCTCCCCCTTTTAGTTTTAGGTTAGTAATAAGACAATTACTTTGTTGTGGTGAACATTGTATGAATGTGGACTTGAGTGTGAAAGGTGTGCTCTACATATGCCAAAATGTTAAAGAGTATGTTTAGACATCATGGAGATGTATTGAAATTGGTGTTAAACATTTAAGTAAATAAATTTATTCATGGATGCAATTTGTAGAAAAGGTAGACAACTTCTAAGGAGTTCAAAGATCTAAAGATGCTATCCCTTTCAAAACGCATCAAGTTTTAGGATAACAATTTGTTTTGTTTGTGATTTAGGGGTGACTAACATGCACTTTGCCTAACTCATGTGTTTAGCTTGTAACATTGATCCTTTCCCACTAATAAAACGTGGATAGTTGTTGGAATTTAAGGCTAAAAGAACATCCCAAACCTTGTGGCATTTGTGAAAGGGTACATAAGAATTAATAAGTGGATAGATGATGAGAGAGACTAATTATCTTTTCAACATAGCATCAACATGCTATTATATTAAATGGTTAAATTGATTTGTAACAAAACTAACTAGAGCTTCCACACTAGGATTTCTATCTAATGGGATTAATATGGCAAAACTTTCAACTCTTAGCATTGAAATTGTAACATATGAAGTGTACCCTAATATAAGCTTTAAGAATCTTGACATGAATTAATAAGAAAAAGCCAAAACTAATCATTGTTGGACATGGCCTTATATTTCATTTTTGGAATTGGTGAATAATTAAAAGGACAAAATCTAGCTAAGTTTTAGAAGAAATTGGAGCTAGAAAAACATCCAAAAAAACATAGGAGAAGGAAACAATGATTTGTGTATGCATTAAAGATAAAACTAAGCTCAAATAATTTAGAGGAAAATAAAAATCCCACAAATTTTGTTTTATGGCCATGAAATTTGCAAGGTTGGATGTTCACATTGACCACCCATTGAATGTTTTTTTCATGCCATGACGAGCTCCCAAGTTCCTAGTCAGGCCCAAGATGGGCCTAAATTACTCAAACAACGGAATTGTGAAGAACTTGGGGCACACTCCCAGCTCTCAGCACTAGAAGGGGTAGAGGGGTGTGTTGAAGCTCCGAGATGGGACTGGGAAGAGTGACAAGCTTTAGTTACTTATTCGAACCTGCATCAAACCAACTAATAAGTTGATTAATTCACATAATGGAACACCTTTAATGCTCAGACAAGCCACGAGTAACTTTAGATTCACAAAACTCACCACGGCCTGGATTCGGGGGAAACCACCACCTTCCCCCGTGTAGTATTCTCTATGCCTCTCCGCGGTAACCACATCCGAATGGCTTTTTGTCCCAGGATTCCCAAGAATGAGTCCCGAAATTGTCCTAATTTGCACTCCCGAGACTTTGAGAGATCATAACTTTTTGCTCAGACCTCTAATTGGGATGAGGTCTAAAGAAAACTTGTAGCTCTCCTCGAGAACTTTCCAACGGTGTATCGCACTCCATCTGCACGCACTGGGATCGGGTCGATTCCTAACTTTTAATGGTCAAGAGTCAAATTGTCAGTTTGACTTCCAACCCTTCTTTTTGTCATAACTTGTGCTACAAATGTCCAAATGGCCATGCAAGCCCATTTTCGACATCTACACTTCGATATATTTCCAATGATATAAAGAACACCCCAATGCAAGGTGTTTTGGCCCCTGCAATTGATCTTTAAAGTTTTGGGAATCCCGGAGGACTTGCAAGTCCCCATTTCGGGAGTGTGAGTTTCATCTTCACACTCTTTCAAAGTAGGGTTGTGACATGCCATGTTATATTGAAAATTGATTGTGGACATTGGTAATTGAATTGTTTACATTAATGATATATTTTGTACATTGCATGGACTACAAGCTGAGTGTTCACCTTCAGTTTATTTATACCTAACATGGAATAGTTTTTGCATAATTTTTTTGTTTGTTTTCATTTTTTTATATGATTTTTATCTCATTAAATATTTTTATTGGGGATAAAGACACAACCCTCCCATCCCATCCCATCCTTGGGTACATTCACACTTCACACATATTTGTACACCATTGAATCTTGTTTCATTAATTAACATGACTTAATTCCAATGGAGTTTCACCATGTAAGAGTTATTGTGTTTATGCCATTGGAGAGTTAAGGAAAATCTTACAAAGTTCACATCATGTCACACACAAAACATGAGGTAAAAATGTTCACAATTGCAATACACCTAAAAGAAACATGGACTAAAGACATTAACTTCATCTTGGGTTCTTCATGTTTCAATCAATAAAACAATGCCAAGTATGCTAAAATGATAATGTGAATATCATGTTCATCACACAATTATCTTGTGTAATTGCAAAACTTGGAGAGCACCTTTAAATGTTTAAAACCAATCTTGGCTAGTTCTTTGGTTTTAGGGGGGACCCTTGGTTCTAGTTCCTAACATTTTGGCAGGTTATTAACCATGAATAACCCCCTATGGGCACCTCAACATGCTCCCGTGGTAATTTCCCTAGTAATAAACACTACGTCAACCATGTGATGTTTACTAGTGAACAACTTTGACAAGTTTTTTTAATGTTCCTATAACAACAAAATAATTATTAGGAGATGTAATTATAAATAATAATATTATGGCTTGGGGTAATAATATGGATAAAAATGGGGAATAAAATAATGAGCCTCATGGGCCCTACAATGAATTTTTTTATATTAGAGGCATAAGGGTTGATTATGAATAATTTAGATAACTATTTCGAGCTAATAATAATGGGAGGTCAAGTATGTAAACTTGACCAAATTCTAGACTCTAAATAATGTAAAACCTATCTATAGAAAGATGAAAAGTTATATGTGGCATGTGATGATTAGTTTGGTACATGGGGAATAGATGTAAATGAATGTGGTTGACTATTCATACATTTCTTTCCTTCAAATACATAAGGGGTAGATATTGGAACTTTTGGTTCATAATTTTCATTTAATAATTTCATGTTGATAATTGTCATCAAGACTTGTAAAAGTATCATATGTGAATAGGAAGCTTTGAAGAAATAAAATGTGGAGGTTATTGTGCATACCATTGTGGAAACTTTATAATCTTTGATATGTGATCCTAATAAAGGAAAAAAATTAAGCGCATGTGAAAAACTCCCTTTGGTTGTAATTCCCACACAAATATTCAACTTTAGACATGTGAATGATCTTACGTCCAAAAGAATGTAAAGTCTCATGTTGAGAATCATATAAATGACAAGTATTGCACGTGTTGTGTTGAAATATGTTTGATAGTCTAACTATGTGCTAAAAAAGATGAATAAAAAATTAATCCTCATAGTTCTGAACCCCCTTTACATTACATTCCAACCATTGAGTGGGTGTCCATCAACAAATAATGTCATCATTGTTTTTCCCCTTGAACAAGTGTTTGTTTTTGTCCTTGAATAAGTGTTTGCCAATGAACATCCTTGACTTTATTAGTTGTTCGCCAACAAACATGTTAACTCTTTGCATTGTTGTTTCCTACCGATAGCTACCTCCAAGACTGTTTTTTACAATGAACATGTGACAAGTTTGGATGGGTGCATTTCCTTACAAACATCAAGTTTGAGAAATTTGAAAAAATATTATTGAAAAAAATTGAACCCCAGTGGATGCTATTGTCCTAAACCTGAGTTTTTTTTCACAATGGACACATGATTGGTTTGGATTGGAGCCTTAGGGTTGCTCCAACTCAAGCTTCCTTAAAAAATGAAGAAGTTTCAATTTTTTCAAAAAGTAAAAAACTCCTTAAACCCTAAAATCGAAACTAGATTTTAAAAGAAAATCTCAATCTAGAACTGATTCTCAAATGAGTTTGAAATTCAACCCAGGGTCCAATTCGGATTAACTCAATGCCATAATGGGGGGGTGGTTCCAATCCTGTTCAGGTTTTGATTCTGGTTCTAAAATGGGACCTAATTTCAATTCCCATTGCAAAACCTGACTTGAACCAGGTTCAGATAACCAAGTCCAGGCAAGTAACCGGCCAATAAATTGTCAAAACAACAAACAGAATGTGCCATCCATCCATGTGATGGCCAAAAAACATCAAAACAACAAACAAAGTGTGCATTTCAGGGGATTGCTTTAAAAAATGATCACTGTTCTCACCCACAAATGGCATAAAGTCCCATTCAAAGACCATCTATGTCTCCACATCTGTATGAGTAATAGTCACTCTCCATATCCATAGTAGAAAAAAGCTTTTAAAAGGGGTTAAAATGACCGCTGCAAAATGGACCATCAATACCTGAGAGAAGCAGGATTTGCTTTATCCTGCTACAAGATTTAATGAAAAGGGACGTTTGCTGGTGTCGGGGTGCAGATGCTCTAAAAATGTGAGATATGGAGGGGTTGGCTTGCTAGTGTAGATAGGGTATTTGAAACCACTAAGATGTAAGTGAATATGTGCTTAGCATGGTGACATTGCCAGTTCCACAATTTACTTTGCCAGGTCCATACTTCACTTTGTCGGGTCTGAAATTCAAAGGACTGAGAGGTCAGGGTTTGAGCTTTGCCAGGTGCCCCCCATTGAACTTCTTGAACTTTGTGTTTGTTGTGCAGAATCAAATGTGAACTTGCATGCAAATTTTGTTTTGCACCTGATGTCACCTCATGGTTTGTATGTACACACTAGGCCTGACTGCAAATATTCAGCTTTACCATGTATCCAACCAACATGTTACAAGATGGGTTGGATTCTTTCATCCACCCATCTTGTAACGTTGTTCACAAATCATTTATATAGGTATCAGCTTACAAAATCTATTATTATTTTTTGTAACCCATTGATCAAGATTCAACATTCCTTTTGGCTAAGGCCAGACAAAAATTAGAGCTGCCAAGGTTAATATGCAAGGCACATTATTTTGACATGTGCAAGATGGACATGCAAAAGAAAATAAAAAACATGGTCAGGTGCACATTTTGTGTCATGAAACACTAGCTAGTTATGTAACATTTATTGTGTGTTGTTTTGTGAACACCCAACATTATCCAAACTAACAAAATCACACACACAAAATGTGCACACAAAAATGAGACAGGGGAAACAAACCTTCCAAATAAACCAAGGTTAGCCAGTTGTGAAGTTTTGATGGACCCATTATCAAGCTGGTTATTAATAATCTACTAACCAGTTAGTAGACAATTAACCTTTGTATGTGATTACCCAATAGGTTCTTTTATAATAGTGTTATTGCTAGTAATCAGATAAATTGATTATTTTATTTGGTAAATTGTTGTGACAATTTTTTTTACAATCTATCTAGTACTCATTTTTTAAAATGTTGATATTGATAACCTATATGATTCCAAAAACAAATTCATAAGAAAACCTACCTAATGATTATTGGATAATACAATAACCAACTAACACTCAAATAAAGAGGTTCCCTGAACATGAAAAAGTCATGAAAAAGTTGAAACCCTGTTCACTTTGAAATGGATTCCAACAAAAAATAAATCTTATGAAAAAAATAAATGTTATGCAAAAAATACTGAACATTTCTACATCATTGCACATGGATTTTCAGTGCATGCAAACACATGAGAACTTTATTGGTCTTGCCTACCAAGGCAATCATATTGTGTTCAGATTCATTATAGCGTATTGTAGCTTAAGGGATTTTGACCCCTAGGTAATAGGTCTATTTTTATAGGAGGAGTTTTGAAAGATGATATCTTGGATTGTGTTGAAACTTGAGATCAGTCATAGAGTGATAATATCTTGAAGGATTTTGGTTTGTTGTAGAGGATTTTTTTGAAGATTATATTTTTGGATGGTGAAATATTTGAGTTTTCATAATTCTTCTTTTTCCTTTAAGATACTTCTTAATGTAAATGGCGAGGCCACGGTATGACACATCCCTTGTAGGTAGGCAAGGATGTTGTGTTCAGATTCATTATAGCATATAGAAGCTTAATGGATTTTGGTCCCTAGGTAATAAGTCTATTTTTATAGGAGGATTTTCTAAAGATGATATCTTGGATTGTGTTGAAACTTGAGATTACCATGACCTAAAGTCAACTTCCACATTGACAAATCGAGTAATTATTTTTTTCTCAAAAAACTAATGATATAATAAAATTTTAAATTATTTCATTTTCCATGATCTACTATGATATTGTCATATGAGTATTGAAAATATATAACGTTTAACCTATCCTAATTATGATGATTTTCAAGTTAACTTCTTATTTTCACAAAAATTAGTTTCACTAGTTTGAGGATTTTTTGAAGATTATATTTTTGGATTGTGAAATATTTTAGTTTTCATAATTCTTCTTTTGCATTAAGATACTTCTTAATGTAATTGGCAAAGCCACACTGTGACACACCCCTTGTTGGGCCTTGCCCCCACAGGGACTATTGCATTGGATCCATCTTTTGAAAGTTTTACCTTATTAGAACCGGTTTCACATTAGGTGAACAGGTTTCTTTGATGAAGGTGTGTAGACTATTTAGATTGGAACGGATTTTTTTGGTGTTCAGAGTGTGGACACAGTAGATAGATGTACAACATCTTATCTATTGGCAGGGCCAGCATGTTTCTGATGCCTTGTTTTACAAGAGAACCGGATCTGTAAAAGAACTGGTAATTATTTCATTCCAAACCAGCAACTGTAGTAGTTCAATGAAGAAATGTCCCTCAAATTGTGGGACTGAATGAACTCTGCATCTTTGGGTGTTCTCTCTCCCTCCCATAGAGGCAAGCTAACAAAGTTTAATCCAAACAAGCTGTAGTTGATTGCAAATGAATGGGAATTGCAAACTCAGACTTAGAAAAGTTCCATATAAACCTCCTAGAGTGTGCATAAACCTAGCATGCACTCATTGGCTTGCAAATCTGAAAAGTTGAATGTGGTAGAGTTGGAAGTGCACAAAATATATAACTTACGAGCATCCACTCACAGTGCAGACCCTCCTACGTCTCTATTGTTGTGTATCCAACACAAGAGTGTTAATTGTTAGCTAGTGAAATGTTCGTTTGTTTCCTTGAGGACTCGGAAGTTACAAAAGAGAGAAAGTGAGCTAAGAGTATTCAGCTATGGCGGGCCTTGGCAGAGTGAAGGAGGTTATATGCTTAGGGTTTGGGATTAGGGGTCTGATTCGAGCAGCAAATGGTTTGTCAGTTTCTTCACAATCCCATTCACAATCCCATTCACAATCTTCTTCACAATCTTCTTCGGCCATGGACATGGAAATAGTGGCAGAGCAACGGAGGAAGAGAACTCAACTGCTGGAATGTGAGGGAGAAAGTCAGGCAAACAACATCAACATTGCAGTTGGGGACAAAAAGAGTTCAGAAATTTTGGAGTCAGAGGCAGCGATGATGGATCAAATGAAGAGGGTACGGGGTGTCGAGGCAGAGGCTAATTTTGCCAAGGCTGAGGAGAGTGCCATGGCAAAACACATCAAATCCTTGATCCAAGTAAGTAAGTGCATTTGTTGTATCTTAAGGGGAATTGGGTATGAGGACTTATCTGTTGTAGTCAATCAACTTTTTTTTCTATTTCCAATTAGGAATGTGATGATGAGACTTGTGTCTGTTTCAGCTTTCTCCCATGTGGGTGTTCTGTGGTTTTGTCAATTGTCAAACCTGTGTCTCTTTGTATCTCTGGGAAATTCAGTTTTGAGGAGGTCCAATTACAGTGGCTGAATACATGGAAGAGGTGCTGACAAACCCTATTGCGGGCTTCTACATGAATTGAGATGTTTTTGGTGCTGCAGGGGAGTTTGTCACATTGCCTAATATCAGTCAAATGTTTGGTGAGGTGCATCTACACAGCTTGATTGCATAAAGTTTTATGACAAAAGGATTTTACAGAAGTCCAGTGGATCTTTATTGTGGTAACGGATGTGGATGTTGCCCCAAGTGTGGATGCCGCGCCACCTGCACGTGAGCAAAATCTTTTGGGCCACTGCCTCATCTCTTCCCACCCCAGTAGCGCTGCCGGCTAGATTTTTTTTATATCACAAAAAATTCTTCAGTTGATGTAGCTGAACTTCAACAATATGGCACTACTAGTCTTGTAAGCTTAATTATTACAATATTGTCGTCAACTTTTATATAGTTAGATTGATGTTGAAGTGCCAGATTGGGACGAGGGCGTTTTATGCATGTGTGTGTGGATTGAGGTTTGTGCAGATGCAACTAGAACTTGATGTGGTTCGAGACTTCCTTTGACACTAGGTACAGCAGTCTCCGCTCTAAGCCTTCTCACTGTACTTTTGCCTTTGAGTAAAGCTGCCCACACAGCTGGTTTTCGCTTCATGAAGCTTCTTACAATCCCCACATTTATCTATCTATGTGTGTATGCATCTTGCTAGCTCTTAGCATGAGAATTTAGAAACTTGAATACAGATTGTTTTACATTATTACTTCCATCGGGGGCGAATTGCGTGTGCGTGTGTGTGTGTGTGTATGATTCATCCTGGATTTAAACTCTGTTAAAAATACAACAACCACCACAGTACTGTTGATCACAAAGCTTGCACAGAAACTAAGTTTGGGGAAAGATTTGCACTCTGTTTGACCTGTGACAGCAAACTTTTTCTGCAGATGAGATCACCCCTTGCTAATGTTTAGATTGGCAGGCCTTCACTGAGAATTACAAGTTTATCGTTCTGCAGTCAATAATTAGATGTACCTCAGACACGTCTTTGTTGCCTGCTGCAATGTCACCTTATGTCTAAATTGTCCCAAATCATCTGATTCAATTTTATTTATTTATTTATCTTGTATTTGGCAGGGGACTGCCTAGTTTAAAGATTTTTCACAGACCCTATCAGTGCATATGGTTGAATGTAGCCCTGCTCTGAAGCGCATTCAACAACAGACATTGAAATGTCACCCCAAGGACCAAGCAGATTCAACCTGTGCAGTAGATGGCCAGAAAGGCAAGCCTACTGAGGATCAAATCAGTCAAATTTCAGGAGCTGCAATATCATGGCTTCTAGATCTTGAGCATGTTCCACAAGGAGGTTGGTCCTCTCAAGCTTGAGTTATAGGGTTTAGGGTTTAGTGTTTGGTATTAGAAACTTGTTCAATATCTATGCATATGACCTTTTTGGTTTGTAATCTCTACTTGCATGCCACTATGGCAGGTGGGCACCTTCCTCATCAGCATTATTGAGCAAAAAGAAGAGAACTTTTGGCATCTATGTAATTGAGCATCAAACTCCTTGGTTCATGTGGCAGTGATTTGGAGATGCATTGTTGAATATAGTACATGAGAAGTATCTTGAACTTAAAACTTACTGTCAAGCTGTGCCATCTGATTGATTTGTATGGGTTGTTTCAATGGCTACAGTCATAATTGCTCATGAGTTCTATGATTTGCTGCCTATTCACCGATTTCAGGTAATCCTCTCTCCCTCTCTTTTCCTCAAGGCTGCAGTCCTGAATTGCAGGGCCATCTGAGTCTCTCAGTCTTGGCTGCACTCCAGTTAAAATGTACCATTTGTTCTTGGTTCTGGTTTTATCTCTGAGTTCCTTGCCCTACTGCTGTGGAATGCATGTGCAAGCAGGCAGAGGACACCTCAAGGATGGTGTGAAAAGCTAGTCGATGTTGCTTAAGGCTCTGGGTATTATTTGCTAGCCTGCAACTTTTCTTCTTGTATCCAGTAACTTCAGAACTCACATTCATCTGCAAGTGCCTTCTTCATGGATACAACCTTATGAAGTACTGTGGATCTTGCTAGTGGGGCTTACAAAGAGCAGTACAGAATTGATCACACAAGGCTTCAAGTGGCTGCTCAAAGGCAGGCAAGTATTTTGTGAGAGACTGCAAGAACCCTTGCCATGAACAAAACAAAGGAGTTTTGCTCAAGCAATACCCAGAAGCGGCAGCTGCTTCAA
>Ga0116231_10010735_pt1 | contig 14521 bp, 9 predicted proteins | sample S1TSphgellanicum_2_FD_89695 | JGI IMG/M metagenome (GOLD analysis project Ga0116231, IMG submission 89695) | Host-associated microbial communities from peat moss isolated from Minnesota, USA - S1T2_Fd - Sphagnum magellanicum MG | ecosystem: Host-associated > Plants > Peat moss > Unclassified...
TATTCTGGGTTAAACTCGGCAAATTTAAAGGTTTTTTAAAAAAAAGACCCCTGGGGAAAAAAAAAAAAAGGGGGGGAAAAAAAAAAAAAAAAAACCTTTCTAAGATAAATCATTCCCCCATTTGGTTTCACTCTTCCTAGCTCCTTCGATCCCGACTCTGTTGGTTAGCAGAAATGTAATAACACAAGCTCCCTCCAATCACAGCAGTAACAACAATAACACCAATAGTAACAACAACACTAGCAACAAAAGAAACCAAAGAACTCAAAGCCAAGATAATTCTACTGCTTTCAAGATTAAGCAATAGAGAGCAATTTTTCTAGAATTAGATTACAAAGAAGGAAAGAAAATATAATGTATGTAAATAATGACCGTGTAATAGCCACCGTGAGCATTTAGAAATCCAATCTGATTATGGAGGAAACTTTCCCTGACAAAAGAATTTAAAAAAAACTAACAACAGGAGTGAGGAGCTTGGCCTTTTATACAGCCGTCAACAAGCTAAAACCCTAAACAAGCCATAACCCTAAAACACATAATAGCGTACAGTAACCTAAGAATGTACATTAACCCTAAGAACATACATCAACCTTAAAAGGCATGAATGGCATGCCCGTGACCGGTCGCCATGTATGAGGCCATGCATACGGGTATGACATGAATTGAATTGTGAATTGTTAGTAATGTAATTTTATAAATCAATGTATAGTTGATGCTAGTAATGTTTTTTGTTTGCATCGGCTAGTTAATATAGTCTAATTGGTATTATTTCCAAGTTTTTTGGACTAGTTTCTTTTCATGGCATCAAAAATCTAACATGCAATTGATTCTAGGAAAAATGATGGAAAGGATTTGTTGCCCCCATAAATCTAATTGTGCAATTTTGAATTGACTCTAAGAAATGTGATGGAAAAAATTTGCGGTTTTAAGAATTTAGCAAGCAATTGAATATGACACAAATGGTGGAAGTGATTTGTCGATTCAAAAATATTTCATGTTTGGTTATGTTCAACTTTTTTTATGTTGCAAAAGGAAAAGCAATATGGCACAAAGTATTGGGTGCAACCAATAGGCTTGAAGGGGACACTACTCAAAAAAAATAGAAAATATGCGAGTAAAAAATATAAGGTGCAATATATTGGTTATGAGGTAAAAATTATAAGTTAATTAGTTTAAAAATAAGGTGATATATATTTTGAAAACCATATTATAATAAATATAAGGTATGTGTAAATCTATAACATTGAAAACTTTTTATTAAAAAAATAACATGTGCATTATAAAATAAAGGTATTAGTTATTAATAGGTTCAATTATTATGAAATAATGTTGATTAATTGTCTTTTGATTATATATGATGCTTATAGGGTCAATAAATTAATTGAGGCAAAACTAGGTTTAGGACATTTAAGTGAGCATGGAGAAAAATGTTTAAGAATTTAAGTCTGACATTCCTGATAGTTAGGATTTTAGACTTTAAGGTTACAGGGAGGTGGCGGCGGTGTCTTCTTACAAAAAAATCTTGTTTATTTTCTTTGAAGGTTCAAGCGAATGTTTGTACATTTTTTTTTTCTTCAACATGGTCAAAAGGATTTTTATGGTTGAATAAATTTTTGAATTTATGTTTTCAAAAAGCACGCAAACAAAAGCAAGCAAGTAGTCAAGGGCAAGTAAAAGGCAAGCGGGCAAGTAAGCAATCTTAGGATTTTTCATTTGTAGTGGTTTTGAGATTTGATTTTTGGGTGGAAGCTCAAATATTTGAGATTTTTGAGCCGAAAGAGGTAGCACATTTTCCAAACAACATTTTCCAAGTTTTTCCTTCACTTATATTCTGTTTTTTCAAGGGGTGTGTGTGCTTGTCTCCAGGAATGTGTGTGTTTGTGTGTGTACCAAAGGTGAACTTGAAGATCTTGCCAAGGAAACAAATCTTCAAGTGCAGTCCAGTGTAAAAAACATGTTGGGACTAAGGCTAATGACCACACCACCACCCGAATAGCCATCACTAGCACTGGTATTCTAAAGAAACATCTAAAGGATGTCATGAATCATTTACAAATGGTTTGATAGAGCGTGATGGACAACCACAAAGATGCCATTGAATGGTGATTACACTTGCATAATTTACAACAAGGTTTGAGGAAGAAGAGGAGGAAAGATGTGAAATGGAGCAGTTCAATGTACTAAGTCTGAAGATCATGACAACGCCAACAACAAATCATTAATGTAGCATTGGAAGCCTCAACGAGGTGAACAACTAGCTAGAGAAGGAACAGGTTGTAGTAGCAATAGCAACAAGCGGGGATCAAACCTAGTTGCTTCTTGGCTTTTGCTTCCACCCCACGATCAAGGAGGTCATCAACTATTACCTAGCGCAAAACATATGCAATAATAGCTTCGTCATGCATGCCATAACTGAAATAGACCTCAACAAATGCAAACCTTGGAACTTCCCTAGTAAGAAGCTCTCTCATTAAAAAACTCAAGTTCTTTCTTTCAAATAAATAAACCCAAAAACCACTTGTAGATCATCTACAAGCCTGAAATGCTACTGATTTTGTCCTACTCTCTAGGCACAAGATTTAAAAGCTAACAAACAACCCAACATCATAAAAACAAAAGTTAGAGGAAAAAAAAACATAAAAACATAAACAACAAACTAAAATACAAGAATTTTGAGAAAGAAAAGAAACAAACAAAATTGATTATGTGCAAGAAAAAATACCCAGTCAGAAAGTACATTTAACAACTTGAAAAACAAACAAGCAAAACATGTCTACAAGACCTTTTACGTTCTCTTCCTTCTTTAACAGATCTGCAATCATACCCACAGAATCGTCACCATCATCAAATACATTTTTGGCCTAGATCTTAGCATGCTTGTTGGATCTACAACTGCCCATGTTCACATTCTCCAATTCCCTATCATCAACTTCTAAAAAGCAAGATCTTTGACATACTTCAAAAGTAATAGGATAATCGAAAAGTTGAAAGTCAAAACAAGGGATAGAATCACGAATAGATGTAGAAACATCATCCTTGGCATCACAAGGAGATTGATGGCAAACAATAGTATCAAAAGAAACATGATCATTAAAAGGATCGAAATTACAAACATCAAAGTCCTTGATATCCAAACAAATTATAAGGTTACAAAAATGCAAAAATAGAATAGTTACAACATCACTAACTTCATTATGAGTAGCATAAGAAGGTTTAGCATTTGTAGCATCATCAACATTATTTGTTTCAACATAAACTTGAGGAGAATTAGAAAAATTAGACAATTTAATATAAATGATAGATCTATCCTCAAACCACAACAAATTAGCATCACTACTAATAGAACGTGTAAATGACATAACAAAAGGTGTGGAAAGAGATAAAGAATATGATCCAAAAGCTTCTTGTTCAAAATGTTGTTTAGGATTATTGAATGAAGAAAAATGTTGATTGACCATAGCTTCTTCAAGCACAGATCAGAGACAAATTCTTTCAAAAGATGGTCCACAAATGCCAACCATTGGGAATTGGTATAAAAATACAAAAATAAAAAAGAAGAGAAAATCTTAGAGGAAATAGTGCCAAAAACAAAAAAAAGAAGCAAAGGAAAACTAGAAACAAAAACAAACCAGCCTAAACACCTACAAATTTTTTTAAAAAAAATACAAGATGAGTATAGAATGTAAGGAAAGGAAAAAATAAAAGAATTGTATTTTTTAAATCAAATAAAAATCAAATGGAGGAATAAAAAACCAATAGAGCCAAGAAGGCTCTCAAAAGTGTTGTGCTTGGAGAATGATAAATAAAGAAAAGAAAGTGTACTTCGCCTTGTATGCAATGGAAGAAATCAAGAAACAAAGGGAAACTGTAACGAAAAACTTCAAATTAAAAAAAATGAAGATCATTAAAAAATTTGCATAAGAAGAAGATAGAGTGTGTTGCATAAATTGTGTTGTAGGAGAAGAGCATAGAGCGTGTAAAAGAAGATGGTGATGAGAAGCACATAAAAAATAAAAATCAAGAAAATCAATGTTGCAAGAAAGTTGCAAAAACGTTCAAGAAGAAAATTGGCCAAGTGCAAATGTGGAGATGAATGAAAGAATTTTTTAGAAAAAAACTTGGAAAAGAAAACAAAGAAGAACAAATTGAGAAAATTGAAACCAAGAAAAAAGAAGATGAGGGAAAAGAATTGAAAAAGAAAATGAAAGAGAGAAAGGTCGGTAGCAAGAGATAAAAAACTTGAGTGGCATGCATGAACTTGAGTGATGACAATGGTGATGCTCCAACCTTGGCCTTGTTGAGTGAAAGTGAAGAGGCGATGCCTTGTATAATCCGCTGAAAGAAAGAAGAAAAGCACACACAAAAAAAAAGAAAAGAAAACATGCCTAGGCATGACAAGGTGAAAATAAACAGGGCAAATGGTCAGACTGGAGGAAAAAATTGCTGCAGCACTTTTGTACTGACTGCATTTGTTTCCTTTGGCCTATTTAATATGCACAATGTTTTGGATGTGGTTAACGCTAATAAAGGCCCACATACTAGGTGTGGGTGTATCTGCTTTGTTTGTTACAAGTTTGAAGATTCATGGAAACTGTGTATTGAAACTGCCACCAATCTTAAACAATACATACACAAAATAATGTGAAACCCTTAGAACATAACATCAGAATTTGTCAAAGGAAGGTTTCTGAAAGCGAAGATAGTATGTGATAACTTCCAATAACATGTATGAAAACAAGGGTCTCATAGCATAACAACTCTGCCCTTTTGATAAGTTCAAATTAACTGGTTCCCTTCCATTGCTGGATCTAGAGCTTCTCTAACTATCTATTACTCACACTGTGGTTGAAGTTTGTATCAAAATTTTACCTCAAATTTGTACAGTGATGCATACTATGTTCACTATGGGATCATGTCTCCACCTATATTAGATAGGTAGGCTCCATGCCCACATTTGTTAGCCAAAATTTCATTCCCAAATATTGCACAGATGTCAAGTCCCTTTGCTCTGGACAGAGGAAACAAAAAGATTGGCCATTGCAACCAGCCAAAATTGGGAAATCCAAATTGGATGGTTTTTTGAAGTGAAGGATGCTGCTGGCAGCCAATATCATTTGCATTTGCATGGTTAAATGCGTTTGTTGGCCTTGCCTACTACCAAGGCAAGGATATTGTGTTTAGATTCATTATAGAGTATAGTAGTTTAAGGGATTTTGGCCCCTAGACAATAGTAGGTCTATTTTTATATGAGGATTTTTGAAAGATGATATATTGGCTTGTGTTGAAACTTGAGATTAGTTATAGAGTTATAACATCTTGAAGGATTTTGATTTCTTTTAGAGGATTTTTTGAAGATTATATTTTCACAATATTTGAGTTTGTATCATTTTTCTTTTGTCTTAAGATACGTTTTAATGTAAATGGCAAGGCCACAGTGTGACATGATCGTACACAAGCAGGGTGCTGCTGAGAAATTCATGTCTCACCAGTGTATTTTTTTTCCATTTTTATGAAGTCAAAATTTTGGATTTTTTAAATAGAAAAATAACTGAACTTACACTCGGAAAAAAAAAATTCCCCAATTTCTTTGTTTAAAAATAGTGAAATTTCGCCCCCCAAAAACCCCAATAAAAAAGAAAAAGAAAAAAAAAACACCATGTCTGTGGGCTGTCTGCCTGTTTCCCGGGTTGTTGTCGTCATTTGGTTTCTTCCCTTTTGTAAACTGTATGGCCGGAAACAGGAATCACGAAAAATAATTATAGGTTCCAGCATATCAACAAGCTGCTCAATGTATCTATCACAGCTCTCGACAGTCCCACGGTCATGTTCCCTCACCATAGTGTAAAGGGGTTGGGCTTAGATTCTCAAGATCTGTCCACAGTTTCTCTTGTCAACAAGCAAGCACACTCTCAAGGCTTGCATTCCACCCGATGGAAAAAGGCCAGAAATTTCACAAGCTTTTCTTGAAGAATCTCTCTATTTCCTTTCAGCCTTTCCTTTCTCTTATTCAGCAACCATGCTTGTTGGTCAGCTTGCCAAAATCAGACCAGTGGGGCCAATTAATATTTGATTTCACCTTGGTAACCGATTCTAGAAGGAATAGGTCTCATATATTCAGGTAAATAGGTAAGAAAATAAGTAACTACTAAGTAAGTAGATGGTTTATACATAGGTAAGGGCTGTTTTTTTTAACTACCTTCCTACTAACAACAACCTGCTTGTGGGTTGTTAGTCAGTAGGTAGGGGAAAAAAAAAAGCAACTGATCTAACCACCATGGTTAGCTAGGAAACTGGAAACCAACAGAAAACTGTTTCCTGACCACTTACTATTCATCCGTCATGGTGCGCTGGTGGTGGGTGCTGGTTCACTTGTGGCCGACCAGGGGAATCTGGAAACTGTCCGAATGTTCCATCTGAAACTTGATGCAAATCTCGAAGTCTCTTGTAAGGACCTGCTCGGAATTTGTTAGCGTGCCTGGAGGGCACATTACGGCATTGCATATTCACTCCCCTGTATAGGCCGGCCGGGCATTTTGAAAAATGCCAATGCGTGCACAACACGGGTCCTATTGTATTTTTAGAAATGCCCACCCTCGATTTTATTCCTGTGATACCGAATGGGTGCCTGACACGTATACCAAGAATTATATATATATACATATGAGCAGGTATTCACGCTCCATAAAGCCCTCGGCAGTGGGCATTATCGTATTTGGGCCTGTGCTCAGCTCCGCCTTGCACGGGCAATTATTTTCCTAGGTTGAAATGTGTTGGGAGGTGAGTCAGTTTTTATTAGGGATTTGTTCTTCTTTTATGGCTCTCAGCCTTTTACTTACTGGCAAAATGTCAAATAGCGAAAATTCAAATTAAAAATGCAAAAAGTAAATTACTTTTTTTGGGCTTTCTGATCCTGAATTTTCATCAAATTTTATTTTTAAAAATTTCCAGATTTCTATATTTGCTTCTATTCAATGATTAAAAATATAGAAAGATGCTTCAATGATTACCTTGGGGTTGTGTTTTTTCATTCAACACTTGATGGGGGTTCATCATAATCCATTTTTTTCATTGTTGACCACTATATTTTTTTTTTTGTTTTTTGTTTTTGACCGTTTTTTCTCCTTGCACCTAACTTCACACATAGCTACCATGTTCACCTTCCCACCCTCATAATTATTATATCAACCTTGGTACCTTACTAATTATCCCCTACTAACATATCTACCTTAATAACTAATTATCTTACTAACCTAGCTACCATACTAACCACCTACCCTACTAACCTAGCTACCCTATTAGCTACATACCCTACTCACTTAACTTCCCTACTAACCTAGCTACTTTACTATTTAGCAACCCTATATACACAACTACCCTATCAATATAAATATGTTACAAACCTAGTCACCTTGATAAGGTAGTTTGTTTCCTACATATTAACTTACCTAGCTACCTTGCCAGTGTAACTTTCTTCTTACCTATTAATCTGCCTACTTACATCCCCACCTATCTACCTTACTCTTTGAACTTCTTTTCTACTTACTAACATGCCTACTAACTCGACTACCTACCTATATACCTACCTATGCACCCACCTTCCTACCTACCACTATGTTTACTTACCTACCTATGTTTTTTACATAGCCAAATATTTAATTAATTACCTACTCACTTTTCCCACCCACCACCCCCCCAAAATCCTACCTATCAATTTATTAAGGTTCCCTTTAGTTCATGGATGATGAACATAAGTCCCCATATGTAGATATTATAAACAATTTATAGTGGAAATAATGTCATAATTGTAACCATTTTGGTTTAGTTAATGCATATTTTACTAAATTTTCTTTACTTAATTTATTTATGGAACGGACATTACAATACATCTTTTCATGTAATTATTATAAGTATGTATTATTGGATTATGGTTTAAGTTTAGGGTTAGATACATAAATTAATTAGCAATTTTTTCACAAATCTATAGTAATTAACATAAACTAAACTAAATTTGGGGGGAATTTTTTTTGCTTTAGACATATGTGAAGTAATATAATTTCATTCTATATATTATTCAAAGAGAGTAGAAAAAATTAGCTTGGAAAGATCACACAAAGGTAAGAGACTTTTTTTTTTTTGGTTTTTTATGAAATTTATTTGATTTTTTTGGTAACTTAAGGTTTTTTTTTCTACTCAGTAAATGTTTGTAGTTTAAAAGTTTTAAAATTTTGTTTCTAATTTTTTTCCTATGTTCATTTTTTTTTGTTTTGCATTATACAATTTGTATATTTTGTATAGTTTTTTAGGTTTAAGACATATATCATTAAGACTTTTTTTGTTAGGGTTTGTATACTTAGGGTTGTAATAAGGCTTATGGCAAAATATCATTTGGATTTTTAAGGTTATGCTTTATGATTTATTGTTTAGGAATTTGATTCATATATATTAGGGCTTAAGGTTTAACTCTAGACTTTGTTCATTGTATTGGTTTTTGATCTTATCACTTGTTTAGATCTATAGCATAATTATAAAAAAAAATTGTTTCCATATGTTCCATAATTGTTAAAATTCAATATTTCCTAACCCACTTTTGTTTCAATGCAATACTTGTATCATATTGTGATAATTCATTAACCATAAAACATAAAAATATTTTTTAAATATTTGATTCCCCACCAATACATCATGAAATTCATGTTTTCAAAATTATTTTTTCACTTTATAATATGATTTAACATATATAAAAATGAACATAATGTAAAATTGGTCACATTGATGGTACAAGGGGTTAGGGTTTAATGTAAAATTTACTACTTAATATTAGAATTATTGTTTAGGTCTAGAGTTTGGGACATATAAATGAATTAACATTTTTTTACAAGTCTATAATAATTAAAATAAATCTAGGATGCATTTTGGGCAAAATTTTTAAGGCGTAAACATATGTAAAACAATGCAATGTCATTTTATATTTTTTTAAAGAAAGTGAAAGAACTCAACTTGGAGATACTACCAAATGGTAAAAGACATACCTTCTTTAGTGTTTTGTTACAAATTTTATTTGATTATTCAAAAAATTAAAGTCAAATTTCTAATTAGTAAAAATAAGTACGTGTGCATGTATTACAAAATTATATGAATACCTAACCCTAAATGCAATACCCATATTCAAGTTTATTTTGATATAACTTATAAGTGATTCAAGTAACCTGAGGTGCAAACGCAACCTTAAACGCAATACCCACATGTAAGGTCATTTTGAAATAACTAATATGTAGTTTGGGTGGCCTTTGAATGAAAGTCAAGGCCTATTTGGAATACTTGCATGTAATGTCATTTTGAAATAACCAATATGTAGTTTGGGTAGCCTTTGAATGAAGGCTAAAACCTATATGCAATACCCGCATGTAAGGTCATTTTGAAATAACCAATATGTAGTTTGGGTAGCCTTTGAATGAAGGCCAAGGCCTATATGCAATACCCACATGTAAATTCATTCCAAAATAATCCATAGGTGATTTAAACAACCTTATGTGAAAAATCAACCCTAAATGTAATACCCACACATAAGGTCATTGCAAAATAACAAATGAATGGTTTGGGTACTCAAAATATGTTTTTTTATATTCTTAAATTCATTTTATGGCAATTAATTTTCATGAATAATTATTTAAAATAATGATTTGAATAACTTATCAACATAAAAAATATAATTAAGATAATAAATTAAATATCAAATTATCAATTTGATTTTTAGATCTAAATTAAAAATTTAATCATCTTACTAATTTAATTAATATTAAGAAAATAAATGATTGTTTAAATATGATAATAAATCATTTACATTATTTGAAATAAATTTTTTGTAATTCCTTAATTATGACATTATTTGTTGATACTTAAACAAAATTACTATATCATATGACTTTCATAAATATTACAATGGAGACTTATATGTAGGTATTTCAAAAGATGTTAAAAATCAACAACTATTTATGGACCTATATGTAAATATTGTAATGGGTGTCAAAAAAATCAACTAATGTTTACAAGACTTATATGGGGGTAATGCAATGAATGTAAAAAACCAACAACTATTTATGAGACCTATATGTGGGTATTACATATTTGAAATGGCCTTATGGAAGTTAAAATAAAAAGGATGTAGGTATTGCATGTTTGGTTTCATGACAATGCTAATAAATTAATTAAAATGTGGGTATTTTTTAAAAACTTTTTAAGTGATGTAAGTTTTAATATTTTAGATGTAGGTATTACACAATGTTCATTTTGATCTTTGTAAAACCTATACAAATTAATTATAAAATGTGCATATGGGACTATTGAAATTTTGATTCTTACATTTAAAACATTAAGAAGATGATATAAAAAAAACAACTGTGATTAACCGTATACCCATCAAACAAATGTGATTAAAATAAAATGTTATATGTAAGATGTATAAAAATGGGTGGATGAAAAAATTGTAAAGAACCCAATGAAAAAAAAAGGTTATCTATAGTATATCAAGGGAACAAAATTCAAAAAGTAAGTAGTCCAAAAATGAAGGGGTTGAAAAAACTTAACTAACTATATAAATGGAAACCTTAAACCATATCACTATCTATAATGTCATGTTTAATTTGGTAAGTAATTGCCACATTTGTAGCCTTTATTACATGATGAGCAATGTACAAATGGTGACATTACATCTTAGCGTGAACTACATTTGCAACAAACTCTTCCTTTGTTGTGCCCTAAACCCTATAAACACTTAGAAACCACCGAATTAAACCTTAACACACCTTGGATGAAACAAAATTTTTAAAAAAAACAAACATTGATTTTTTAAAAAAAACTTCCATAAATCATTTTAAATTCATGGAAATCCAATACAATTGTCAATTCATGTGTCTAATTCGTTTTAGTGGACTCTCAATCCTAATTTTTAGCATCTCATGTCATCTTCAATCATTGTGCATATGCAAAATGGGTGGATTGGATCATCTCTTATAAATATTTGTTTTTCTCCATCTATGATGTTGCATTTTGAAACACATTTCCCACGCCTTAAGCATTAAGACCAAACATTTGCAACAATTGTTTTAAAACTAATTTGACCAAAATTGGTTTTGGTAATGGTGAACATTATTTTGTAACAGTTACCATTTTATCCCATTCGCATTGGGCTTTGGCATGAACACAATTAATAACCTTTTGGTCATTTTGCCTATGCCTGGCCATGGCATCTTTTAAGATGCAATCGTTGATTTTAACATGGTCTTAATGTTAAGGACCTGCTTCAGAAATCGAAAGCCTCCCAAGTTTGGTTTTTTTGTTGTTAAGCCATGCACCTCCTTTAAATGTTTGGTCAACAACCATTTGGTAGAACATGTGATAATGCAAGTGCTAATTTTACATTTCCATTTCAACCCAACCTTCATCCATTTTTTGTCTTTCTAAACCATATTAGGTGGACAAGGGGGTGCTGGTGGTTGAGAGGCCCAGTCAATTTCAAGCTCAAACCTAAACCAAAAACTATAAAAACAAATAAATCTTTATTTTGTAATAAAAAACCCTTAAACTTAAATCTTTAGACATAAAAATATCACACAACAAAATGCAAGTATTGCAAAACATAAGATCACATAATTAGTTGCAACTACTGCAAACTTTAACCTCTTTAAAGTATTGCAATAAAAAACATCTCGCACCTTCCATCAAATGAATAAATTTAAATCTTTTTGTACATTTTTTTTTTACATTTGATTAAATGTATGAAACAATCTAACCCACCACTTCTCGATCAAAATTCCCAATTTGTATTAGGAGGGATCACATCATTTGAATTGCAAACAACCACCATTGCCAACTTTAAGCCAAATGGATTACTTGATTCATCAACTCCTAGTTTTGATGGAACAACATTTTGCTTTTGAGTTTTCAAATCAACACCAACTTTTTTCAATCTCTTTCCTTTAACCATTATAACCTTAAACATTTCAAAAAACCACTAGATCATTGTTAATTGTCAATTTTGATGAACAATTAATAATTCTTTGCAACAGAGAAAAAAAAAAGAAGGCGACAACTTGTTGTCATTGCCTCCTTTGCAACAAAACACCAACAGAAAAAAAAGGCGATAATAGTAAGCAAAGGAAAAAAAAAGGCCACGACATGCTTGTGCCATTGCCTTTTTCACTTCAAATAGAAACAAAAAAAACAAAAGATGATGACTACCATTGTTGTCGTCTTCTTCTTCTCAAGTAGAAGAAAAGGAAGAAAAACACAGAGAAAAAAAAACATAAAAAAAGGAAGGAACTTACCTTTTTTCTCCTCAAGCCTTGTGTCTCATGCCTCCTGGAAGCTTTGAGCTACCCAAGCTCTAGTGATGGAATGAGCAGGAAATGAAATGAGGGAGGTAGGAGGGAAAAATTTTGGGGCAAAGAAGGGGGGCTGAAAAATCCCTGGGCAAGAGAAAAGGATGTGTTTTAAGTTCATCCCCAAAATGGCTTGAACTGCCTCATCCTGAACTGGTGCACTGGTGGCTGCTGGTTCACTCTAGCCCCTCCTTGGGCCTTACTTACCACTTTTTCCCCTGCTGCTGCCCAGACATGCTCTGTAAAATGTTTTTTAAATGATTTCTTTGGTTGAAAAAGGTGTCCCCCTAAAAATTTTGGTGCATTATTCCAAGCCTAAGCTTCTTAGGTGTGGATTGAGCTGAGAATGGCCAGTTGGAGAGCTATTGGTCGAGATTAAAAGCCTTTGGGATCCTAACAAGCAATTAGAATGGAGTTGGAGTGTAGCATTGAGTGATTGTTGCAATGACATTTTCTTACATGAAAAGAGAAAACCCCTTTCAAAAGGGTTTTGAGGGGTTTGGAAATAGGCTATGAGCTGTTTGATAGCGAATTTTCTGTAAAAACGATTCTCCCTACTTCAGGGTGTTGTAACTTTGTCGCCTTTAGTTCATTTTTGTCAATTTTTAGTGCTACAGATGTGGAAAGAGGGAAGGCTACATCTACTCTTTGGACATCATAAAGAATGGGCCCTCCCACAAAAACAGCGAGTAAACCCTCCCTTAAGTGTTGGGACACCGGCTTGTCTACCTTAAATGGGGTTCTTTGATTTTTCCCACTCCCCTCTCAGGTGTGTGTCCTCTCTACGCATCCTTGGACTAGTGCTATTTTGTGCTACTTTCTATACATAATTCTTAGTAGTTGCTATTGTGGAATTGCCATGGTTTATGCTGTTGTGCCCATCATATGCACTTGGAGAATTTCAGGTCATTGCAGCATTGTGGGTTAAGCAAGTTGAGGTGGCAGCGTGTGGGGCTAATGGTGCATTCTCAACCCAATTTCCCCAAAAATTCAGGATAACTGCATTGGGGCCTACCCACACATTACTTCCTTCCAAATGCATGGGAATGAATGGTTTGTCAAATTTCCCAAAATAGAAAGGAAAACAAACAAACAAATTTAGTTCATTAAATATTTTGTGACCGCTTTATTTTGGAAGCAAAGACATCTTAAATTTCTTTTCCTTTTCAAGGAACCATGGACTCATCAAGTGCACATGAAAAGGGATTTTTCTTTCAATTTTGTGATATCAAAAATTTGGCAAAATTTTCCACATCCCCCCTTCCTCTCTTCTTCCTCCCCCTTTTCCCCCCCCCCACGCGCTCCAAGACGGAAAAAGATGAGCCCTTCTGAGTGCACGTTAAGCAGTCTCATAGGCAGCATGCAAATTATATTCCTAAAACTGGTTTTGACCTGAACTAGTACCCCTTCCTAAGAACACCCAAGGTATTATACCCTTACTTATTCTGTTTCATATTAATTAGTTGGGGGTGCCTCACAAGTCCAACTTCGTTTTTTTTTTGGGGCAATTGGCCCATTGCAAAAAGAAGTTAAAACTAGTGACGCTCCCCAAAACAGAAGATTCTATGGAAAGATGAAGTGCCTCCCCCTTTGGCCCACTGAGAAGGGAAGGACTTTGGGCAAAACATTATATCTTGTAAAGGAAGAATGAAGCTTCCCCTGACTCTGGACGGACAGTGGCCAGACAGTTAAGGTAGTTTTGGTACATAGTTATGGGCCTCAAAATAATGACAAAGTCAAAGAATCGGCCAACGAAGTGGCAGTTCTTCGACGAAAACCATCAGCTCGACAAGGTTGTTGAAATGAAAGGAACCGATGGTTCTTTTGTTCCTGTTGGGTTCTCAAGAACCGGAATCGAAAAGTTAAAGAACTGGAGTGGGAAATGTGAAGGACCGGGCGGGGGGTATCGATGGGTTAAAAAACCGGAGTGGGAAATGTGAAGGACCGGTCGGGGGGATCGACGGGTTAAAGAACCGAAGTGGGAAATGCAAAGGACTGGGCGAGGGGGCTCAATGAGGTAAAGAACCGGAGTGGGAAATGCAAAGGACCGGGGTGACCGCGGGGGGGGGGGGGGGGGGCCAACGGTTTGTTGGAAAGAAAAATTTTTTTTAAAAACCAAAAAAAAAAACCAAAAATTTTTTGAA
>Ga0116231_10010736_pt1 | contig 14521 bp, 7 predicted proteins | sample S1TSphgellanicum_2_FD_89695 | JGI IMG/M metagenome (GOLD analysis project Ga0116231, IMG submission 89695) | Host-associated microbial communities from peat moss isolated from Minnesota, USA - S1T2_Fd - Sphagnum magellanicum MG | ecosystem: Host-associated > Plants > Peat moss > Unclassified...
TCCCCCCCCCCCCCATCGAGCTCTGTCTGGCGCCTGTTTTTCTTGTTTTCTTGCACATGTCTTTTGGCCCCTGCATGGTTCTACATGTTCTTTTTATTCTGCAAAAGAACTCATTAATGTTGTTTAATTTATTTATTAATTTTCGTTCTGCAAGAAGAGACCCCGAATTCGAAACCCGGACCTCTCAGGTGTGGAACATGTTACCAACCACTGGCACAGATTGAGGCGAAAACAGAATGTATATATATTTTTTCTTATTTGAATACCTTTCATAGTCAAAAAGTCAAACCCTGCAACAGAACCACACGGTTCTCCGTAGGGCCGCACTGTCAGGCCCAGAAAGGGCGCCGGACAGTGCAAGATGGGGCGGGGGGTATTTAGCGTCTCGTGCTAGCGGCTCTAGAAGTTGGAAAATTAAGGCCAAGACGAACCTATTCATAACTGGATTTGTCCATTCGTGTCCAAAAAGAAAAACTGTTTTTGATCAAGTCTTCATTACTGAAATTGGAGTGCAATATAATCGAATGCGGTGATTACAGTAGTTCCAAAACACTACGAAAAATAATTTAATTTATTCTGAAATAGTTCATGTACTGTAGTATAAGTGAAGCTGTCAGAGGGAAAAAGGAGAAGGGCGGGGGGGGGGGGTGTGAGCTATGCTGGCAGCCACCTGTTTTTTTAACCCTGGGCCAAATGACAACCACATTGGGAAGTTACTTGGACAGAAGATGATGGATGAGATTGATTACTTTGTTTCACGCATTCTAATTTTTCTGTGAATTATTTGGGCAGTACCTATGTTGGTGGTGTTGCACTATGCCAATTAAATGCTCTTGCAGCATGGTAAAGAATGCTACATAATGTATGGCACATGGGCCCACCTGGGTTTGTTGATCCCAAGACCGCTTGATTACAGGCAAGTTTTTTTTTTATCTTGACCTACTAGTAACTACCTTCCAGAGTTCCTCCTCCCTTGGTAACAAGGTTGTAAGAAAATATATGTCTATCCTTAATTGGAGCCTTTTTAGTTCAATTGTGTTCCTAGTGGTTATTCTCTGTGATGGGGAACGACCATTGGCAATGTAGTGACCAAAAAGGCTCTTTGAGGACAAGCCTAGATTGTGGGGGAAATGGCCATTGGAAACAATGTGAACTAAAAAGTCTCTTAAGGAACTATATTGGATGTGGATCTTCATCCACCACAGATGGGATGTAACTCCCAATGTGGTTGTTGATTAGCCCTAGGCTATGAATAGGGTTATATGATCACAGTAGTAAATATACAGAAATATGTGGGGTCTAACAAAATAGGCTTGTGCCTAGGGGTGAAAAAAATGAGTTTATAGAACCAATCAAATTATTAGAATGGGCGCTTTAAATTGTTTTGAGGAGTTAACTTCAGTAGACTGACACTTAAATGTTGGAATAGCATCATGTAGGCTTGTCATTATGTACAAAGAACAAACCTATGACCAATGAGATTGTTCAAATAGGTGACTTGAATTGTTTTTTAAAGTTACTTTAATGCACTAGCAAATTGCTTGCAAATGACATGCAAGTTGCAAAGAGCTTTTAACAAGAATTTTTATACATAATTTCTTTGCATTTTACTCAAGGTGATCCTCATATTAACAGAAAGGGTTCTAACACATTCACTACTTGTGTTGTTTGCTTTTTGTTTATCAAATTTTTTATGTAGCCAAAATGGTGATCAAACCATAGAAATATTTAGCCAGATTTGGCTATTCAAGACATTCAAGTTCAAAATCTAAACATTGTTCTGTATTTTTGGCTACCTACTTGGAACCATGTATAGAAATATGGTGATTAAAAAAAATCTAATTTTGGAATGTAGCTAAAGTGGCAATCATCCATATTCCTCAGTTTAGCTAAATTTGGCTATAAACAGGATATGAAAGTAAATTTCTTTGAAGCATCGTTGACATTTCTGGCTAAACACTCAAAAGGGCCCAATAGAGAATTCTGGAAAATTTTCAAAAAATAATGTATATGTCCAAATTTTGGCGACTAGAAAGCCAAAAAATTACAGATTTTTTTGGCCAATTGGTTAAATTTAGCCAGGGAAAAAAAAACCTTCTCACATGGCAGGTGCATAATAACATCACAGAAATGGAGAAGTGAGCCACCGTCATTACAGTCTGAAAAGGTATTCATTGTTTATACTGCTAACAGTATGGTTCAAGTTACCTCTGTGTTGTGAACTAGGGTAGGTACATGTCTACTTCTTGTCAACACCAATTCACCTACCTTTTAAAAGCATTCCCCATTCATAAATGGGGGTGTTCACATCACATGGCCAGGGTAACCACATCATGATGCCTTGATAACCCTAAACCCTAAACCAATTCACGTACCTTTAAAAAGCATTTCCCATTCATAAATGGGCTGTTCACATCACATGGCCAGGGTGACCACATCATGATGCCTTGATGAACCTTCAACCAGCACCTACACTGGAGTCTGGCAGAGTAGGTAGTAGCTAGGTATCAGTGAGTGAGTGAGTGAGTGTGTGTGTTTTTGTTTCTTTTGGTTTTTTTTTTCCCAAATTTTGTGATGTAGCAGGAATTGCAATCGTCCATAAGAAAATTTAGCCAGATTTTATTATAAAATATATAAGCAATGATTTCTTCAGCCAAATATTGGAGAAATTTTGGATACTATTTTTAAAAATTGTAAATGTGAATAGTTTTTCTATTTATTGGGTTTTTTTCTAGCTCGAAATTTAAATACAAAATGTTAATCCTCCTTTTATATACCTGATGTAGAATCTTGTGATTCTTCTATAAAAACTTTCTGGAACTTGGGGATCATAATCCTTGAAAAACACTCCATTTTAATTTTCATGAAAAAAATTCACCAGCTAGCAAATATTGGCAAAGAAAGAAAACACTGACGGGTACCCCAAGAAAACAACAGACACTCTAGAAGCAGCGTTTTTTTTATGCTGGCAAAATTTTGTCACTTGTGACAACAAAACAAGGTGTTGCAGGACTCATACAAAGGATTTTTTACAAGGAAAAATGGCCCAAAGTCGCCATACTCTCTGGACTTTTTTTTAATAAAAATCACCAGATTTAGACAATAGGTTATAGCATGTAGCCAAATATAACAGGGTTCCAAAATAATTTGCTGTCCTTTCTAATCTGAATCCAAAATTGGCTAAGTCCTCTTGTGAATGATTGGAAATCCACCTACCTCACAAAATTGAAAAAAAAAAACCCCATAAACCTCAAAAATCCCTTGTCTGGAACATGGTAAACTCCTAACTTATACAAGGTTGTCTCGCCATGGAACTGTCATGGATTTCATTCATAACTCCTCTCAGTTACTGAAAGTATGTCTGTTATGAGGGTCTGCAAAGGAGATATGAGAACCACCTCTGAAAAACATATGTCTAACAAGCAGCTCTTTTAATGTGTAATCACTCTACTCTTTATAGCAGCTGCAAAGTTCAAGCTTAACCCTTCCTTTACTGGATCTAGAACTTTTCAACTAAATGCATGCATTTTCATGAAACATGCCCCATCGATCAAATGCACACATAATGTTTTCATAATGCAATTTTCAGCCCCCTTCTTTGATGGAGGTTGGATGGAATGCATAGCACCGAAAATTTGAGAGTGAAATAATTAATCTATTTTATCATTGTTTACATACCTTTGTTTTGGTATTGAGGAATTTGAAAAAGTTGTTGAACTTGGAGCAAAGCTTGTAATTTTATTAATCTATTTTTATCATTGTTTACATTTTTTTTTCAAACTGTGAAGTTCAAGCAAACTTTTGGAAGCTCCATCCCGCCCCTTCTTTCATTGGAAAACAGAACAACTTGGTATCATATTTGAACTTCAACCATGTCATTATTATGAAAGATTTTCATAATTTTTTCATATTATAATAGGTCAAAACCCAAAGAAATCAAATGCCCAAGAACTTACACTTTTTTATTTCATACGATGTGATGTTAGAATACATTTGTGCAAAAAAAACGTGTGTTAGAACATACTAAAAATTGCAAATATTTCAAGAAATGATTGAAATGGTTTTTAATTTTTATGAAATTTGTAGTATTTATTAAATGTCATGATTCCATATGAGTGGAATAGGTTTGTGAACCATGTGAAATGTTTGATAATTATCATATTGCAAATGAATTTTTTTTCAAGGTGATAACCATAAGTATGCAATAAATTAAAATTTTGAAAATATATATATTTCAAATAGAAGATGAAAAGAAATGTGAGGTGATCCATTTTTTAAAAATTCATCTCAAATTTTTTTGGTTGAATAATTCAAACTAATGAAATCTAAAACAAAAAATGAGTTTTATTATAATGTATATACCATAAATATATTCATTATTCCTTGAATTTATCTTTAATTTTTTTTCGAATAATATTAGATAGCATTAATCTTGTGGAAATCAAAATATAAAATCCAAACACCAAAAGTGAAACCCAAAATTAAATGCAACACATTTTGAAGGTGTATAGTTTAAGCATAAGTTATGGAAATGCCTAAGTTGGCCCCTTGTAGTGTGTTTTCACTTTTTGTTACTTACTGTGATTCATATTAATTAGTTGTGGTGCATCTTAAAACAAAAAAATATTTATTTATTCTTGCAATGGGTCACTTTGATTGGCCCATCACACAAAAACATTTTGAATGGGACATGTTTTAACATTGTTTTACATGATTGCATAAAATCATACTACAAATATTTGTTTTACATTTACATGATTTTACACTTACATTAAGTGTACATAAATTTCATTATGGCATTTACCATATGTGTCGAAAAAATTGGTGTAAGCCACCCTTAACTTTATTCATGAAAAGATCTTACATAACATGGGCTCCTATTAAATTTACTTGTCATATGTGGTAGGTGGCCTATAGCTAAAGTGAGTGAAATTAAGTTGAATGAAAAGTTTGAAAGATGCAAAAAAATAATGTTGTTATTATATTTAATTAATAATTAATTCTCATTAATGTTGATATAACCCAAGTGTTGATTGGTCATAACAAGATAGAAAAAAAAATAGCATTCATCCATAAATTTCATTTGTCCTTATCTAATTTTGATTGTTGAATGAAAAAAATGTGGTCATTTCCATATGAAAATTTCAAATTTTGGTGACAAATCATTAAATCAACCTTTTTAGTATTTAACATTTAAAATTTTGGAATGATGAAAATTTTCACACAAAAATATATAATTGATACAATTCCATCCCCTTGACCCATCATATTAAATAAGGTTAAATTTTGAGTGTGTGTTAGGAAGTGAATTTTTAATCCATTACAAGTTTTTATAACACTTCTTGTTGCTTTCATGTTCACAAATTGAAAATTAATATTGAGATATTAATTGTAATTTCCTAATTGAAAACTAATTTGGGTATTATGAAAAAAGATGTTCGATTAGATAACCAACTTGCCAATTTTCACATGAGTGAGAACTAACACTTGACAACCAAGTCTCTTGATACCCTCCAAAATGATGATATTTGAGTAAAGTAATAAACAGTACCCAAGTCTAGTTTTCAAGTATAGGGGTCTAGGTATATAAGGTTTAAAGTCCAAGGCTTTATGTTTTAGGGTATTATGTAGAGTTTAGGGTCTATGTTTTATAGCCCTTAGATACCATAACTATTTGAAACCTTAAACTATGGTGGCCAAGGTATCCAAGGGCTTATCTTAGGTGGCATCCAATAGCTTTCAACAACTATCTTATAAAGGCATAACTTCCATGAGAATAAAACAAGCCCAAACATGAGCTTGGGCCCCACTTTGCATTCTTGAAGTTTTGAGTTTCTTATCCTTCCTTCCATTAGTATTTGAGTTTTTGAGTATTGAAGTTTGGAGTTTCTTTTCCTTTCTTTCATCACTCTTTGTTGTTGTTATTATGTTCCAACGTCATTGCTCCTTGTTGATACAACTTTGTTTTAACATTGTTCCTATTGCTATTATTGTTTTGTTCCAACACCATCGTTTTGTTATTGTTGTGCTACCCCAACTTCATCATTCCTTGTTGATATTGCATTGTTCTAATAGCATCATCATTGTTCCTTTTTCATTTTGATACGATTGTTCTTGTTGCTATTGCTACATTGTTTTGATGCCATTGTTCCTTGTTGTTTCAATGTTGTTGCTTTTTGTTATTACCATGTTGCCTTAAATGCCACCACCTAGTGTTGCTTCTTTACTCCAATGCCATTGCTTTTGGTTAGGTATAAACTCTTATTGTTATGCTCCTTTGTACCTTAAACATTTTGTTGATACTTACATCACAAACTTTTTGGGGAAAAATCATTATGTAAAAATAATGGGAACTATTATATAACGTAATTTAGATCAAATGTCATTTTTTAAAAATTTCAACAAATCTTAAAATTATATTTTACTATCATAGTATCAACATAAACATAATACTTTTTAAAAATGATATAAAATTTAAATCTCCTTGAATGGTAAAATTTTGCATTTGTGTCGTGAAATTTATGGTAAAATGACAAACCATTATTCTTTTCATCATCATAATCATGTAATTAATAAGTCAAAATCATTGTTCATTATGTTTATATATTTTCAACAAACATTTTATCAACAATAGAATAATAAAATGAAAAACACGCAACAATGATGTGCAAAAAACTTAATAAATAACATAAATATAATGATTCATTATAGTCATTGAATTTTTTTCTAAGGAAGCTTGTGATGTACCCCCCATTTGTTGTTGTGTAGCTTTCGGAACATCTAGAATGTCAATGATCTTGTTTCTGGTTTTTTCATTTGTGTTTTTTCTTTTTTGATGTGTAAGGATTGTTGTTTTGTTCATTTCAATTGTTTTGGAGTATGTTTGCATATTTTAGTACACAATATATCTATATATATATACACACACACACACATTTTTTATTTTTTTTCATACACATATACAGTAATTCACCACGGTATACATAAAATACAATTAGTTTACTTTTTAATTTATTGCTTGGGTTATGTTTTAGGGTTTAGGTTGTGAAATTCCTTAGTGTTGACATGATTTGAACTCAAAAATGCTCACCCATGAAAACAATACAAGGGACTATAAGTCAATGTAACTTGTTTTTACCCTTATTTTAATACTAATAAGAATGTGTGTTTTGTTGTGAAAGATTTGTATATTATAACATTTTTTACACTTGCATTTACACATAATTTGCACTATGATGAGTAGAACAAAAAAATACTTAAATTTTTTTAAATTGGTTTTTGTACTTTTTCATTTGTGTAAATTATCATTTACATTTTGATTTTGTAAAATATACATAGTTATGAAAACATAGATTAATCTTGGTGGCAAAAATAATTGTTTGTTTTTTCTATTTCTAATTGGGTAATTTTTTAATGTGAGAATCAAATAGTCCTTTGGAAATGGAAAAAAAGACAAAAAAGTTGAAACAAGTGAATTAATCTAGATGAAGAATATATTCAAAAATATTTAGAAAAATAGCGAACTCTAAAAATAAAAATGAATAAAAATCCTAAAAATGAAAAAGAATTTAAGAAAGAAAAAAATGAACCTCCAAATTTAATTGTATGTTAAAAAGAAAACTATGGAAGATTGAAAATTTTAACATTTATGTCCATCATTTTTATGACAATGACAATAAAGTAGTGCACAAAGTATGTTTTGTATTGTTTGTTGTAATTGTTCATTCAATACTTTAAATCCAAGAACAAATTTAAAGAAATGTCTAATTTCATATAACAAAAATAATGGAATAATAACACTGAATAAACACATGGATGTAGAACATTATATCATAATAAAGGCTTGAGTAAGAAGTGAATAGTCTAGTGAGAGGAAGTGTGAAAACACAACCATGAAAAAAAAGGTTGAATGCATTTGGAAGTTCAATCTCAAATTTCTTTGCTAGATTTGTTTTTCAAAAATGATGATGTGCTATAAAAAGAATTTGTGGAAGATTTAAGCTAGGTTTAATCGTCAACAAGCATTTACTTGTGCAATTTTTGGAATATATTTAATTTAAGCATCTAGCCACGCATTTGTGTGTGTGTGTGTGTTTTTTAAATCTGTAAAAAAAAAAATTCAAAATATTTTACCTAAATTGGTGGCAAAAAACTAAATAATCATATGTGTTGCCATCCTTAGAAAAATGTAATTTTTCCAGTATAAATTTTCATTTGTGGATGTCAAAAGGGGCTCATAAATTATTTTTCTCTAAATATTAATTTTTTGGGGGTTGATTGGTTGCCAAAAAAGATCATTATTGGTTTATTCAAGGATATAAAAACTATAGGGCAAAGTTTTGGCTATAGGCTTAACAAAACTATTGGATTAATATGATTTGAAGAAAAAAAATTCATTGTTTATGAGAAAGATGAAGGGTCTAGCCTTCATGCGATGATTATTACATTGAATCGAGTTATAAGATGTGAAGTGGAGCATTGTGCATGGAGGAAAGTTTTCAAGGTAATTTTGATCATGCATTTTCAAAGGCATGTTAATATGCTAAGACATGAAAAAATCTACGAAGGTTTGAAATATTTTTCTATTAGATTTGCATAATGAAAAGTGCATAACTTGGCCCAAAGTTTTTGGGAAAAATAGACAAGAGTGGAGTAAAACATGTATTGATTTTGGTTTTTGCTCAACAAAATTCAATACCCAAATTAAGACATAGTAGTTATCAAATTTCAACTTCACTTTCAACATTTTTTCATCTTCATTTTTCATTTTTTGTTGGAAGTTAGAATGTTAACATCTAATATTAATTTCCTTTTATAGTTTTGTTAGCATATCATCATATTTTAAAAGGCTTTGCAATTTCAAAAGGCTATTGTTCTTTGTTACAATAGACAAACTATTGTGAAGGTGATTGGTTAAGTGCCACGTCTTCTAACATGGCACATTAAAAAAATTATTGTTGATTTTTTTCCCCTTCTTGTGATTCGTGTTTTGGACCAATTTTATGATCATTGGTTGTTTAGTGATGCATTAAATTCATCTTTTGATAGTTTCATGGAAGAGGATTTAGGCATTGCTTGTTAGGTTTACTTGTTTCTAACATCAAAAAAAATATTTGTGATCTTTTAGATATTTCCTTTCATTTTTAAGAACACATGATGCAAAAAAAAAACCCAAAAATTGTTTTTGATAATGTTATACAAAAAAACCTTTGTTTAATATCTTTTTTGTTACCATGTGAATCATAAAGATTTTACAAGGTAGAATGTTATTAAGTGAATGATTGAGATTCAACAAGGCAGGATGAAGATGGCTAATTTGTTGACATGATTAAGACATTTCATGGATTGATTTTCAAATTACTTTTTGGAAGGAAAATTTTTTAGGATGTGGTTTTAGAATTTGAGGAGGATTGGGAGATTATTTTGCTTTACACACACAAAAATGTAGAAAGTCTGTTGGAGAATATAATAAAAAAACAATATGTAGTTTAGAGTTTTGTTGGGTTGTGAACCATAGATTTTCTTGTTTTTCATTTTGGATTTCAATACTTTATATTACAAATGTTTGATGTGCTCAATTTTGAGTAAAGAAAATAGTAAAATATTGATGAGGAAATAGTGAAATTACTTTAAAACTATTGTGTTTTCTAAATGAATCATGAAATCCTAATCACAATTTTTTTATTATTAAGGATAATATAAAATCTGGGAAATAAGGAAACAATAATTGTAATCGGAAAAATGTGTGAATATAGTTTGCAAATGAATTAGAATGAGTAAAAACACATCTTGTGTATGTTGTAATTACTTTTGATAATATAATTTGCATTTTTTTGTTAGTAGGTAGAAATCCATTATAAATAAAATCTACGCCTAGCATTTGGCAACCATATTAGCGACAATTTTTTTTTGAAGCAAAAACGAAAAAAATATTATCACAAGTTTGGATTACATGGTGATGTTACTTTTGTAGGTGTCAAAATTTATAAGAGGCAATATTGTTTTTGGAAACTCTTAATCTCTAAGTTTTTTGGAGGTAAGAAATGAAGGTATAAGCGGTGAAGGTTGTAAGGACTCAAGTCAAAATATACAAAAAGTTGAAAGAAATTGAAAACAATAACAATATGAATTGGATGGTAACTCGAAGTTTGCAAAAGTAGGTGGATTAAGAAGCCATGCGTCAAAACATGAATTCAAAACTTTAAAAAAATCAAGATGCAAAACAACAAGTGTATGAAACACCAAACAAGGGTACACTTTTGAAACCAAGAAATTTGTGAACAAAAGAACAACCTATAGGACATCTAGTGTCTTCAATCATAGTTGGAGAGAGAAGAGAAGTGGACAAGGGATTTGGAGAGATGCCTTGGTTACAAAAAATGATATCCAATCAGGGGGATCAAATCTGATGTATACCCAAGAGAAAGGGTTGTCCATGTTTTCCAAATGCCATTTGCTATTCAAGAACATCAAGAAGTGAAAAATTCAGGGGACAAATTATTATTGGTGAACCTTGGAAATTCTTCAAGTTTAAAATTTGTGAATAATTAAAGTGATTACAACAAGTGCACAAACTTACCATTTGTGTACCAATTAGGATTGTTAGAGTATCATGAACCAATATAGGATTGGGATGTGGAAAATAATTACGATCCTAACATTCTAGAATGGGTGGGTGTGAATTACCCAAGAACATCTATGCATGATGATGCACATGTGAATGTTCTAGAAGATGCATTACCATTTCAAATGGACCACATAAGCAAAGGAATTGGAAGAAAAATAGGAATCCAAAATGTAGAAATTACGATTTTATGGATTTCGCTAGGTTGCCTCAAACTCTTTCCAAAATATATGTTTTTTGTAGAATTGGACATGTGATCATAGAATTTCCAGAAATTGATAATGAAATGAAGGATGGATTTGTTAGACATGTGGGACAACAAAAGTTGGAGAAAGACTCTAAAGAAAAACCATAGTTGAGAGGATACATTCAAAATAGTTTATAAGAAATGATGTTGGAAATCGTTTTGGGTGAAAGATAGTTTGTAAAAAACATACATAGGATTTGTATTTTTCCTAGTGCGAGTAGAGCAAAACCATTTTTTGTAAGATCAAATTTTATACTATAAAAAATACATATGATTACTATATAGTTGGAAGTTAGGTCATCTAAAAAGTTAACACCATCATCAAGAATGCCTAGAATGATGAATGGGATACCTCAACATTGATTATTGTTTCACAAGAACAACAAATTAGATCTTTGATGCCAAATATGATTATAATAACTTGTAAGCTTAGACAAGAATATGAACCATCATGAAGAAGGAAACAATTTGAGAATGATCAAAGTACATACTAACTACTAATGAGAACTCAATTTAGATGAAGAACATCCCAAATTCATGGAGTTTCAAGGATGGTTATAATACCCATTTCAAGACTTCAAACGATTTTCATAACACCAATTATGACAACATAAACAAATAAATTTATGGGATGGCCACCACCAATTCTAATAAATTGTGAAGGATAAAAAATTGGATCGGTGGTGAATCCTAGAACAAAAGTTCCAATGGCCAAGCCATATTGATCAGCTCTGAAGTATCCAAATTACAAGAAAAATGTAGATCAAATGTTCATGTGAAGGTATTTAATGTAGCCATAATAACAAATGGAAAAACATCTAAGGAGTACATAATCAATGCATTTAGATATACATTGAAAGAAATGACATCAAATTAGTGCCATAATTAAATGTTAGATTTTCCTTATTATAGTTTTTATGAACTAACTGTGAGCCATACCGACACAACCATGTGTGGTAGTCTCAATTTTTAAAAGTTGCATCATGGTTATTTGAGTGGGGTAAGGTTATTAGGGGCTTTTATCAACTTCATAGGGAATGATGAATGCACTGGGTGCGTGGAGGGGTTGTTTCCTTTTATGAAGTGCGTTATTGGTGAATAAGGTGTTGGGTTAGTTCTTTTCTTCAACAAAAGGCCGGTAACCATAATTTTAGAAACTTTGCTGTGTAATTAGGGGTGAAAAATCTCTAGAAGGTTGGGGGTAGAAGTAAACACCAGAATTTGCGGTGTTTAGCACAACTTTGGTTTTGTTATAATATTTAATGAGTAGCAAGGATGTTATAAATTCTTGAAGCAGTTGAAGGGATATTAATGAAAGGTCTAATAGAGTTAGAACAATCTTCAAGCCGTTAAACATAAGGTTAATTCGTGACAACTCAACGATTAAATGGATAGTATAATAATGTGCCAATGGCAACAGAAGTCTCGTAATAACTGAAACATTTATTTAGTTTGTGAATGAACTTAACAAGGAACTGTAAGTACATGTGAAATCTTGGGCTATGCCATAGTGATAGTTCATAACTGCAGGAAATCGTCGGATGGTGCAAATTAGGTAGTCTGCTTTGCTATTAGGAGGCAGTCGACAAATTGGACCACGCAACCAACGATAATGTCCAACACTGGAAACTGAAGACCATGCGAAGGTAGAAGTATCTTCAGTTTCATAACAACTTTCGTAAACGGTCTTAGGTTCATCACTAGAAGCGGGGTCGACTTGCAACAAGATCACCAGGGTGCGAGAGTTCGGAGAAATACGATACTATTGGGCTCGAGGGGGTTCAACTTCAAGACGAACACGCACCTTTCAAAGTTCGGGTTCTTCATCACGAGGATGTTGTGTTAAAGTAAGATCTAGAGATGATTCCGAAGGCGGTTTTTCATTCGCTTGTGCGACTTGCGGGTCGTAAGATGTGACCATGCATGACGCCATAATTTCAAGGAGAGAAAAAAGGTCAGATCTTCAATCAAAATCAAATCGACAATGAAGGTGTGAAGGATTTGTTACATTGAGGTGCGTAGTAAATCGAAGGAAAGGAAAAAAAGGCGTGGGTAACGACTTAAAACCATGGTAAAGTAAAACCGTAAGGTCAAAGGAAAAAATTGAAGGTTTAAGTTAAGTTTGTTGGGGGGGGAAATGAGAAGAGGTGAAAAGGCGTTTTCCCTTCACCTTCCATTGGCCACCAAGCTTTGGATCTACCTTCACCTCCCTTCTCCTTCTCTTTAAAAGGCGGACTCATATCATTAGGAGCTCTCTCTTTTCCCCGGACATAATTTTCATTCAATCTTGAATACTTGTTCCCACAAGTTTCTTGAAGAGGAAAATAATGATTAGTCTTGGTAGAGGGGAGAAGGAAAGAAAGTAGAATGAAAATCTTATAATAGTTTTGAAAGAATGGGGGTGGGTAGTGATAGTGTTGGGAGGTTGGAACTTTAGAGAAATTTCACGAACCCTCTCGGGTTTCATAACATAACTTCTTGCTGGTTTAGCTGCAGATCTTGGGATTTGGTAGCAAATTACGCCTTATTGTTAACTTTCTAATGAGCTAAGGCAAGCCAAATTTGAATAATGTAGGTGTTAGAAATGATGTTTTAAGTGACCGATGGTCTGTAGTCAAGTTGAACCGACTGCCTTCATAAAACCCTCTCGGTTTTGGTAGTATAACTCCTTACTAGTTTAGCTACAAATCTTAAGATTTGATATATTGGTGCGCCTTATAGTTAGCTTTCTAGTGAGCTAAAGCAAGCCGGATTTGAATAACCTATGTGTTAGAAACAATATTTCAAGTGACTGGTGGTTTGTAGTCAAGTTGAATTATCACCTTTGTAAAACCCTTTTGAGTTCTGTAGCATAACGTCTTGCTAGTTTAGCTACAAAGCTTGGGATTTGGTAGTTGCACCCTGTTGTTAGCTTTTTAATGAGCTAAGGCAAGCCGAATTTGAATAACCTATGTGTTAGAAACAATATTTCAAATGACTAATGGTCTGTAGCTATGTTGGACATGGTGTTGAGTCCTTAAACATTGGTTTAAATGAATGACAATTTGACATAAAGTCCTAGAATGTGTAGTGTATGAGCTTGAAAAATATATCTATTAGCTCTAATTGCAAATGATGCATAGGAAGCATGCTACTTAATTTCAATTACAAACGCAATCTAACATCTAGAAATACACTTGTATTTTTCCTTCACCAGTAACATTTGTGCTTTCAAACACAGTCACCTTATAGAACCGGGAGTAGAGGGACAGAAAGTTGCTTCACACTAACCTAAACATTTTTTAAACATCATTGTAAGATTCAAAATGATAAATAAATTTACATGTAGCTCATGAATATCAATCAAGGAGAGACTAAGTGAATCGAGATGTACTATGAGCACATACAAAAGTTGGGTCATGGATTGCAAACACCAACCATAGACAATTTACCATTGTGTTTCAAGCAAAATTACAATCCTAACTAAGGTTTGCAATTACAAGATTGATGAGGACCATGTTATAGTTACAAATGGAGGCAACTGTATTGTGTGAAGAATAAATGACACATGTAAAAGCCCAAAGTGCATTATTAATACCACAAATCGGCAAATTTGAAACAACACCAAAATTAAAGATGAAAACAAGAAAGGTTAGTAAATACTATACAAA
>Ga0116231_10010737_pt1 | contig 14511 bp, 11 predicted proteins | sample S1TSphgellanicum_2_FD_89695 | JGI IMG/M metagenome (GOLD analysis project Ga0116231, IMG submission 89695) | Host-associated microbial communities from peat moss isolated from Minnesota, USA - S1T2_Fd - Sphagnum magellanicum MG | ecosystem: Host-associated > Plants > Peat moss > Unclassified...
TAAAAGATCCACATTTTTTGTATAAAATCCAGAGGGGCAATTGCAATTTGGGTGGCACCACCCAGTCTCCAATGTTGGCATGGGCTTGACATGATTAGAGGTTTCACTGAAAAAATAAAATTATTTTGTGTGCGTCCCAGCGGTTGAGAAATTTGTGCTGCATGTAGATGACTACCAGGAAGGGCAACAACTTGTCATTTGTACAGATGGTTCATTAAGAAGTTTTACTTGCTTGAAAATAGTGTAGAGATTGAATGAAAAAGCCTTCCAATACCATCATGACCTTGGAGTAACCAAAAATCCAAGTGTGCATGAGTGGGGTAACAAGTCTCTAGGCTTTTGGTTTGATGTGGTCAAAATTCTGTGACAGGTTTTGTGAAGTAGTGGTAGAATTGCCGCTACATAAGGCCAAGACTCTGACACCAATCTGAGGATGCATTCAACGATGGTGTTGAAGAAGTCTAATGACAGTCTGCACTTGAGGCTTGGCAAAGATGCTATGATGTCACCACAAATGCTCTCTGCTCCCTCATAGGCCAATCCACTGCAAAAAACACAAGTAGTTCCAGAATTTTATTCTTGAGCCCCATAGTTCCAGGGGTGGCAAGGTTGATGTTGCTCAATGAGGCTGCAAGGGAGAGCTACATTTGACAGATTGTACAGCTTAGTGTGCAGTGGCCAGACCGAGCTCTTCATGAAATTTTGTACCAGACAATGATTGAGCTTGGTTTGATCAAAGAGCTTCTGGAGCTTGGGGGCTCTGATTTGGTACCATTCTTGCATAGTGCTAGCAATTATGAGACAACCCAAGTGCAACATTCACTTTAGGTGTTGTTTTTTATATTCACTTTTATCTAAATTTTTCAACAGAATACCAATTGAATTGTGACCTTTACATGCAACTTTGTAAACTTCAGGATACCAAACTAGGGTGTGGATAAATTAACTTCCACGGTGGGTTGTGGTGGGACAAACAAACTACATGGGAAATGGACTATTCTTGTCAACAATGCCATCTAAGATATATAACAGCAGTCACATGTGGCAGCCAATCTCTGGAAAGTAGGCTATGTACTTAGAGTTTTTGTTACACCTATATGTTTTCAAATGGCAGCATATGCTTGCAGCCCATGTGTTATTGCAGCTTGCAGAATGTCAACAAATTGGAGGCATGCCCAATATCAGTCTTGAACGAAGGTAGAATCTTTGCACTACTCCCTCCCTACAGGGTGGACTCTGTCCTTGCAAGGGAAGTTTTACTGATGTAGTGAAATCCTAACACACAAAGGTAGCAACCACCATTCTGTGATGTCTGTTCCTCTTCATTTTCCTCAAAATCCTCCTGTTTTTTTCCCAGGCTGGTTGTGTGGCTTCAGCCCAGAAGACTACAATATCCATAGTCTTCCCAGCACATGCCCATCTGCCCTACCAAATTCAAAATGAGGTCCACAGCCATAATGCCAATCCAAGCAAAAGTCTTATGCATCATCTCTGTAGTTGCGGACTATGAGTCATGGGTTTGAAATTATAGATCATAAATGTCCTACCAAATTCAGAATGAGGTCAATGGCCATAATGCCAATCCAAGCAAAAGTCTTATGCATCATCTCTGTAGTTGCAAACTATGAATTTCATGGGTTGAAATTATAGATCATAAATGTTATCCATCAAACAAATACGTGTTCCAAAACTCTTTGCACATGTATGAATACCTCAGGAATGTCATCTTGCAAGCAAGAAGTGGGAGACAATCCCCTGGTGAGCTCAACTTGTCACAGGAACTTTCTGAGAGTGGATTAATGGAGCTTCTAGAGGAAAACTTTCTCCTTTGGTTTCAACTCAAAATCCAGGAGGCTTTGGAGCACATTGCAACAGTTTTGCAGAGGAGGTGGTAGAGGTGTCAGGGCAGGCCATCCAGGAAGTGGTTCCATTGCAAACATTGTTGAAGCACCCCCATGTCCACTATTCAATACTGGACAGACATGGCTATGGCAACCCGGAGCTTATAGACATGGAGAAGGAATGTGTGGAGATCTAAATCAAGCATGAAGGCTTTATTGTGCGGCAACAATACCAGCTTGAACAGGTCACTCAGCTCTTTGTAAATGCTACAATAACCAACTACTTGTTGTGTGATCACATGTTTCAAATTAGGTGATCCTCATAGTTTTCCCTCTGCCCTGATGAAACACAGATTACAGAAGCTTCTCATTGGGTGTGTGTGGGGTTGACACATATATGGCCTCAAAACATGGGACAGACCTTAAGGGTGGGAGGCATAAATCTTAGCAGATATTACTGTTTTACTTATATTTCTTGAAATCAGATGCTCTAATGGAGGACGACAACATCCTTGAACAAGCATTTTCTACCTAAATCTGGTGAAAAGATTGACTCAGCAAGGTTCATCAGTCCCCTGCTTCATTATCTTCTTTGTTGCACTGTAAACAAAGTAATATTAGTCTGGTTGATAGGAGCATAAAATCATACCATTTCTCCCTTTGCTATTAGGGATACACTTTCCACATCATATAAATTGTGACTTGCGTCTAGGAGGTATTCAACATCACAAACTATTGTAGATATGCCTTGGTACATTCCATTGAAATCTGGAACTGCTCACTATAACACATTTCCCAACTTCAATGACTAGCCTCTTTCAAGTTGCTCTCAACTTGACAGTTTCTGGAATGCATGTAACACCTTCATTGAGTTCTTTGTGGGACTTCAAGCACCCTTTGATCACATAGTCCATGTGTATGTTTGTGGAGTCCTAGAAGTGCATATGTACGGATGAAGAGTTTTTCCTCATAAAGATCATCTTATGAAAGTTTCCTTTGTGTTGTCTATCTCCTCTTCCACTATTATTCTTATTCAATTCTCATTTTGAGTTTTATTCCATTGTTCTTATTCTTGGTTTCTTGTCTCAATTTGTTTGAAGATTTATTTGTGAAGGAACCATAAAATTATACTTGTAGTTTTGTTCAAAACTTTTCATCCTTTTATTTTGGATTGATTGGGTTTTGTCGCGACCCTAGCCTTGGGCTCGCGACCAAAGCAAGAGCTTGCAAGGGTGCGGGTCGAAAATGAAGTCGAGAGTCACTTTTCATGCTCCCGAGAATGTAAGAAGATGTGAAGGAATGAATCCACACACTCCCAAATGGGATCCCACTTTGGGAGTTGAAGTTCCAATGGACTTCCGAATTTTCAAAGAGTGATTTAGGGGTCAAAATTCATTGAATTGAAAAATCCCTTATACCATTAGAAAGTTCTTAGAACATAAGTGTCTAAAGGTGAAGCCCCCAAGTCCAGGCTATGGTGAATCTTGTGAGTCTGTGTATGCCCATGGCTCATCCATGCATTAAAAATGTTCCAACCCTGCACTAACCAATTTGTTATTTGATTTTTGTAGGTTTGTGTGAATAATTGACTTGCTTGTCATTCATCCTAATCCCCATCCCGAAGCTCCAACACACCCTTCTACCCTTAAAGTGTTGCGAACTAAGGAGCGTACCCCAACTCCTTTTTCTTTCGATGTTTCCACTCTTGGACTCACATTTGAACCTTTCAAGGAGTGTGGGGGTGTGTCAAGTTCATTAACATAATTTCTTTTAAAGGCAAGTGTTTGCTAAAGCATGAGGTGTGCAAAATGACCAAATGTAATGAAAGGAGCATTTAAGAAGAGCACAGGAGCAATGGAGTCTAAATTAGGAGAAAAAAAACATTAGAAACACATTAGATGTAACTATAAGGAGAAATTAAAATGTTGAACTAGAATGCGCATATAATAGGAAAATACATGTCTACAATCAAAAATTGACCATGATCATTATCAAAATGCAACATACTTTTAGATAATCTAGGAATTAGAAACCCTTCGCACGTCTTTTTCGAATGTTGAATCTTTAAATTAATAATTTTTACATTTGAACCCATCAAAAGTTTTGTAAATTGCCAAACATCAACAGTCCATCATACATGGATTTGTTTCCAATCCATAACCTAAAAACCTATCAATGTGGTTTTTGAGCAAGTTATTACTCATGTTTTTCTTCAAGGAGCTCAAACCTTATATTTAGATTAATCCCATACCATATGATACTAAATACCTAAACTAACTTCAGGAATTTTAGCAACAAGTTTGAAAATTAACTAATCACAGTTCCACCATGTTTTTTCCACCATTGAGAGGCCAATTGACATGAATGCTCAAATGTGGAAATTAAAAAACCATAAATTTTTCTACACCTACAAAGTTACATATATGAACATGTATAAAAATCTATGAAATTGCAAATAGAACTCCACTTGCGCACTTTTGAAGGTAATAATTGTGTGAATTATAGTTAAACTAAAACAACCTGACAAGAATAATGTGTGGCCATAATCTTGAAAGTGCCACCTGCAAAACACTAAAACATGAACCCCATCATGGATGGCAATGACTAGTATTCCCCACTAATTTCATCAGCACCTTCTAGTGGATGTAAATAAGTATATAATAAGATCTGTTCAAGTTAGAACAAACAATCAAGAGTTGTGTCTTTGTATCACCTTTTCCGAAATCAACAAATGTTTTAGTTAGCACTTGAAGAATAGATAACAAAAAAAGCTAATAGTATCCTCATTCAAATTGTAATAAGTTTATGAGGACAAGCACCACTCCATTTTAGCTTATGCCTATTCAAGCAAACATCCAAGTCCAAGACTTTGAGATGTCTAGGTGAAAACACAATAAAGTGTACAACTAAAAGTACTTGGCAGTTTATTTATCAAATGAATAAAAAATAGGACCAAAACCCATCACTACATTGTTATACATTCAATCTTTTTAGTTGAATGATAAATAACAAGATATTTCTTCATTATTATGCATTAATTTTTAAATTTTTCATTATAAAAATAGGTTTCAATTAGATTTTTCTAAATGCAAGTAGCTTTTAAGCCTACTTTCCATAGTGTAACATTTGATTCAAATATGTGTTGAGTATATTTTACCAAAGAGAAAGTAGATTTTTTTTTGGTGAGGCCTTTGAATATACAATGATCTTTATGCTATAACTTTATACATGTATATTTCATTAAATTTTCTAATGAAAAAGCAGGTTTGAACACCATATTGACGAATCAATTTCAAACCTATTTATTCCCCACTTTTATTATTCCAAAAATTTTGAAATTTTTTAGTTGATTTACAATAAACCCAATTGAAGGCTCAATAGTTTCAAAAGGAAATTTAAGTAAATTATGAATTTACTTTCTTGTGTTTTCATGAAAAACTGTGTCTTTTTTAACTTGATTTTTTTTTAGCAATTTTTTATGTATACTTTATCATGCTTTCACCTATCTACAATGGTTGGGGCAACCTATATCTTGAACATATGCTTTAAGCACACCAAAATGATTATCATGAAGGAACCCTAATTTTCAAACAAGGTTCGCATCCTTTGTAACATACACAAATTGCATGTTATTTGGATTACAATAATATTTTGCAAATGAGAACTATTAGAGGGTTGGAACAATGGGCTATTAAGCATTCCAAACTTGTAACTTTTGGCACAGGTTCAAATCAAAGAATGGCAATAGAAACAGCAAAATCATGAATGATATTTTTCTTTCCCATTTTAAGCTTGATCAGACCTATGTTTCACACCAAAAGAAACTAAAGCACTCAAGATAAAAACTACTAGCATGCAACTACAGTTTAGACATACATTGACCACATGTAATCACATGTAATTATGCATATAATTATATTGCAAGGGGTTTAGGGAGGAGATATAAAGGCCACATGGCATTCCCTTCTGCTTGACAAAGTAAAAACCCACCTTGATGCAGGATTTGATATTATCTATTATTGTCCAAAACTAATATTGAAGTTTTTTTCCTAAGATAACACTCAAGTGCATGCATTAGTCTTAAAGAATGTAAAACACAATTCTTTATCTCTTTCTGTCGCAACCCCACTTTGAGGAAGTGTGAGGTCGCCACTCACACTCTCGAAAATGGGACTTGGGAGTCTTCCGAGACTCCCGAAAAACGTGACTGCAAGGGCCAAAACACCTTGCATTGAGGTGTTTTTTATACCATTGGAAAGTTCTTGAAGTGTAGATGTCCAAAATGGCCTTGCATGAGCCATTTGGACATCTGCAACACAAGTTATGGTCGAAAGAAGGGCCGGGAGTCAAACTGCCAGTTTGACTCCCGACCACTAAAAGTCGGGAATCGACTCTACCCCGGTGTGTGTAGGTGAAGTGCAACACACCATTGAAAAGCTCTCAAGGAGAGCTATAAGTTTGCTTCAGAACTCATCCCAATCGAAGGTTGGAGCGAGAAGTTATGAACGCCCAAAATCTTGGGAGTCCAAACCGGGACAATTTCGAGACTCCACTTTGGGAGTCTCGGGAAAAAGTGCCATTTGGATGCAAGTGTGGTGGAGAGTCATAGAGAATACTATATGGGGGAAGGTGGTGGCTTCCCCCGAGTTCAGGCCGTGGTTAGTCAAATGAATCCAGGGTTGTCCGTGGCTTGTCTTAGCACCAAGAGTGCTCCAGAATGTGAACTGACTAACTTGTTGGTTGGTTTAATACAAGTTCGAGTAACTAAATAGTTTGTCCCTCTTCTTAGTCTAATCTCGGAGCTTTCAGCATGCCCCTCTTACCCCCCCTCCTTTAATGCTGGAAGCTGGGAGCGTGCCCTGAGTCCCCTGCATTTCCGCAACTTGAGTGACTTAGCCTCAACTTGGTGCTAACTAGGGACTTGGGAGCACATCATTTTCTCTCAAGAAAGGACAATAATTATAATCATAATAATAACATACCTTTACCAAGGATAAACCGCCTTCCACATCCTTATTGATTTTTCTATTGAAGAAAATGTTGGCCAGAATAATGTGGTGTTCACTCACAAGGTCTTACATTGTTGGCCTTACTGTATCCCCCCAAATATCTACCTTCATTAGCATGCAAAAATACAATCCTTGCTTAAAGCTAAATAAAAAGGGAACTCTCTTTAAAAGGACTTCTTTCTCTTCGAGGCCACAAAATGCCCATGTTGCACTAGAGGTTGTTGCTACAAAAAAAAACCGTGGGAAGGATTAATTAAATAGAAATAATTATAATTTGTATGAACAAATCTATAGTCATAAAACAACATTGCTTAACATGAAGAACACTCACCCAATTGTCTTATATGGGTTAAGAAGAGCATTCAAAGCCATTTAATGTCCATATTTAGGACAACTTTATGCAATCATTACCAATAATTAAGATATACTTTCCCCTAAAGATTATAAAAAAATTATATTTATAATATATATGATTAACCTATATACAAATTCATAAGACAACAACTCCAAAAAACTTGTTTCACTTGACATAAAAAACATACAACTAGGCTAATTAAATATGGTTGGCATTCAAATATCTTTAAAATTGCATGACCTATGCATCATGCTACATTTCAATGCCCAAGTACAAAATAAAAAAGTAAAAAAAATCTCTTACTACAATTTCCAAACCTACAAACCAATGCCATGTAATGTTGAAATGTCTATTTCATTTAGGAATCAAATAAAAATCAACCTCATTTTGGTCCATGATTCCACATTTAGAATTCCTTGTCTCTTTTTCCAAGAATTGTCTTTCAAGTTGAACCTCGCAATGCACCAAAATAACAAATGCATATTCATCACTATTAGCCGCTAGTTTTTTCCAAGCCTTATTACAATTACGCAAGCTAAGAAATGTTGTTAGTCTTTCATGACATGGTTTGATGTCACAAATCTTTGGCCAAATGAAACTCAAATTTATTTCATTGGGCAAGATATCTAAGAAATCCCCCGTTGCATCTCATAGCCTTTGATGTCGAAATATTTCATTAACACTTGAATAAGAAAACCTAGAAAGTTCCACCAAACCAAAAACATAAAAGTTTAGTATAATCTCATTTGATCAAGCCCCAAGTTCAAAAACAAACTGAATGTTTGAACCCAAAATTTGAACAACAATTTACATCTTAAAATTGTTGTTGTGTCATCAATTCATGCCAAGGTTTTCAGTTATTTTGACTAGGGTTGCTTGACTAGTAACTCTATAGTTATCTTCATGCAACAATTTACAAAATCATTAGTCAATCATATAACATGAAATTAAACAATGCATCAAGTTAGGTCTAGAAGAAGATATCACCATGTGAAGAAATGATTGACTAATTAGGTGGTTGTCTCTAAGTAGAAATTTGTTAGTAATCAATCAAACAATAAGAAAACAATGCAACTTTAGATTTGGAATTTCACATCATCAAGTGAATCTTGAAATGATCAAATGCCAAGGTATCAACTAAAGATGCCATATATACAATTCTAACAATTATTGAAACCAATAATGCACAATGTAAGGCAACCCAAAATAGATCACCAAACACACCTTAACCTCTTTACTCCAAGTTTGGCTTGATATTTGGAGATGTTCAATGTTTAATCACCTATATTTGAAAACAATGCATGTACAACCAATCGCCACAAATCAAATGACTTTGTTTTAGTGTGGCACTTTCAATATCAGATGGCATTGTCCAGTAATTGTCTTAAAAAGCCTAAAACCCACATCTTTGGATAAAACATAATCATTAACTCCCAAAGCCGCTCATATTTCAATACATGTGAATAAGTGCATATTCAAGTTTAGGACCATAAACTAATCAACTTAATGCTTGATGTATTTAGCTCTTCAATGTTGTGGCATCAACTTCCACGTATGTGCTTTCAAAACCATAATTTTCATCTCATACTATACAAATGTTTAACATCATGTATTATGCCTACATTGTTAAAATGACTGCCATGTTTTTAACTTCTCCTAACAATTAGGTTCTTGGACTAGAACAATCACACCTTTGTTGTTTTTATAATTTGCCTAGACATTATTAAAATAATCATTGTTGTCCATTTTAATTTGAACCAGTGAAAAGATAGATAGATTAGATTCCTTTAAAGTTGTTGAACTCTACCAATCAACCCAAATTTCTTCTCCTAGCTCCTACACACACAATAAGCCAAATGAACTTGAGCTTTATACACTTCAAAAAAGAATGCAAATCTTTGAACACACCAAGTTGCATTTAACTACATCACATAAATCAAAACTTTGCACTAACTTGCCACATGAAAGTCCTACTTGAAATAAAGATGTTTCTAAATAGTCATGGTTGGATTCAATCCACCACCTTCCTATGTACACATAAGTTATCAAACTTTGTTCAATCTTATGCAAATAGAGGGTCTAGTTTTTTAAATGGGCACTACAGTTCTCTCCATTACATAAAACAACATTCACCCCCCATGGATATTCCTACAGTGGGACCCTAAAGAGTAGCAGATCACTTATGTAAGGATGATCAATGCAACAACGAGGTAATGGATCTAGCTTGTATCTTGTAGTTGCAAGAAGAACGTAAAGGATGTTTCTACATCTTGGGTTATAGCTTCTACCCACTTGTAGTTGTCCAAACAAAGATGACAATGGTTCCCCGTTGTCAACATTCACCCCAGCAAGTGCATTTTTACTTGAAACAATGTATCCTTGATTAACTAAGAGACAATTTTCCAAATTCCAAACTTTGTTGCACACAAGTTTGTGATCTTCTTTTGTAAATGAAAACCCTAAATTATTTGTGCTCAACAATATGTCAAGAGCAAGACAAATGTTGACATATCTAACCCATGCTAGTCTAAATGAAAGAATGATTGACCTAAATGTGCAAGTTCCTCCTTCCTAGCAACGATCTTCTTCGCTTCCTTCATGATAACAATGATTTTTTTCACTTCCTTCATGACAATAATGATTTTCTTCACCTCATTTGACTCGCCCAACATCACCATAAACAACACCAACCTTCACAAGAACAATGTTTAAAAGCAAGCAAACTACAAAAGATTATTGAGATGAAAACTCAAGGTGGTAGCAATAGTCAAACCCTACCACCTACCGATTGTCAAATCTCCGAACTATCTATGTGCCTTCTTGTAAACTGGCCACCAAAACTCACAATTTTGTCAACGATTCAATTTCATTCATCAGTATTAATCATCACAACTTCATATGATGAAAATTCTCATCCCATGAAAATATCTCCGAACTATGAAATGCCATCCAATCTAAAATTTTCATCCATCAATACACGTGCATGATGGATTTCATCCAATAATGTACATGAATGTGAAATTTCATTCATTATATGATGTCGTTAGAATAAATTATTTCATCCAATCAAGATGTTAGTAAAAAAATTATATCAAATATGGGGGAAGTATGCATTGACAATGAAAACTTATTGTTCATTTCAAAAAGAAAAGATAGGTGGCAAATCTCTTCCCGTTCCAATACCCTAATGGGCACTTTGTTTTGGGTATTTGGTGGGTATTCACTACGCTTTAAATTATAAACTTAAACCTCCTAAAAAAAAAACCTTACCATGTGTATATTCACAAACAAAAAATTGATGGGGCATTAATATACTTCCTTGTTAACATATTCAAAATTGGTCTACCACCATTCCCTAATAATATAAGGTATTTTACCATGTGGACAAATTGGGTGTATCCAACACATTACCAATTCCACAATTTTTGGATAGTCATTCTCAATGGATGGGCCTAGAAATTGGTCAAAAGATGCATCTAAAATATATTTATAAAAATCTACCAATTATTTCTCATATAGGTAGTTAGAACCATAACATTTCCCTACATGTAAGAGGTATTTGTTCCACTGGACAACAAATTTGTGCTTCTACAATACTACCAAAATACCACTTTTATTCATATGCATGAATTCATCTCAACATTTTTGTATTTTATTTGTTACATATTACAACATCGCAATTCCAAATTTTCATTTTAAAATATTTAACATTGTGTTATATGATATTTTGTCTCAAAAACTATCTAAAAACCTGCATAGGAGGGTATTTCTGCCCACTCAAGCTAACTCTCACCCTAATCTCCAAATCTAAGGGCCATAAGTTGAAACCCTCATACAATTTCAGTTGCAAATCCTCAAAGGGAAGTTGAAACCAACTATAAACATAGCTAGTCTCTCACTAGTGCAGTGACTACCAGCAATAAACATGCATCGTGGTCACAGACCAACCAACTCTTGCCAGCAGGTAAAGGTTGGTGTAAGACACTAACTATGGACTCAGTTTCTGTTAAGTAGCACAATGCTGGCTAGCACAAAAACAAGAATAGGGACGGAGGCAACACCACCAAAAAGTGTAGAAAAACTGCAAAATAACCAGAAAGAAGAGGGAAAAAAGGAAATGAACCTGTAAGGATGAGGGTGAAGTAGGGAAAACTATGAAACTACAACTTGGTAGAGTGAAGTTTGTCATGTCTATAGAGAGTTAATTGACCTGCTCTGGGTCTCTGCTGTTTGAAGTGTTTGTCACCTACAACCTAATTTCAAGGTAAGAGTCACAGAAGTTACCTCCTGAGTGACAGTATAGATCTGGAACACGACTTTATCATAGTAATGAAATGCACCGTCTGCTGTTGACGGTCTGATGACATGCTTCATGGTGTGTGACAGAGTTGCACCAAGATGTGTCAGACTGTGTGTTACAACCACTGAGAGGAAATGCATCTCCAATCCTGAAACCTTAGTTAATCTGGAATAACTCTGAGAATGGTTAGGTTAGGTACATTTTCACCTGCAGAAAGGTTGAAACTATAAAACAGCCTCCTAAATAGCCTCCTACCATAACTACTCTGATTACACAATTTTTGACAATGACATCTGCAGATTGTGCTGAACCCATATCCATACCATCAGGAAAAAAATAGCAACTATAGAAAGACACAGCAGAGAAATGTAGACACCCCTTCAAATGAACGACTAATAATGCTACTTACTGACTGACTTACTGACGGACGGACAGGAGGAGATTTGCGAGAAGAACAAACAATCACTGGAAAGATAATAAAATTTCTCACATGAAAAATCATTCGCTCCGTCACCTATTTTCAAATTTTCAAAAAGTTGCTTATCCACCTACTAGTTGCTGCTGGCACCTTGGAGCTGTAAATCTTTGGATCCAGCGGGATCGCTGCCAGATGACGATGCACGTGGATCCGCGCTGAAGCAAAGCGAGTGAAGGGCCTCGCACATGTAGCGAAGCCCGGGCTGTACCCTGGGGTCTGTTGGATGAAGTATCCGTGAGGAGTCCAGAATCGGGGTTCTCATGAGCGAGAGAGCGTGCGGATCCTCCGCAGAAGGAAAGGAAGGGAGTGAGCGAGCGAACGGAGACAAGACCGTTGGGAAGGAACGTTCGTACGCACACTTGGTGTGTGTCAGGGGCCGATGAATGGTCCCACGTTGGAAGTGTCAAGTTCGAGACCTAAGGGACTTTGGGAAGTTGGGACGTTGGTTTTGCGGATGTGGTTTTCTGGTGGGACCTCCATTTTGAATCCTCGATTTTGGGACCCCAATTTTGTTACGTTCTGGGGAATCTTACTCATTGCCAGGGGTAAGCGGTTCTTTGAATTTGTAAAGAACCGCCGGTTTCGGTTCTTTAAATATTTTAGAATCAAGGAATCTTGAATTCCAGTTGTTTCACAAGCCTCAAACCAACTCTTTGACTGGTTCTTCGACTTTAAAAAAATTTGACAACTGTGTTTATATGCCAAAACCGGTTAATTGAAAGTTTTGAGAACCTGTGGGTAAGTGGATATGTACCTGGGTTGATATATGGTGGGTATCTATCCCTCAGTCTAAGAACCGCTCAATACTTCTTTTACCTTGGAAATTGAATCAAATTAGGCACCCCATTCCTTTTTACTTTCCGACATCCAAAAGTTAAATTTTCAAAAAAAATTCATTCCCTTTTTTAAAAATCTTTGCATCCAAGAATTAAAGTCTTAAATTTGTCATTCTTATTTTTCTTGTCTATATCCATAAATTGAATAAAGAATTGCAATTTTATCTTTTGGAAGAACTTCTTTTTATTCATGGTTAAACTTATACCTATTGACAAAACCTTTACCTTTGACAAAAAATTATGTATTTTTGAATTAAACTAAAGACTATTTTTTTGACAAAATCTTTTAACAAAACTTTTGGCTACCCTATTGACCTAGCCATCTTATTAACATAATTACATTATTGACCTAACTTTTTCCTTATTTGTGTACACTAACTACTTATCATTTACAAGATGCAATTGTCTACCACTATATGATACACAAAATATGAAGGTATTGCACTAAATGAACTTACAACCATTTTAATCATATTTGACCCCTTCATGTCAATAAGTGGTAACCGTGAATGCGGATATTGCACATTGGATCAACTTTTGTGACCCACACATAGGTATTTCATAATTTGGTAGTTATTATTATAAGTTAAAATAGTTGAAGATCCAATAGGAAAATACAATACACTTCAATAATTATTACATATTTTGTGACCAAAATGCAAGCATTTTTTTCTTTTGGATTCTTATTCTTTTTTTAAATTATTTTTCTATGTCTTTTTTTTCCTTCTAATTTTTTTTTTCTATTTTTTTTTCTTGTTCTAGATTATTTTCTTCTATTATTTATCACAATTAATTTTTCTTCTAGTTTCCTATTTTTTATCTTCATCATTTTTTCATTGAACATGCATATTTTATGCCCAACATTTGGGTATATTGCACAAACCATCCAAAAAAATTAGCCAACATTTTATGCTTCAAATGTGGGTATTGAAAAATCATTCTAACAAAACTAATGTTTGTTTTGTGACCCTTATGCAAGTATTTCGCAAAGAACTTTATGTTTTTGAAGTTCTTTTAATGTAATAATGCAACATTGCAATATATTTCAAACTCGTAAAAAGAAAGTTATATGTATTTGATGCAAATATCACATCTATCAAAACCTTAGGAAATGTCCAAAAAATGAAAAACGTGAACTTCATGCCATTGCTTATGCCAAAAAAACCTAAATAAAACATGCATGCTATTATCTAACCTCAATAGATCCTTATTTAAACATATTTTCATTAGCCACCATGTCATGTGTTCATCAATAAGTTGTTACAACCACTTAAATAGCAAGTTGATGAATGTAAAGTTGATAGTGATACAATTGGAGTTGAATGGCATTGGTTACATAGTGGTATTTCATAATTACTCAAAATCTACATCAAACACATGATACACATTAATATGCAAGTTTAAAAAATGTAAACCAAATTCCCAAACTACATGGGTATGAACACATATAGTCTACTAGATTTTTAAAAAAGAAAATTGAAGATAAGAAATAAAGGAAATAGAAAACAAACTTCGTCTTTTGGAATTTTAAAGACCAAAAAAATGGAAAAATAAGGGGGAAAAAAAAGAAATATTTAGGACAAACATAACAAAAGAAAAATAAATTTTTCTAGCATAAAAAAAAAAGAAAAAATATAGGGCAAAAAGACCCAAAAAGTCTTCTTATTCTTAAATAAACAAAACAAAACAAAA
>Ga0116231_10010739_pt1 | contig 14509 bp, 8 predicted proteins | sample S1TSphgellanicum_2_FD_89695 | JGI IMG/M metagenome (GOLD analysis project Ga0116231, IMG submission 89695) | Host-associated microbial communities from peat moss isolated from Minnesota, USA - S1T2_Fd - Sphagnum magellanicum MG | ecosystem: Host-associated > Plants > Peat moss > Unclassified...
TAAAATAAAAGTTTGATGGGCCTTTAATTTTTTTTTTTAATATAATTATGGGCGGGTTTGTCTCTTTGTTTTTTAATAATTTATTAGGGGAGAGGGAGAGGGGGGGGGGGGGGGGGGGGGGGGGGATTCCCAAAACAAGCGGCCTGAAGGGCTTTACATGGTGTAAAACCCATCACAATAATTTATTTATTTTTAAATTTTGATGCCCGGAAGGTACCCTCTGAGTATCACAATAAAAAGAAAGAATTTTATATTTGAATATATCCTTCTGATACCTTCCGGGTATCACAGTATCCAAAAAAGAGGTTTTAGAAAAAATTTAATGCTGGCATTTTGTTTCCGAAACGTCCACCCCCAAAAGGGGTCAGAGGAGTTATTATGCTGGGTAAAGTGTCCTCTGAATACATTGTGAAATACCTGCCAGGTTTTTATGGAGAATTAAATAGGTGCATGTAACCGAGGGTGGGTATAAAGCTATCATATATCCAGCCAAGAAACTAGCAGGTAGGGTCAAGTCAAGACCAGGGTTGGGCGGTTAGTGGAACCTGTACCAATTTACCAAACCTCCACGGGTATCAGGCCATTTCTTAGGGCTGATAACCTTGAAAAAAATCAACACTGTGATTCCAATATATATAATTGCGGTTCTCGTCATTCATTTCAAGAGCCAAAAACCCGACCACAAAACCGTCGATTATTTCCCGAAACCCAGCGGTTCTCGAGGGATTTGAAATAACAGAAACCTGCTGTTGGTCTAATGGTTTAAATACCCGGAACCGAAGGTTATTAAAAATCGAAGAACCCCCGCGCCCCCCACCCGCAAACACCGGTCGAGATGGTCGGGTCGGGCGTTCCAAGCAAGAATCCTCGGCAGACCCGACCCGACCCGATCCGTATCGTCTTCCTCGCGCAGAGGAGCCAGAGATTGTGCGCAGAAGCTTGTCGGTGCTCAGGAAGAACTTGCGTGTGTAGGTACTGGTCCAAACTCTCCCCACATTCCATTCCGTTCAATTCTTTCGTCTTTTTGCCTCTGCATCACCCTTGTGATCGTGTAGGAAGATTTAGCAGATTTTTCTTTTTTTTTCCCACTGAGAGTTTATTGTTTTTCGTGTGCATGCTGTCATTCACGGTCTCGTGTTGTTCACCGTGTTTTGTCTGAGCCGTGTATACATATACCTATATTTTTCCCCCGATTCCGAAGAAAATAGCAGCGGCCTGCATTTCACGCGGTTTTTTTTTCGTGTTCATCAGTCTTTGGTTTCATCTTGCAAATCGATCGTCTCTCTCTTTCTCTCTCTTTTTCGGGCTGCATTTTGAGGAAAGAGTCAAGGCGGAGGAGAGGGAGCTCATGGACGTTTCGTGATCTGGGAGTTTCAAAAGTTTCCTTGTCTCCGGATCCGTCTTTAGTTATAGGAAGGGGTCCGAAGAGGGGAGCAGTCATGATTTCCAGCAGCAAGCTTAAGTCCATTGACTTCTACAGGTGGGAGCCATTCTCTGTCTTTCTGCTCCTTCCTCCCCGCCCTTATATTTTGTGGCTTGATACTCCCGCTCTCGCAATCTGCGGTCTGAAGAGTCTTGCAGCCAAAAGCTGTCGTGGTAAGAGGAAACTGTGAGTGGCAAAACGTAGATCTCGTGCTCGGTTGGACTCTCCCTGATTTGATATGCCTGATGCATTCGGGGCCGTGGAGGTTCGACCAAACATTGACATAGATCCACACATTGCAGCTGATGTGCGACATTTGAAGAAGGAGAATGAATCCATGGCAACTTCCTGTGCTTTTCAGGCTGAGGACTACTGTCGCCTAGACAACATTTTCCAGCACTGTCGGAACTTGATTTTCCAGATCTTCACCTGAGGACGTTGAAAGATCCACTAGGGTTATACGCCTTGGACGTCTGCTTTACCTAGCAATCTTGTTTGCAGGCTGACAAGGTTCTGTGATATCTGTGTGCATCACCTAGTAGGGCATGAACCTTCAAGCACTCACAAGCCCTAACCTGTAGAGTATATATCAGCCTGTTGAAGAAGATACGAACTGCACACAGAGGAACAGTTTGAGTTAGGCATGTTCAAGGGCTTTTCCAATCAGGACAAGCAGCCACCAAAGAGTTTTCGGTCAAGAAGTATTGTAATTCCTAGTTGATTTTTGGTGATTCATTAGGGACCATTACATTGAAAGACAGCAAAGCTAAAAGTATGTTTTGGAAATAGTGGACAAGAGAGAGGAGCTACATTTACAGTTTTGTTGTGGAGGATTATACAAGTAATTGAATGATATTCTTCTATGGTGATCTGTCGTCCTGCTTTTCTCTTTGATCTTACCAAGGAATACAGATCATTTGCTAAAGTGAGTTTCTGTAGACTCATGAGTAAGACTTAAATTGTGAGGATTTTGCTTTTTCATGCAGGAAAATACCAAGGGATTTAACAGAAGCATCTCTATCAGGGGCAGGCTTATCCATCATTGCAGCCTTATGGATGATGTTCCTATTTGGAATGGTATTCCTTTCTCTGTAGTACCCTTTATTACTTGATACACTGTCTTCGTTTGACTGCAGTCATGTTTGTTGTGTTGGTTTTGGTTTTGCTCTGGAGCTCACACGACAGTTTCCTTCAAAGTGTTGTGGAGTTTTCCAGAGGCTTTAGAGGATGTTCTGCATCCAAGTAGTCACCAGTGGTCTGATATGTTTAGGGTTCAGGAGGCCCTAACCACCATCCTCTATGTAGTAGGCTTTCTCTATACCTCCAGGCTTCAATGCTTGGTTGTAAAAGGACAAGCTAAAGTGAATTGAAGGTTACCAGCACAAGCTTGCTGCAGCTTGAATGAGGGTACTATTGACTTTTCTGATTAGCCATATCTCTTTAGTGCTTGCCAAAATCATGATTAAGTCTTCTGGAAATGTGATAGAAGCTCAGGATAAATATGTTTGCATAATGGATTTTCTGAGATTTGGGGTTGATTTTTATTTACTTATACACATCCACCATCAGGAGCTGATGAAGTCAGTGTGGAGTCATGGTAGCCCACCTCTATTATTCCTGATGAAGTCTGACACTTTGTGAGTGACACTCATAAGGTTATCATGACATGTATTTATTGTTGTGTTTTAGTTATTGGAACTGATACAACTGTTACTCCAAAGCATTGTTGTGGAGTCATCCCTGCAATTTCATAGATGTGCCTACATTTGACTTTCTCATCATGCTTCTTCTTGTGTTACATATGCTCAAATATTGGTATGCAATGTTGTGCTGGAGTTTTACAGGAGCTGAACAATTATATGAGTGTAGCTACAACAACAATTGTGGTCGTGGACAGGAGCCGTGATGGAGAGTATTTGCGCATTGACTTCAACTTAAGGTCTGTATATCTGAGATTTACAAGGACAAGCTAAATTGAAATAAAGCTTATCCTCACAAGCTTGTTGAAGCTGAAAAGAGGATACCACTGACTTTTCTGATTAGCTATTGCCTCTTAATTACAACTTAGCCTTTCTGTTGCTTCCAGAAACACAACAGAAACTCAGGACACAGATTTTGTTTAATGGTTTGCCCTGATTTTTGATGGATTCTTATATACTTACCTACACGCACCATCAGGAGCTGATGAAGCCAGTGGGTAGTCAAGGCAGCTCATCACTGCTATTTGTGATGAAGGTGATGGTCTGATACTTTGTGAGTGACTCTCATATGGTTATGACTGCACTCATTGTTGTGCTACCTTCAAATTGTTGTTGTGGAGTTTTCTCTGCAATTTCATGGATAAATGCTGGTGTATATCAGAGTTTTCCATGTCCACACTTTCTTGTCTGCATTCTGGAAGCCAGATTTCTCACAATTCATTGTCAGGACAAAGAAAATAGCTTACTGCAGACTATTAGGTACTAATATCCAATTGATGTTGTGCCTTGTGTGTCTGAATGCAGCTTTCCAGCATTGTCATGTGAGTTTGCTTCAGTGGATGTCAGTGACGTTTTAGGAACAGTAAGTTCACTTTGCCAACACTGCACTGTTCTCCCCCTCCCCATTTTAGTTGCTATGTAATAGGAGCTTTTTGGCTGTCTCTTATGTGAGGTGATCCTAGGTGTCATTTTATGAGCTCAGACCAACTAGATATAGTGTTCGGCAGCTGTTGGGGAATTCATGAGTTGATGTTACCTGTGATTGATCTGGGTGATCTTTCATGGATGGTTCTAAGATGTCAATGACCATGCATGTGTCTGAGTGGGTTTATATGTTTATTTATTTTGATTTCCATTCCCAAACTTAAAATATTCAGCATTCTTTGTGATAGCTTAAAGTAGATCAACATAGTAAGACCTTCAATTGTAAGAAGCATTATGTCACTTCAGTTTTCAATGCAATTAATTATCTTGGCGGCACTTCTATGATGTCTAGTTTGTCAGAATCCTAAACTTTGAGTCTTCATAGCATTTTCAATGCTCCTAATGAGTTAAAAGCAAAGTATGGCACTTGCCTTCATTGTTTTGTGTGGCTCAGAAGTTCCATCAAAACCCCATAAGCTTAGGTTTTGAAATGTGACCAATTCTACCTCCGTCAGACTAGTTTTGAAGTGGGTCAACTCCTAGAAAGCTGCAACTTGTCATTGACTGCTTTAGAGATGAAGCTTTCAAACTCATGGTCAGTGACCTTTGGGTTGCCAATTTGCAGAAATTTGATGCCCCCTCTGAATAGTTGGATAGCAGTTGACGTCATCAAGTTCCTGAATCTCTCAAAATCTATTGCTTACAAATCTTCTCTCCTTTTGTTGCAGTCTTTTGAGTTCTTTCCTTATACAAAGGTTTAACATATCAGATCTGAATGTTAGAGAGAAATTTATAGAAAATACTGCTTTTGGTAGGTTGCTTTTAAGTCCCATTATTTCAATACTTTCTGTCAGTTCAGTGGAACAACCATTCACTTTGGATATATTTGGTTGAAATAGTAAGGATAAGTGGAGGTCTGTGTTGTCAATGTAGCAGAAACTTCACATTTTATCTTCTTGGCTAGATTTCCGCATAGATGACTTGTTCCTCATATTTTGTCAGTTAGTCCTTAAGCAGTCATTGGTAGCCCACTGAGTACTGATTATGCAATCATTTTAGTTTCACCTCTTCACATATGAGTTCAATATCTTTCAGGTGCCTTATGAAGTCTAATGTTTGTTCAATGCTCCCAAGGACTCTATTGGCAGTGGCAAACACTCTAACTCATTCCACAAGCTTAATTGAACTTTTAATGGCTTCTCTTCAAAAAAGAATTCAATACCACACATGTTGCTGTTGAATGTTCCTGAACATTTATATGGCTATTGCTTTTGTTTGAACCACTCTTCAGTTTTCTTTTGGTCTTCTTTTCTTTAGGGTTGGGTTTCCTCTTTTCTATGCTTGTCTTTTCCATGCAATTATATGCTGTTATGTTGTCAGATCTGAAATATCTATGACCTTATTATTGATTGATCTCTCTCTTCTTTACTTAAATCATATATTTTGAAAAATTGCGGTACTCCTAAAGATATTCTAATGGCTTTTGTTACATTTTTTCCATTTACCAGCAAGCCAAAGATTCAGAAGGCTCAATCATTGCCATTTGCAACAAGCATTCACAGCCAGAATTTGCAGATAATAATATGATCATGTGCCTCATGGGGATTCCAATATTCTAGATCCTGCCAGTAATTAATAGTCAGTTTTGTGGATTCCTAAGGCTTTATGGCTCAAATGGTGAGCTTACTCAGTGTTCTGCAGAGAAAGTTTACTGGTGATATGCTGTTGGAGCTGAAATCTCTGAAACCTTATTATTAGGTCATCTCTTAATGCTATTGAGGTTGACTGGAGAACTTCTCCATTACTTAAGTAGATATTTGTATTGCAAGTCTGACTTTTAGTGTTTGTTATGGGACTCTGTGCAGCATAGATTTAATTTGACAAAAACAGTCCGGAAGTTTCCAATTGACTCACATCTACAACGTATAGGGCAGGAAGTCCATGCAGGGCCTGTGCCCAATATCAAGAGCCATGGTGATGCACATGGGGAAGAGGACATTCCATATGAGCACCTTGGGGAGGGTGCAGTTGAACTCAATCAGAAGACTTTTGACACATATACTCATCTGTATGATCTCTTTCCACTGCCACCTAGTTGATGTACTCCTTTACTTAATTTTTCCATTGTTCTTGTTCCATTTTTGCATATTAGGTTTGAATTTTCAGGCTGTTTGATATTGAGTGTCAAATAATGTGTAGGTTTCCTGTTCTGGTGGTTAACTTTTATGCTCCATGGTGTTCTTGGTGCGCCCGCCTGGTGAGTACTGCCACACCTCTTACACCCTTCTCCTTCATTCTTGATGGGTGTAATTGATTGCTTGATTGTAGGTAACCAGAGGCTAATTCATGGGCTTTTTGTTTCACTACAGAAACCGTCTTGGGAGAGAGCAGCGCAAATTATGGCTGAAAGGTAGACACCATCTCCTAGAATTTGCCTGATTTGTAGGTCAGGATCAGTTTGCCAAGGGTGATCTACCTTTCTGTGTGGATTTGCTTACTATGCTCTGTGAGGTTTATGCTGTCAGGGCTACTAGATATTTGACCCCTCTAGAACTTGGAGGATGCAATTATAATTCACTTGTTGTGCAGGTATAATCCAGAGACTGATGGGAGGATACTACTTGCCAAGGTTGATTGCACTCAAAATCAAGCACTCTGCCGAGAGTGAGCTATCCTCCAGACCTTCTTGGTTTGTACATTTCAAGTACTGTAGGGACCTGCATATGATGTTCCATAAAATCACATAAAAATCTTGTGATGTGGATTCTTAGAAGTGAACTGCTACTCTCTTGGAACACAAAGTACCTGTTTTGACAAAATTTGAAATAATGTTGCAGACACCACATTCAAGGTTATCCATCCATTCGAATCTTTCGCAAGGGTCATGATCTCAGGTCCAGTCTTACACCCCTTTTTGGTGCTTTGTTTGAAAAAGGGTGATTTGAAAAGAAATTTTCATTTATAAAGTTATTTAGTAAAACAAGGACTACATGATCCATCTTAGATAGTCCTGGTGTCATTGGTGCGGACCTCAACTCACATAATTGTCATTGGTATTGGTCTTTGAGTCCAACCTAATGAAAGTTCTTTCATTGTGATATTGTAATCCAGAAGTGGAGAGGTTCCATTTGCCTGATTCCTGCCTTAGTGTTGTAGTTCACTGCTTATTTCTTTGCTTGTGTGGATTTAGATTGTTGGGCAATATATGTCTTGTTAGTACTTTCTTGATAAAGTTCTGTAGGGTTTGGTATGGTCTCACTGTTGAAGGATAGTGGCCCTATTCCTTATGGTTTTCATTTCTGTATAGGGAAGAGCATGGGCATCATGATCATGAGTCCTACTATGGCGAGCGTGATACAGACTCATTGGTTGCGGTATGCCTTACTCTTTTTGTCTTACAGATAAAGTGCTCCTTATGGGCTGAAGTTCTACTTAAATTCCCCTCTAAGTTTCATGTCTGAGTCTTCCCATTGCTTCCAGAAAGGCAACAGAAACTCAGGATACAGATTGTGTATAATGGTTTGCCCAAGTTTTTGGGAAGATGACTATATGCTTATCTACACCCACTGTTGGGAGCTGATGAACTTGGTGGGTAGTCATGGCAGCTCGTCACTGCTGTTCGTGATGAAGGTGATGGTCTGTCACTTTGTGAGCGACTCTCATGAGGTTATGACTGCACTCATTGTAATGTTACCTTTAATTGTTGTTGTGGAGATTTCTCTGCAACTTCATCAAGCTTTAATACCCTGCCCTCTAAGACTCATGAAAACACGTGGCTGTTCTATTTGACAGTTTATGACGGGGCTAGTTCCAGCACCAGTTGTTGATGGAAAGTCTGCAATAGAAGACAAGTCCAACAACACAGATGGTACTGTCAAAAGACCAGCTCCTCGTGCTGGAGGTTGCAGGATTGAGGGCTTTGTGAAGGTGAAGAAGGTAAGAAAAACAACCTAGCAAAAGCATTGCTGTAGCTGTTCGCAACAGGGGGATCTGTATTCCTAAATCACAGTGGAAGACAACTACCTTGTTAGGTGCGCTTGCCCAAGGGCTCTTAGAACTAAAAATTCTAAGTTCTGGCAAGTTTGGAGCTGCCATGTGGCGCACAGATCTTCTGGATTGTGATCAGTACCCTGATTGGTATTTGCATATTTCCCTTGTTATAAAAGATACTAAATTCAGAAGCTTCATTTTCTGGCTGGCAATTTGGGTGGTTGCAGGTCCCAGGAGAGTTGATGATCTCAGCCCATTCAGGTGCACACTCATTTGATGCTGCGAAAATGAATATGACTCACCATGTTGGCCTGTTTAGTTTTGGTAACAAGCAGTCATGGCGATCGATGAAGGATGCAAACCGCCTTCTCCCTGAGTTGGACTCAGATATTGATCATCTCACTGGAGAGTTTTTCATCTCTGAGCATGAAAACATTACGGTCTGTCTTGATTCTTGCCCCTCTGTCATCCTTTCCTACTTTCCTGTAGTGATACACAGCAGCTCATTGTTTGCTACCCTACTTTCCATGTTCTTGACTTGTCTGGCATTTTTCAGAAGCTTTCTGTCATTGACAACTGTTCTGTGGATGTGTTGTCTGGACCTGAATCTGGACTGGGATTCAGCATGACCACTATTTGCAAGTAGTAAAGACTGAGGTTATCTCACTGAGGAGACACAAGGGTTCTGAGCCATTGGACCGGTATGACTACACAGCACACAGCAACCAACTTCAATCAACCAATGTTCCTGTGGTCAAGTTCCACTATGAGCTCTCTCCAATGCAGGTTCACATTTTGGCCTTGTCTCTTCTAGATCCTGCTTTCCACATTGTACAAATTGGCCAGAAATAGACAAACCTCCTCCCAGGTTTTGAAATCTCACTATCTAAATCCTTTTGACATAATAGCCTGGGTCAAACTCTGAGATCTGTTCTCCTATGCAGGTGTTGGTGAGGGAGGCTCAGAGATCATTCTCTCACTTCATCACTAACTTGTGTGCTATCATTGGTGGTGTCTTTACAGTATGTTTCCTCCCCTTCACTACACCATAGCAGATAAATCACTCATGTAGGGGCATGAACACATATTTGTAGTCTTAGAGACATTGCTTCCTCCATAGACCAATATAACTTGTGTGCCCAACTGCAGTTCCTTCATGAGAGTGCAACTGAGGTGTGAAAATGTGTCTTCGCAGGTTGCTGGAATAGTGGATGCCATGTTACACAATGCAATTCGCATGGTAAAGAAGGTGGAGCTCGGGAAACAGTTTTGACACATCAGAAAGAGGCAGCTCACTATTGACATTGATCTCTTCGCTACAAATAGGTTTCCAAATTAGGATAGATTTCTGCTTCCATGATCTTTGCAATTTTTTCCATAGGTAAATTTGATGAGAGATGAACCAACACCATCATGCTTTCAATGTTTGGTGTTGAGGTTGTGATTAGTTCTAATGCTTGAAGTGGGTGTATTAACGGTCAGAATTCACCAGAAATTGAATCACAGCAGAATTGGGTTTAATGGGGTGCACAATCCCGGGAGTAAGTTAACCACAATTGTGAGCCTCTTTTGTTTCAAGACACCCTCCTCTTCACTACAAAGTTAGCAATAATATACAATTAACAAAGGCACTGTAATTAACAACTCTCTGTATGCTAGAGAGTAAAGTAGAGCCACGGAGAACTGGAACAGGGCCCATTGCAAGGGGGAATAAGGTGAGCTTGTCAGGGTGAGTGGAATTCCAGAAGGTGTAATGGCAACTGTAGAAATTATCCAGATACTGATGAGATGCAATTTAGGTTCCATAGGTCGTCCTTTAGACAGTTCTAAACTGGAATTTGTATATGCAGTTAGAGGGATGGAAAGGTATCTTTTCTTGTGTCTTTTCAGAGTTCCTTTTCCTTTTTTCTTTTTTTCAACATCATATTCAGGAGTGGATTTCCAATACCTTCACCAATTTTCGTCCCATTCTTTTTTAATTGAATATGAATTCAACTCTATTTTGAGTTCAATTTGAATTCAATGGAATTTTAATTTGATGAATTTTGAATTCTGACAATTTTTTTAGAGAAAGTTTGAAAAAACAAGGCAAAGAAAACCCAAAAAATATTCTTATTCTTACAAAAACGGAAAATAAGAAAATAAAGCAGTAAAAAGGACACAAAAAGTAGAATTCTCATTCTTGAATTTTTTAAAAACAAGAGAAAAAAATCTTCAAGAAAAAACAGAAAAAACAAGAAAAACAAAAACAGTCTTTGTCTTCTTCTTTTTTAAAATTATTTTCATCTTTTTTCTTTTCTTTTCCTTCCTTTTATTTATTCTCTATCTTCTTCTCCTTCTCTTTCCTACTTCTTTTTGTTTTTTTCTTCTTTCACAAACCCGAAAAAAAAAAACAAAAACAAAAACAAGAAAAAAGATAAAGGTCTAGTTATGTGATGATGCAACAAGCAATGGTAATAGGCACAATGATGTGATGAAAACAAAAATGCTTAAAAAGGATAATGAAAACAGAAAAAGAAAAAAATATTGTGACAATAAATATTTAAAAGAAAAAATGGAATGAAACTATGCAATACATGCATCTAAAGCATGAAATGCCAATTAGATTTCTTATGTTTTAGGTAATACCTAGCTCAACATGAAAGTATTGTGAAAACTTGGTCCATTGCCATTTGAGTCTAACCACATCATGATTTGTCCTAGGTGTGCAATGCTTTCACATCCATTGTTTTGCCATTGTGACAAGAAATACTTAAAAGACGCAAAAATAGAATAAAATTATGCGATACTTACATCTAAAACATAAAATGTCATCTGAATTTCTTATGTTTTAGGTAGTACCCATTTTAACATGAGGGTATTGCAAAAACTTGGTCCATTGTTATTGAAGTCTACCACATCATGATTGGCCCTATATATGTAATGCCTTCATCCATAGTTTGGTGGAAATTTAGTCTTTTAGAAATATGACATAAAAGGGGGAGGCAAATATATGAATATTATATAAAGTTTTGTCATATTTATGTATTGGTCTTCATTTCTTCTACAAAATTTAAGAGTTATTTATTCTCTTAATTAATTCATAGAATAAGAATTAGGTAAAAGTTTAACCAATAATATCATTACAACAAAAGGTGTCCATGCACGTCAAGTGATTTTATTGAATTTTGAGTGAATTCACTGGTTGTAGTGAACAAGGACCAATGAAAAAAGTATATCACTGATCTAGTGAACGGGGATTAAGGAATTACACCCACATTTTGTAGTAATGTATATATAAGTTTTGCAAAAAAAATAAAAATTTAGTCAAGACAAAATATAAGTTTAACCAAGAAATATAAGTTTAACCAAAAATATATATAGGTTGAACCAAGAGATATAAGTTTAGCCAGTAATATATATAGGTTTTGTCAAGAGATAAAAGTTTAACCAAGAAAAAATATAAATTTAGCCAATAAATATAAGTTTAACCAAGAAAAAATATAAATTTAGCCAATAAATATAAGTTTAACCAATAGATATAAATTTAGCCAAGAAAAAATATAAATTTAGTCAAGAAAATATATAGGTTTAGTCGAAAGATAGAAGTTTAATCAATAAAATATATAGATTTTATCAAGAGATAGAAGTTGAACCAAGAAAGATAAGTTTAACCAAAAATAAATATAAATTTAGTCAACAAATATAAGTTTAGCCAATAAGATACATAAATTTAGCCAAGAAATATAAGTTTAACCAAAATATATATAAAAATTTAGCCAATAAATATAAGTTTAGCCAATAAGATATATAAATTTAGCCAAGAGATAAAAGTTTAGCCAAAAATTATGAGTTTAACCAAGAAAAAATATAAGTTTAGCCCAGAGATATAAGTTTAGCCATTAAGATATATAAATTTAGCCAAAAAACAGAAGTTTAATTAAGAAATATAAGTTTAACTAATAAAATATTAAGTTTAACCAAGAGATAGAAGTTTAGCCAAAAGATATAAGTTTAGCTAATTAGATATATAAGTTTAGTTAAGAGATATAATTTTAACCAAGAAGAAATATAGGTTTGGGCAAGAGATGTAAGTTTAGCCAAGAAAAAATATAGGTTTAGTGAAGAGATAGAAGTTTAGCCAAAAGAAGTTTAAAGTTTTGCTAAGGTAAGTAAAGCATTAGTTGTTAGTTTGTAGACAGGGCTAAGATTTAAGTCAGTATGGTAGCTAGGAGAGTGGGTAGTATGTAGGTCAGGGTTGAGAAAAAATTGGCTACAAAACAAAATGGTCACAAGTTAGCAAATAAAAGAGATTGACTGTGGTAAAATGTTGGTTACAGTAAAGTAAAGAGGCGAATGAAAAATAGGAAAATTATCCAGCCCATCCTATGGACAAAACAATCAACTGGTGCAGTCATAGGGGCTGGTTCACTCTGACCAATTATGACATGATATTGGCCCTTGAATTTGGATTACAATAAACACCAGCTTTAGGATTCCAAGTAGTTTTTCAAGATCACACTTTCAGCCAGTCAATGGGGACCTATACCCGCCCCTTTTTAATCTTTCAAATTCTTCCTTTCACTGTGCTTTCGTCAATGAAGTCTGACAGGATGACACCAAAAAGCAGGGGACCCAACTAGATTCTGAAAATCTAAATCAACCTTCAGTACGGTAGCATCTTATGGACACACCTACGTCTAATATACATAATTTGTGGCTTAATACAGCCTCGGCTTTCAATAATGGCACTTCTAAGTACGTATTTCAAGCGCCACTCCAGTTTAAACAGGTGTTTCGTTTTACTGTCGAATGTACCGTTGTACTGATCCATAAATACGACGCTGATGTTTCTTGACATTAGGTAGTGTAATGGAAGTTGAAAGTTGGAACCAGTGTTGGCCGGGTATTGGTTTTTTTAATAATCATTGAATCTATTTTTGACAAAAAAAAAACTTAAGAAAGACCCAGTTCTCTTTTCATTTTTTAATAATTTTCTCACGCCAGTGCAAAGTATCAACCTTTTTTTTAAAGCCATTTGACCGGTTCTCACAAGGTTGGTTCTCACAAATTTGATAAGAATCAGTTATCCTTGGCCAGTTTTCAGGTTATGACTTTTATTTCTCATCAAAATATTAAAATTTCATTTTGAACCTAATTATTTTCTTTTATAACATTGACAAGGTGCCAACAACTTTCATTTTACACATTTAGAGTTCAAAAACTTTATTTTTTTCAAATTCATCTTCAAATTGTTCTAAATTATCTTCTAGCTCCCCATCCATTTCAATAAAATTTATTAAGTTAAATGGAGCTTTGTATTCTACTCAGGTCATTTGGCCAATTTTTACTCTCAAAAATTAGCTTTTACAATTTTTTAGTTTGCAACCTACATCTCCTAAGATTAATAAGTATTCTTACTATATTTTACTTTATTTTTGTTTCAATCTGTGATACAACAATGCCTAGGAAACCAATAGTCGAAAACATTGTTTCATGTTTCTCCAACCCTTGAAGACAACACTTGATGTGTTTAACATCTACTTGATAACGCCTAAAAATTAGTACTTCCTTCTTCACAAGTTCCTTTGTTGGTTCACTTGTACTTGTAGTCTACTCATTTTTATCCAAATTGCAATCATGATCAAAATCATCTTTATCAACAAAACTTATCATAGAAGGATGCAAATGTTCATGACATTTTACCAACATAGGATATAAAGATTTTTTATCATATTCCTACCCAACAACTACTTTGTTTCTACTAACAAATGAAAATATTATAATCTAGCATCATGGAAACAATGTTGTGTGCTTCCTTTTCCTCATAATTATGTTAGGAATTTTACTATAGTTACAAAAAAATTATCCTAGTTACTATAGGTAATTTGGGGTAAGTAAGCTTGGAACCAATTCCAATGTGAATGGGATTCCAACTTTTTTGGTGTTCAGGATAAGTGGGACATTGTAGCTTGTTATGTTCTACTATGTTTATGTGTTTTTGTTATGCAAGGAGTTTGTCGAGGTTTTTGTTGGTACTTGGATTCCTATTTTTGCAAGTGAGTAGAACTTTGAAATCTAGGAAATTATAGTTGATTTAGCTTGATAGTGCTAGTTAAATTTGTGATTGATTGCACTAAGTTCCTAATTATTTGGTTTGTTGTTAAACAAGATTGTGGTGTTTGTTCTTTTAAGCTTTGCTCGGGCGTCGGGTGATGTGATCTTTTGTGTTTTGGTTTTTTGATTTATATTCTAAAGTTTTGTAACTCCTTGAAGAGTTGAATTCCACGAAGGCTTGGACCTTGAAGTTAGTTTTGTTTGTTTTTTTTTCCTTTTTTTATCTCTCCCCTTTCTTCCCCTTCTAGTGTTGCCTCCTAGTGAGGAAGAGCTAGTGTTGTTGCCGATGGAGCAAAAGGAGCTATGAAACTTTAATGCATGAAGTGAAAAAAAAAAAGGAAGGAAAAGGAGCAAAGGCAGTGGTTGCAAGCCCCAA
>Ga0116231_10010740_pt1 | contig 14509 bp, 12 predicted proteins | sample S1TSphgellanicum_2_FD_89695 | JGI IMG/M metagenome (GOLD analysis project Ga0116231, IMG submission 89695) | Host-associated microbial communities from peat moss isolated from Minnesota, USA - S1T2_Fd - Sphagnum magellanicum MG | ecosystem: Host-associated > Plants > Peat moss > Unclassified...
ATAACCAGTAATATATGGGTACATCTTAGTATGTACCCATATAAAATAACGAGTAGAATACATTCAATACACAATTGTGGACCCCTTATGCCTAAAATATGTATAATACATTTGGAATATTCACAAGGCTATGACTCATTTGGTGACATTGCAACTAATGGTAGATAGAGGGGTCTTCTTAGATGGAAATTGTAATGAAAGCTATCCTAATGAAAGGATGAAATAATCCATTAGTCGTAAATTAGTCATAGAGTAGTTGCAAGCGGCTTCAAATGCAAACAGTAGTTGTAGATATAACCAATAGTAGTTGTAAATGTCAAATAGTCGCAACTAGTCGCAAATTCGTTGGTTGCAAAATCATAGATTTCTACTAGTGTTATTGTTAATGTTGCTTATAACATTTGTCTTCAAGGCATCTACTTTTGGCCTAGTTGCCCCCAAGTTGAACTTCACATTAACTCCCAGCTTGTTTTCTTCTATGTAGCCATCTAGTGATTGCCTAATGCTCTATGTCATATTTTTAACTCTTTAGATTTGAATCTATCTAGTGGCCACCAAGTGGTATTGGTGTGTTTTAAATCCATGTGATTAATGAATTTCCTTAGTTCTTTATAGATTTTCAAGGACAATGTTCAAAATTTTCCTTCCATATTTTAGATATCAATTCAATTCTTAGTTGGACTAGTTTGATTTTTGTAGGTTTTGTTTATCTATATCCACCTTTGTTTATCCAAGGTCTACATAAGTGCTTTTAGTCATATCCTTATGCGCCCAAAAAATTATTGATTTTCAATGTGAACGATGTGATGTGTTATTTCCCAAAATGTGATGTTTTGAAAGACAATTGTTGTGTGGGGGAAAAATATTGACATCAACAAATTATAATTAAGAGCTAAAATATAACATTTTCTTTCTTGACTATTCAAAAAATTATATATTGCAATTTAGTTTTGTATGTTGTTGCAAGATGTGATGTAAGTTTTTCCTTTGTTGGTGCCACAACCATTTGTTTTTATTTGGGGACATGATCAATGCATTAGGACCTTGGGTCAACTCATTGTAGGGACATATTATTATCTTAAGGATTTGAATTGTGTGTACTTAACATGTCAAGGGCTACCCTATGGGATAAAAGACTAAATGCTATTCATTGATGATGAACCAAGCAAGGCCTTTAGAAATTCCAAGTGTAGCGCAGCCTCTTCATTGAATCTTTTAGAGGACATAAGTTGTCAAAGAATAAGGTCTAATTGTTAGACTTGGCATTGTGTTTATGGCCAATGTTTATTAGATTGATGTTGGCAAATTGGTGTTCATCATGAAATCATTATCAAACATTGAAAGCCCCATTTGTTTTCTTCTTCACTGAATTATTTTTGGTTCATGCAATATATGAAAAGTGATAGTGGGGAGAGTGGAATTATTCAATTTATTTTAGGTATGGTCTTTTTTTATACACCTAAGGCAAATTAATTTATTGTGTTTTCATTGTTCACCTTTGAATTATCTTTATTTATCCAATTACTGATTTTTGCTTGCAATTGGTTTGGATTATTGTTTGTAGACCACATGACAATGTTTGTAACTTTAAAAGGTCAAAAGTGATGTTCTCTAGTTGGATTTATATTTTGAAAGGGTGTTGATGTAATTCATTATCTAACTACTTTAGAATCATAATTATGCTAATAATAGTATGCTAGCAAAGGATGATTTTGTTGAACTTTCAAACTTCCATTGCAAGTTTCATAATTTTTATTTCGTATGACACAATTTAATGATTTATTTATTTAATAAAATTTATTTCAAATGATGGATATTTATGAATGATCTTTTACTTTTGGAAATGTTTTGAATCCTTCAAATAATTTTGAGTCCATTTTCATTTTTTATCACCCGGTGACCACCAAGTTTTAGTTTTATTTCATTTTAACTTTTGGCATCTACACAATTTCATATTATCCTCCTAAACTCTCTTTTACTTTGGAATTTTTTTAATCTTTTTAATCATTTTCCATTTTCCATTTTCACCTTTTATCACTTGGTGACCATGAGGTTTTAGTTTTATTTCATTTATGCTTTTGTGATCTACATAATATTCATATTAGTTTTTTGAGTCCTTTTTAATTTTGGAATTTTAAAAAATCCTTCTAATCCTTTTGAGTCTTCCATTTTCATTCTTTAGCACTTAGTGACCACCATGTCTTCGTTCTATTTCATTTTTTCTTTTGTGATCTACACAATATTCACATTATCCTCCTAAGCCCTCTTTTACTTGGAATGTTTTTAATTCTTTCAAATCTTGTTGAGTCCTCCATTTTCACTCTTTGTCACATGGTGACCACCAAGTATTAGTTCTATTTCATTTTTTCTTTTGTGACATTAACAATATTCATATTATCCTCTTGAGCCCTTTTTTACTTTTAATTTTTTCAAATCTTGTTGAGTCCTTCATTTTCATTCTTTATCACTTAGTGACCACTAGGTATTAGTTGTATTTCATTTTTGCTTTTGTGGCTTGCAAAATATTCATATTATCCTCTTGAGCCTTTTTTTATTTTGGATTTTTTTCAAAATTCTTCAAATCTTGTTGAATCTTCCATATTCACTCTTTATCACTTGGTGACCACCAGATATTAGTTCTATTTCATGTTTTGCTTTTGTGATTTACACAATATTCAAATTTGCCTTCTTTCATTTGATTTTTGTGATAACAACCAAAAATGATAATATGCATTGGGCCTATTAGCCACCAAGTTCAATTTGCAATTTTGATTTTTTTTAACTATCCAAATTTTTTTAAGTTATTTTCAAACCTTTCCAAAGTTTGGAGTTAATTAAATAATGTATGTTAAAATAACATTTGAGGTTCTTTTGTTCAAGAACAATAAAGAAATGTAATTTTTTAATTTTTTCTTAATTTCTCATTTTAAAAAGGATTTTAAATGGTCACTTTTAAATTTTCAATAATTAATGGATTGAGGTAGCCACAAATTTTTGAGCAATTTTCAAAGGTTAGGATTAAGAGGTATTGAAAGGCATTTGCATTCATGTTTACATTAATAAGGGGTCAGGAATGCCAAAAACATTTCAAGAACACAAATTTCTTATTTGTGTAGCCTATGTAAGTATTTACAATTTTTCCATAGTGTAGGTGAAAAATAGAAAGCCCATGCGGTGCAAGTCAATAATAATAAACATGATAATGCTTTTTCTTTTTTCTTTCTAATTGAATTAAAATGGGTCTACCTTTCCTGGGATTTTGGTGAGGTAGTCCCAAGTGGGACCACCCAAGGATAGGTTTGCCCATTAGTATACTTTAGATAGTTGTCTAGGTAAATATAAGTACCTTAGGCTAATGATATAGGTATATTAGGTTATTGTAGGCCAAAATATTATTATGTAACCTAGTATAGCCTGGTATAACTTAAGTAGGCTAGAACAACCTAGGTTAATATGGGTATAGGCTAGTATATATAGTTTGGCATGGGGATTCATTTAAAAAAAGACTCTAAGACTTTTTTAGGGCTATTTTTGACAAATAATATTTATTTGGAATAAATTTTCAGTGAATTGTCCAAGATAAGACAACGTGAGGAAACTAGGAAACTACTTTGGAATTTCCTAGTTTCACAAGGTCCCCTTTTCAAGATTTGCAGCTACACACACAGTAGTAGTAGTTGCTAACTCCCTAAAAAATACATTTTCAGTTTATTCCTGCTCCAACTCCCTTCAACATAATATATGGTGTACAAGAATCTGCAAGCATCCTGTCACTACTCCTATATAATATGTAAATCTGTACATGCTTGACTTCATTCTAGCTCCTTTGCAGTTTGGCTCTTGATTCACTTGCTTCTTCTCCTGCACATGATTTCATCGCTACTGTCCCTCCTGAACAACTTCTTATTCTTCATCTTCAACGCTTTGTTTATGGCTACAACGACGTCTATACCAGTGGGCTTTGTTTGCTGCAGCAGGAGGAGCTGAAGGAGGAGGGGAGGAGCTGCAGCACTACTGTCGATCATCTGCTACTGCTCACAAATTGATTATGAAGTCTCCACCCAGCTCGGGATCACGTCCTCCTCGACTCATGGGACCGGTGACCAGCTCCAGCCATGAGCTCCAGCTGCTAAATCCAAGCCCGCAGTTCGTTTATGAACCACATGCGGAAGTTCTGATCCTGGTTTTCCTCAGTCTCGTGCTCTTAGTGCGACTGGCAAAAGAGTTGGTAAAACTCCTCCGGTATCTTCTGCTGCTTACTCGAGAGTTTGTTGCACGTGCACAGGAGCCAATTATAATCCCTCCCCATGATGCTCAGTTGCAGGCAGTCGCAGAATCAACGATTTCAGAACTCATGGGTGAGTACTGAATAGTTAGTATGATCGATTTCATAGCTGTATCGAAGAAGATTGTTATATGGTCCACAGCTAGCTGGTTCGGATTATACAAGAATGTCGCATGATGCAGGCTGCGTAATGGATGTCCACATGTGAGTGTGTAGAATCACTACCCCCCGATCTGAGACTTACTTATCAAAGATTCTTGTGGGTCTCCCTGAATTCGTTTCTAATGGTGTCTCTGGGTAATTGTCTTTGCAGGAATTGGAGAAAGGGATGCAAACGACGAGGAGACAAATGTGGAATAGATCATGAACCACAACAACTGGCATTTTCAAAAATGTTGTCCTTGAACAGATCCCAGTCAGGCGAAGGCTTATAACTCTAGCACATGTATCTATCGTTCATATACAAAGACTATAAATACAGATGAGACAAAAATTCGTGAAACAAATTTTTGCATATGAGTTGAAAATTGAGTTGAACCTGGGCTATGCAAAAATTTATAAATGTTTTCTCAACAAGAAAACCCTGCAAAATATACATAAACATTTGCTATGATTCTAGACATTTCTGGAGTTTGGACACTGTATTAATTTTTTTTCAAAAGAAGAAAATCAGATTACATCAGTAATTTTCCAATACACAAATTTCTATGTCATTCATGTCAAGTTATACTTGGTCCATATACGATATATCACATGTAGGCTATACCTATTAGATGGAACAACTGCTTGTATTTAGAAATACAGAATAAGTGACCCAACCTCTTGGAACAGGATTTCTTTTTCCCAGTCTTGTGAACTAAGTGGGTTGGCGATAGAAGTCTTAACCAAAATTTGGAAAGAACCCTAAGTTCACAGACTCAGTCGCAAACACATCTTGTACAATTGCCCAGGACTAGGTGACTAACTTGAACGATGGGATAAAGCATTTGAGTTTTTGCATTATGGGACAGTCCCATCTGATTCATTCTGTTGATCCTCTAACTAGTCTCCGTTCTACAGTTACTCGTGATGGTTTTCAAGTAGATATCAGCCCAATGCACCAATGCACTACTGGATGTGATTTGTTAGTCACTAAGTTGGAGCAAAAGATTTCCAAACCATGAGGTCATGAATGCACTTGGGGTCATATACGCACAATATTGGTTACAATTAGATTGTGAATCAACTTTTGCTATTCATTTGAACGTGATCAAACAACATTATTGTACACCCAAGCAACTTGATGCATCTAACTCATGGGTCTATGAATCACTTTCAAGGGAGACATTAGATCTACAATCTTCCCTTTTCAAGATGACTATGAAAACATAAGCTTCTAAGGCCATGGAAGAGCCTAAAGATGAGAACTTAGTCATTAAGTTGTGACGTTAGCTTGGCACAAGTAGTCTGCTAGTTGTTCCTCTTTTTGAGTTCATGAAGCTTGTTGAATTGGCCATTGTCCAAGTTATTGGCAACATAAAAGATGAAAGGACACTTTCTACTCTCACATTCATGAAGTCTAAGCTTCGGAATTGATTAGCGGGGCATTTAAACATTGTTATACACATGTTTGCACAAGATTTCTACATTAAAGATTTCTACTCTTTCCCTTTTCAAGCTACTATTACAAATTGGAATGTTGGAGACAAAGTAGGGGTAGGAATTGATGCATGATTACAGATATTTTAACTACAATTTAAGCTTTGTATGTTTTTGGCCATAGTTGTTTATGACATGCAAGTTTTATCCACTATTTTTACTAAATATGTCGAAGGTTATAGGTACCTTGTGATGCAATGGGTAGGGTCCTTGGGACTAGGGTTCAAGTCCTTCACGAAGTGTTCAATGTTAGAGATTAATAGGTTGTTTGTTTTGTACTTGCAAATGATCCAAGTGACCTAATTGCATAAGAAAATTATATGTTGGAAGCCTAAAAACTTAACACCTTTGCATGCTTGGAACCTTCTTGTGTACACAAAGATGTGCAAGTAGGAGCTAAAAATAACCTTTGCATTTCAAGACTCTTTGCCAAAATTTGACTTTTGTTTTTGCATTTTAACCATATACATCAAACTAATTTTTTTGAAAAATAGCCATAAAGTGCTCTACCTTCACACATGTCTTTGCCATCCATGCTACAAGTTAAAAGTATAAAAAGAAACCCTACTCTAGACTCAGTTTTTGAACCGGTCTAGTTCCATATACACACTACACATTCCCCAATGTTAAAGATTATGTGAGTACAAAATTTTATGACAAATCAAAATAGGGGTCTATGTAAACATAAAATAAACAACTAATTAAAATTGATAATTAATCATAAAGTTTAGTTCATTTACTAAGTTTTGAAAAAAGTCAACTTATATATATATATATACCTTGTTTTCAAAAATATTTTTTCACAATTCCAATTATGCATCGAGCAAAATATATTTTCCATGGTCTAATTCTTATGCCAATTCCAACAAGTTGATGTCAACTCAAGTTCAGGTTACAGGAACCTAACCATGAACTGTCAATTTTTACCCTTCAAACCAAATACCCTCACAACATTGGTATATACATGTACCTAGTAATAATGGAGGCTACACTTGGATATCTGTTACATTGGCCGATCATCTAGTGTTGCAAAAAAAGTGAAGTTTCAACCTAGCTATGGATCATGGGGTGATCATTACCTTTGTTTTTGTCATGTCTGCAAAGGGCTTGAAATTCCCTTGATCAAACCACTTTTAGAGATGGGTAAAAAATTGGTCTTTTTTGTTTTTTTATCTTTTTTTCTGTTTCTTTTTCTTTTTTGGTAGGCTAGTCAGCTAAAGTTTTCTGAATATACACAAACTTCCTTAAATCTGCTTTTCAAAAATTCCCCGTCTTTGAATAAAGTAGAGTGCTAATTGGGGGAGAAATGATCGATTTCCTTCCTTGCCTTTCAAGTTCCAAGCTCTTTCATACAAGGGATTCAGTGATGCTCCCACATGCTCCAATGCCTACATCATCATGATTGCCATCTATAACAACATAATAGAAAGATGGGCCATCCACGAAACAAAGCAAAAAAATAGTGTGTAAGCAAAATGATGACATTCACCTTGACATTACTAAAACCTTGGCTTTGCATACCCAATGTACTGTTTTTAGTGGAGTGGAGGGGTCCCTTTTTGTATTGATTTGTTTTGGTCTTTCAAGACACAACACACTAGACACAGAAAGGGTAGCCCCTTTCCACATCACATGCACTTGACACTAATGTAAGAGGCTCAAGGAAATCAAAGCATATGAGTATTTATTTAGGATGGGATTAAAAGCTTTAGTGCATGAAGAGTTGAACAAGGTAGGGTAGTCTAAGCATAGTAAATGCACAAAATGAACATGATGTCAAGAAAGGTATGCACACATCTGGGGGTGCATAATGACACTCACTAGCCTTGGCGCTAGGCTAATGATACTTATAGGTGGATTCTCTTGAGTACATCAACACAAAAATAGGAATGCAAGCACACAACAATAACAAGGTCTAAGGTTTTAATAGTGCCCCAAGGAAGAAATCAAGGTTTTAAGGTTTAAGGTTTTTTCTATATTCAAATTATGTAATCTTAACCTTCAACATCCAAAGGGATCAAATCAAATTATGACAAGGGCAAGGTAGACCATACAAGGTAAGGCGATGCAAAGTGGGACAAGGTCAAAGTAGAGTAGGCAAAATAAGCATGGCAGGTGAGCATGACCTTTGAGCAATTACAAACATACACAAGAAAAGGCAAATATGTAACTAGGTTCATTTGTTATTCCCACCCATTCCATTGGTTTTTGTGAATCTACTTCCATATATCTTTTTTTAGTTTTTTCGTTGTGCTTGTTAATATTCTTTTTTTAGTGAAATTGTTTTAGGGTTTGAGGGGGGTTAAAGGGGTTATTTGAGTTGGGGTTTTCAAAATTGGGGTTTAGGGTCTTGATTTTAGATTAAATATTTAGGCCAGGGATAGGTATGACAAATCTTGTGTATTTTCCATCCCCTAAGAGTTGTTGGGCATCCCAACCCTCCCAACAAGCATTTGATGGAAAATCAGTATCTAGTTTTACCCCTATGGCCAACTGTGCTTTAGCTTCCATCCATCCGCCTATCATTCCCATCCCTCTTTATTTACTTCAGGCAATCCCTTCATTCTCTCCTAGTATGTCGGCCCTCTTTCTGTGTCACTTGCCAAACCCATTAAAAGCTTGTCCAATATTCATCATACAGTCTCCACGACCCCGCATTCCTTGTCCATCTTGTGGTCATCTATTTACTACAAAGGGGTTTAACATGGCACCAAATTTCATGTATTGTTCATAAGTAGTCATTTGTTTTATGGGTAATGTTACCCTTGACTTTTCCTCCTTTTTCAACATGGACATGATGTGATGGATGCAAACATTAAACACCATCTTCCAATGGATGGAATTCATCCATAATGTTCATCCATAACTTTTAATTAACTTTCAATTAAGTCGTAGTTAACTTTCAGTTAAGTCCTAGTTAAATTTTAATTAATTCCGAATTAAATCCTAGTTAATTCCTAATTAAGTCCGAGTTAACTCCCAAATAACTTCCAATCAAATCCTAATTAAATTTTAATTAATTTTAATTAATTTTTAATTGACTCTTAGTTAAATTCGAATTAATTTTCAATTAAGTTTTAATTAACTCATAATCAACTCTCAATTAAAAAGGCTCTCAAAAAGCTTCCTTACTTGATGCACACATAAAAGCCTCCTTGGAAGCTTTGTTAAGCCAGGTCCCAAAGGGGTATAAATAAGAATAGGACCCCTCATTTCTTTTAGTATGTTCAACACCGGTTTTAGGCGTAATCTTGCACCATAGCCTTGTCATGTTCTTTTCATAATCATGTTTGCATATGTTAACATAATAAATATCCATTTCCACATTTATCTTACACATCTCGTGTTTCTTTTTTAAATTCTTATGTTTCATTTTTTGAATCATGTAATCTTGTTTTATTCCTTGTTTGAAAATTAGACTTAGACCTTTCCTTTAGCCTTTATTTTTGTGTTTTTTCGTGTTCTTGACAAAAAATGGATTGCATCCATAAACATCATTGACGTTTTCCATTTGGGTTTACCTTGTCTTCATTCATACTATCACATCCCATATTATTTTAGAATCGATGTTTAACAAGCTTTGCATATCCCTTTATTTTGAATAGCATCTAATCCTTTCGATATTGCAACTTGACATTTTTTTGTTATTCTTTTTTTAGTGTTTATCCATTCTTCGATGGGGTGGTGAGAAAGGCCACTGAAAGACTTGCATTCGCTTGCATCGACACATGGGTGATGATTGGGAGACATTATAGGAAGAGCACATGATTAAAACACACGTTTTAACTTCTAGCAAATGTTTGGAGTCAACTCTAAATCCTACCCCACTTCTATCAACATGATTACATTATGCACAAGTCCTTGCTCATGTAGGGGAATATGCTAGAACAAAACATCTTAACTCTTAATGTTAGAAAAGTAATATGGAGGCATACGTCCCATCATGATTGATGAAGTGACATATCATCTAATTACTTGCACATTGGTTAGTTAATTTAGGGATATTGTCGTGGAACATTTTAATCTTCATCAATTTGGCATAGTGATTCATGGTGGGTGTGAAACAATGGTTCATGGGGTTCAAACAATGTTAGATTTGCACCTAAATTGGGTGGTGCATATAGGTGGATGTTCATAATGCCTTCAATTCGATGTCACAGTTAGTCATTTTTCAAAAGGTATGGTCTTCACCCAGATCTCTGGATCATTTTTTCCCATATGTTCAACAATTATTTACATGCCCATCCCCACTGTATTTTTCTCAAGCTTCTTGACATGGAGATTTCATAATTATTTTGTCCAAATCAAATACACAATAAGGGGACCCATTGGGAGGAACATTGTTTATTCTAGCTTACTTTCATGCGTTTTGCTTTATAGCAACAACTCACCGTACTTGTGGTTTCCCTTTGTTAACAAATTATATGCATATAATAGGTCCTTCATCCAATGTGGTTCTTATTTTTTTACAATTGTAGGAGGAATTTTCAACGTTAAAACTTTAAATGCAATTAGTGAAATTTGTAATTTGGTCTCCATAGAGGTTGGACCACTCTATATCATTTCCTCCTAACTTTCTTATTTTATATTCAAGTTTTCATATTTTGGGTGCACCAATTAGATCCAAATCATTTGTGGAATCATTTGTGGCTAAAGCTCTTCATGAAAATCTAAAGACGATATTTAGTCTCTTTATGCTTACAAATCCTCAAACAGTTTTTTGCAATGCCCAATGCCATGGCTATTTGTTTCGTATAGTGTTTCCATCTCCAGGTATTTTGAAGCATTACACTAAGTTTGATATTCATACCATAGCTACATTAGAAAAGTCATTTAGTGCGGGATCTTTTGGTGGTTCTATTGGTCACCTAGCTCGTCGTCAAACCACTCCTCCTACTTCTTTGGACAAATTTGACCTCCCTTCTACAGTCCAGACTATTGCCCCCACATTTTTGGGATGTTGGGCATTAATCGCTCCTACATTGGTCACTCATTTCTAGCAAGATTATCACCCTACTCTTCTACATGCAATAGCACATGTTGAGACTAGCATTTTCTCATTCTAGATAGTGTTATGAGATACACATGCCATGTTACCTTAGGTTGTCCACTCTCAGGTCCCACCCTTTAAAAACTTAATAGTTCAATCTTATCCCAATTGTAGGTTTTTTTGGTGAATCACCTACATGAACAAGAATTTGCCTTGTTTTTAACATACGTTCCTTCAAATATCATGCAAACATGTCTCCACTTATGTGTAAATCCAAGGTCAAGCCCTTGGTTATTAGTTCATCCTACCACACCTACCTTTTACCTATCCCCAACCCACTTCCTTACATCAATACATACCCATCTTGGCTTGCCACATCTTATGATGGCTCATCTTTCACAATGTCAATGTGGTCATACCATTGACGACCTAGGTACCCATTTGCTTTGGTGCCCTTATAGGAGTGAACATACAATAGCACATAATACACTTTGGGATGTTATTGCAATTATTGCTTTGGAAAGTGAAGCACATGTTCAAAAGGAGGTCTCCCACCTTTTCTCTCACCACACCCAATGACGAATCGATATCCTTATTGCCAAAAACAACTTCTAAACCTTGATGGACATCATCATTGTTGATTCAACTCACATATATATGGTGCAACGAACACTAACAACGACAACAAATGCAACAATGATGGGTATTCAGGAAAAGACACGATGAAACATTGAAGGAACACCAAGCAATGACTTCATTCCCCTTGCTATTGAAACATATGGATGTCTTCATTTTTGTTTTGATTCATTTTTTATCACTTGTGCTTAGACCATTATCACACATCATCAACGGTCTTCTTTAGTCCCCTAAATGCTTGATTCTTAATATCGACAACACATGTCCATAGCCTTGCAATGTGTTTAAGCCATAGCAATTTTTCAATGAGTTGTTGCACTTGGTCAAGGTTCCACACATCATAGCTAGTGCATCTTCGTCACTGGCTAATTTGTGACAGATGACACCTCTTTTGTCTTAGGTCTTCTTGGTTATTGTTGACTAACATTTCGTAGCCATGAGTCTTCTTTGCATAGGGTTTTTACCTGGTTTGTGTTGATTGTTTGTTTTTGTTTTTTCTTTGGGTCATGTCTACTTTGCATTCTCATTTGCAGTGTACTTTTGCTGGATGGGTTCCCATCCCTGATTTTTATTTACAGGGTTTTTCTTCTACCCAGTTTGAGGTATTACCAGCCAGCTGCAGTTGGGTCTTGAACCACATAGGAACGTTCTGATCCTTGCTATTACTGCAGCTGGAGTTTGTTGCACAGCATTAGGGGAGCCAATTATCATCGCTTCAAGTCCCTATGATCAGTTGCAAGCAATCACAGATTCAAGGGGTGAGGACTGGATTAAACAGTACAAGAGACCTAGAAAGTGACATCATAGATTTCATGTAAAATAAATACAAAGTGTAACTTATTGAAAAAAAGTATAATTTATAATTTGTTTAAGTATAGATGGGTTTGTCTATAATTCATTATGAGCAGTGACAATATATTTCATATATTCTAAAAATATACCTAAACATATATTTTACTTATTTTAAAACAGATTTAAAATATCTCATTATTTCATAGCATACTAAACAATACTCATTTATCTTAAGTGTTTCATAAAATATTTTTAAAGTTCACCCACCATTCACCGCCCCCAAAGAAAGATTGTTAAACTCTAAAGGTGAGGATTAATACAGCAATGTCTCATGATACATGGCCATGTCATGAGGAATGCCCACATGATCACGATGTGTAGAATCACTAGACCCATCAGATATCATTAATCTTGTGAGTAGTGGGTACCTCCTTTGCAGTGTCATGCAAGCAGTACTGTAATCTAAAAGTAAACATGAATCTTTTATTATAGTCACAGAATAATTTGTTTCTTGAAGAAGTTGTTTGGTTTTTCTTCGCAAGAATTGCAGGACCCCAAGATGCAAACCTTGACGAGACAAAGGTGGTGAACAAAGATAAACTTGACATTCTTCAAAAATGTCTCTGAACAGAGATTTGAGTACCTACTGTGCACATCAGTGATTTTGTTTTTCAAATTTTTGATGTTTTGTCATTGGCTAGCATCCCAGTCTGAGGAATTTAGTAGTAAATGGTGACAGATTTTTAAAACATGTCTAATATTTTGTACAAAAAACTAGTTTAAAAAATGTTACCAAACTAAACTCAAAGTCTGAATGTGATGGGAAAAAGAAAAAATTACATTTTTTTCGAATTTGAAAATATTTCAAGAGAAAAGAAAATATTATAACAGAATGGTTTTTTTTAGTTTTTACATTTCATATTTTGACAAATTTTTCCAACAAAAAAAATGATAGTGCACATAGTTGAAAGTTACTTAAGATATGGCCACACTTGGTGTTTAAGCCCAACAAACTGCCACAAATCACAATACCACAATTTCTACTAAAGTTGCAAGTTACAAAATATTACTTAAATATGTCCACACACAATGCTAATTAGTAAATAACATTGAATTATGTTTTTAGAGTTTGCAATCCAATTCACACATACAAAGATAATTTTTCTCCCCTTTTTTTAAAGAAAGAAAAATAATAATCAAACAAGAATGCATGTTAAATATTGAGTTAATTTGTCAGTTTTAAAAACTTTACTTAACACCAATATTTGTTCTAAAATTTTACTCTTCTCAAATATTTAGTATTTTAGTTAATGATAATTACTAACATCATTTTAACATCAAAGTCATGTCATATGGCAACTAAAATTTAATGTTAGTTAACATTTAAGTATGAACTTGCCGTCAATTTTAACATCTTCAGCACTAGCCTAAGAAAAGATAGAGTTTACACTAAGTGTGACTATACTTTTGTTGTACATAAGGGTCAAAGATGAAAATAATTTTTGTTTAGCAACCCTGCTATATTTTGGCCACCTGCTGGAACCTATTATCTAATTATGGCGATTTCATAATTTTTTTCCTCTAATTCTGCTGACGATTTTGGCAAATTTTTTTTCCCTCAAAAAATTCATTTTATGAGGTGCACTGGAATTTTTTTCCATCACCAAGTGGTGAAAATTAACAGGAAAAAAAAAACACTCGCTTAAGAAGATCAGGCTTTGGGTCATATAAAAACTGCCCTTTGTTTTGGCTTTTTTTTTTTGCCCCTTAATCCTAATTTCTAGAGGGCGGTCAGTCAGTCAGATCCGCGGGCAGTTCTATAACAAACCACAACACCTAGGGTTTGACCAACTCCCAGGAGGTAATTCCTGAACTCTTTTGAGGGGGGCCTGGGCTAACTGTGGAAACCCTAATCCTGCCTGAAAACAGGAAACCCTAATTCCTCCCGTATTCTCTTGCAGTCCAGCGGTAATTCTCTTCACTGTGAGCTCTTCTTCCCCTTCTTGCTCTTTCCGCTCTGCAATTTGCAAGATAGCGAGACCTCTCCAGCTCTCCTAAGTTGTCTGGCTCTGGATTGTGAATCCTGTTCATGGTCCATTCTGACAACCATGTTCAAGAAGTAAATCTCTCTCTCTCTCTCTCTCTCTCTCTCTCTCTCTCTCTCTCTC
>Ga0116231_10010741_pt1 | contig 14509 bp, 6 predicted proteins | sample S1TSphgellanicum_2_FD_89695 | JGI IMG/M metagenome (GOLD analysis project Ga0116231, IMG submission 89695) | Host-associated microbial communities from peat moss isolated from Minnesota, USA - S1T2_Fd - Sphagnum magellanicum MG | ecosystem: Host-associated > Plants > Peat moss > Unclassified...
ATAGTTGTTTACTATTGAGATGACATAGTGGTGCAATATTGGGCACCAAATGGTGGGTAAAAATGCTAACGGTGAGGACAAAAAGGTTAGTAAGGTTATTGGTAGAAATGAAATTTAAATTCCTACCTAACATTTCACATTACTAAAACAACATATTTGCATTTCACATGCCTATGTTCACTAATTATATTTTAAGTCTGAACAAACTTAATAATAACATTCATTCCAACATCAGATTCATGGTTATTGCATGTAATCGTAATCTACATTTCAGAATACATTATAAAAAGCTCCAAAAATAATATTACAATTAATTTCATCATAATATGACACTATGGGAAATTCACACAAAAGATGAACATAGAATTCACTATAAAAGTCTTTGCTTTTTTGTATTATTGAAAACAAGAGTCCAGATTACATGTAATCCCATGTTTTGTTGAAGAAAATCCCAAAACAACAATTAAAATATGTGCTATATCAAAACAAAGTTTGTGGTTTTCTACCACAAGTACCTCTGGCTCTTCCTATTCTTTTCTCTAAAAAAACTCCAACTCATTTTCCTCTCCTCCTTTTGTTTTCCAAAACTTTGCCTCTTTTGAACCATCCCAAGTCACATCATTATGATCCAAAACAACAAGAATTCAAAATTCAAACTAACAAAAGTTCCCTGATTAGTCCTTATCCTAACGGCCTTGTTCATCTCGAATCACATACTCAGCTTACTCCCTTAACATTACCCCTTCTATACTTTTGATTATTGTCTGCGAAATCTTTTTAAAATAACATAAATGAAACGTAATATTCTATATCCTTGTAAACATTTGTTTCCCTTACCACAATATTGTAATCCTAATCTACACAAAAACTAATGGTTTTATATCTATGTTTTGTTCTACAGTTTTGATCCCAGCCCCACTAATTCAGTTTGTGGTTCAATGTCTAGATATCTTGGATATCTCTTCTTTTGGTGCTAGAAAAGCTTCCACCTTTTCTTATTCCTAAATTCCTTTTAATTATTTTTCTTCTTGACCCCCTCCTCTAAGGTCTTGTGGTGTCTTTGGTTGTACCTCCTTGTCTTGAGTTGTTCCATTTCGAAGGTCCTATTATTCCTCAATTTGTACTTCATCCTCCTAAGCTATCTACACATGGATATTTGGAATAGTGATCAAGCCATGAGGATTTTGAATGGAAGACAACTTCATGTGGATTGAAGTGTAAGTGATAGTGCCATAATAAAAAAACATTATTTATTGTCATTGTAATCATGATAGATTGATGTTTACAAAATTAGTAGTTCCAAAACCCAAAAGATGTATGCAAATTGTTTTGGATTTGCATTCTAAGGCTAAACACTTTGGTGAAGGGCATATGCTTGCTAAGGTGAACAAACATTACTTTTGGCACAATAGAGCTAATGATGTAAAAATGTAATTTGTGCTTGCAAATAGTGTGAATTGGTGAAAATAATTAGTAATATTAGGTTAGATACAAAAGATTTCAAAAACATACATATATGGGGTTAGTTATATAGGGTGGCTCTTGATATGTAACAAATCTTTTACCAAAAACCAATAATGGGAACCAATATATGTTATTTGTTGTTATTGATCACTATTCCAATGGGTCAAGACAAGGTAGTTGTACATCATGAGGCTAAGACTATTGTTTTTGAAGAAAAAAACCATCTTTTGATTTGGAGTATTGAAGGATGTCTTGATTAATAAGGTGAGTGGGCAATAGAATTGACCAATTGTGCAAAAAACTAGGATTATGCATTAGTACATTATTTCACAATGGTTTAAATGCAATGATATGGTTGAAAAGTTGGTTAAAACCTTAAAACATGGCTTGATTGTTTTGTTTATTAGTACTAAACATGTTCTAAATTGGGATGAACATTTTATTCTATTTAGATATCGTTGTGGTATCCAAACTAACACCAAGTTCCCATCGTGCATGATTTTGACTAGCCTTACTCCAAGGTTACGAATAAACAACTTCTTAAGTCCTTTGGTTAAAGCTTATGATGAAGATGATAATTTTGCAATACTAGTTGAACAAATGATTAAGAAGATGCAACTGATTACAAGAATGCATGGATATGTGATTAACAATGTGAACTAAATGCAAGTAAAATATTTTTAAAATTATGTTTTGAAGAAGGGAAAATATATGTTTTTAGGATTGACTAAAACAATAACTTACATTTAAGATGAAGAAACTGAGAAAGAAAAAATCATTGACTTCTAGTTGAGAGGGACCTTTTTTGTTCATGAAATATTTGGATGGGAATAAATTTCTTGAGCAAGATGAAGGTGGTTGAATTTGTGTCATCAATGGAAAAGATGAGCAACCTTAGGATAGACTTAGGAAGGGTCTCCAACCTTTCCATTTTGCACCTTGAGATGGTGAAGATTGAAGGACCTAGCCAAAATTGTTGGAAAGTGGACCTTACATATGTAACCCATAATTGTATCCTATTTCATTTTAGGGTTTATGGTCTAAAAGGAAACATACATGTTGTCTAAGTCCCAAAAACAAGTTATTACTTTATCTTTTATCATTCACAAAAGTGCTTTGCAATTTGCGGATGTTTTTACATTGTTAGCCTTTGTTTATGAAGGAGAGATAATTTTTGGGATTAATCTAGTGTTGTTTTGTTTCTTATGTGTGGAAGTGGGAGAACAATGAAAATAATAAAAGATTCTTTGTGGAAGCTAATCACTAATTAATTTTTTTTTTTGCTTTGTGTTTTGTAGGAAATTAATGTTATAATGTTTCTTGTTTTTGTGTTGTAATTTCATTGATGGGAAGAATGTTTGGATGTATATTCCAATAGGTCTATGTTGTTGGGCCTTAATTAACCTAACCTAGTTTTGGTTAAGCCTAGGTAGGCCAACTAAGGAAATTTTGGGGTTAACTTTAAGTCTAAGGGGGTAGGTTAGGGCATATAACCTTATCCCAATAGGACTTGAAGGGTGGGTGACATGGTTAAAATAAGGGAGGAAGTAGGTTGGTTGGATTATGATAAGGGTGGAAGTAGGTTGGTTAGATTAGGATAAAGGAGGAAGTAGGTTGGTTGGATTATGATAAGGGGGGAAGTTGGTTGGCCATATTATGATAAGGTTGGGTTACCTTATCTTTGCCTGAAATTGGTTAAACCTATTAGATAAGGAAGTATAAACATGGGGGGATGCTTCTAGTAGCTTTTAGAAATTAGGGATAGGGCAAGACAACAGTAGTGGCGCCTCCATGGAGTTGAAAGGAATAATTGTTGACCTTTTTTTAAAATTCTTGAGTGATGAGTGGGGGGCTTGAAAGGGTGTGAAGAAGAGGAGTGATGATGATGGTTGTAAGGATGGAGAGGGGATCTTGGCACATCATAAGAGGGTGAGGTAGGTGAAGGGGTGAGGATGCTATAACATCATGAAAAAGTAAGCTTCTCAAAGGCAATCAAATCAACAATCACCTTGGAGAATAAAGGCAAAATTATCAAGTAAGGGTGTTGGTAGCTATTCAAGTGTGATAATTTGATGAATGTGGTGACTGGAGGCGAATGGGGAAAAGTCAAGAAAAGGTACCTTGACCTAGTTGATGCAAAAAAAAAATGTAGAAAGGAAGAGAAAGTTGGGAGTGTTGGTTGTGAAACCTAGGAATAAAAAAAAATGGTTTGTTCTCTTGTGAAAGCAAGAGAACCAAGGAGTTGAAAGGAAGGTTATCCAACAAAGGTAAAGTGGAAATGAGACTATTTTTGGGGTGTTGTAGAAAGTTCTAAAGGTATAAGTAGTTGGGAGGTAGGATTGTAATGGAGGAGAGTAAGATAGTTGTCTCTAGTAGACATGGGAAAAGGATATAACCAAGAAAATAAGGAAATAAAGTTGTTAAAGAAAAAGATAGGTTAGTTGTTTGCAACAGATAGGGGAAAGGGAGATAACCAAGAAAACAAGGAAAGAAAGTTGTTAGAATGAGAGGTAAGATAACTGTTTGTAGTAGACAAAGGAAGAGGATATAACAAAGAAAACAAGGAGCAGGGGAGTGGAATTTGGGTAATACGTTATGACTCCAAGGTAAAAGCACATTAGCGTGTCATAATTTTGACATATTAGAATCCCTTTTCAAAGTCCTTTTCTAATGTGGTTGAAAATTGGCTTAAAATATGAATATTTAGATGATATTGAACATTTTTTTTTTTTCCATTTCCAATTTCAAATCATGATGTTATAAAACATATAAAAAAATCACAAAAGAAAGTTTTTAAAAATAATAATTTTAAAATACTTAAAATGGCTTTTAAAATAATTACAATTTTTGGGATTTAAAAATGTCCATAACATAATAAATTAAAATCACATTCCATTCATTCAATGGATCTTTAGTTTTTAAAACACAATTCATCCAATATCCCAAAGTTTCAAACACATAAGACGAACACATTGTAATGTAAAAGTCCATATCCATGAGTTTTGTAGGTGTGACAAAAAGTGTGGGCAAAATTCAAAAGTTCATTACTTATTGGCTATCCATGATTTTGATTTGATTTTTTCATTCTTGAAAGGTTGATTATGATAACTTTAGATAAGTGAATCCCTTTTTTTAATTATTTCAATGAAATTTATTTTCTTGTATCTAAGGAATATAGAAAAAATTGCCATGTGACATCCATATGAGGTCACCATAGTGTGCAAACGCCTTCTCCCTTTTGATGATCTCCAAATGAGTAAAGGGGAATGATTAGGTCAAGATGTTAAGGATGTGCTAAAATTGTGCCTAACATATGCATCAATCTTTGAGATTTTTGTTGCACAAGAAAGTTAATAACCATTAAATTGAATGCAACAAAATCTTTAGAGGCATTGATGGAATTGATGAGAGGTTTTAAAAGATCAATGTGATTGATTTATTTGTTGTTGTGATTTTGTTTGCGGTAGGATGGAATGTTATGTGAAGGGTGTGGGGATTGTTAATCAAAATTGCCACATTACAAGATCATGATACCCCAATGAGAGGAAATCTGTGATTTTATCCATCTTTTGCCAATAATATTAAACTTGGCAATTTTAGTCAGATATCATGAACACCATGCAAGAAGTTTTATGGATGTGTGGCATTGTTCTAATTGCATGAATCTTCTAAATTTCTATCCATGAATTTTAAATTGTTGATGATGAAAGTGCTTGTATTAGTAACATGCCTTCCTTTCTGATTTCAAAATGACCACCATAGTTTATTTTTTAATTAGATTATGGTCTAGTTAAGTTATAATCATATAAATTAGGAGACTAGTAAGAGTCTATCTAAGAAAGGGTCTAACTTGATTGGGGCTTACCTACCTACCTACTTGTGGGCTACTTACCTTAAGGGTTACCTAAACTAGGGACTATGAAAATCCTACCTAAGTTTTTGTGACTAATATTTTTTTGTTAATTTTGTGTGTAACCAAAGTGATGATGATCCATATGAAGCTTTAGCCAAATTTGGTACAAGCTAAATATCAAAGTAAATTGTTGTAAACATCCTACTATATTTTGGTTACCTACTTCATGAAGCATGTATAGAAATATGGCAATTGAAAAAAGTGGTCAATTATGGCTATTAAAATCTTTAAAAGCACATAAATCTTTTAACATTCAAAAAAATTTAATATAAATTTTTGGCTATATATAGCCAAAAAAAATGGTTGCTGATTATAAAACAAAAAATGTTATAAATAGTAATCCATTATATTAATTTCAACATCCATTCAATTTTAAAGATACCAAGATAAGACCGACGAGGCACACAACCTAAGTGCTACAAATGGTAGATGCATGATATTAGTGTTCAAATTAGTCATCAAATTGATTAGCCTCAACATCCACTTAATTTACGAAATAACTCCATATGTACATAAGACCAAAGAAGCAATCGATCTAAGTGCTACAAATGGCAATGAGGTGGAACCAATATTTTGGGTCTAGGATCCACAATTAATATTGTTTCAACATGACCACATTCGATAACATTGTTGAACTTTAATCTTGTTACAATACAACTAAACATGTTACAAAGAAAAATGAACTACCAACATCACCATGAATTCTGCAAGTACTTCCAAAATCATTTATACAACCACATTCAGTTTACAGGGCAATTGCCTAGATCATATTCTTTGCCTTGTGTGTTACCTTATGATCAAGAATCTTAATTTTATTCAAGTTGACTTGATTGTAAATATGGAGAAGTTGGGGTCATGTCATGGTCTTCAGTGTGAGGTTCTCAAGATTTTAGGTTTAACAAGTTTGTTGTGAGTGCTATAGAAGGATGAAGAAGAACTGGACGAAACGGACTACTTAGGACCAAACATGAGATGGTGAATTTCTGTGAGTTCGACTCCAAGGGAACATAAGTTCAACGAATGAAGTTCTTGAGGAGGTAAATCATGTAAAAAGGTCAGCTAGGAGTTTGCTGCCTTTCTGCTCTGTAAGTCATTTAGGGTTTAAGGGTTGTGGATAGTTGTAAAAAGTACTGAAGTTCCAAGATTTAACATGGGCTTTGCCACTCAAACAATTTAGGGTTTAGAGTTTAGGATTGTGTTTAGTTCAACAGTTCAACCTTGTGATGATTCTGGGTATTTTATGTTTGTCAATTCCAAGTGCATATTTACAACTTAGGACCTTTACCAAATTACTGCGTGGAACTTGTTAGACTATAGTTGTCTAATGTGTGCAATTGTTCAATTTGCGATTGTTTAAGTAGACAGTAAGTGCATACTCAAAAATTGGTGCCACTCAATTTTCACATATGCTCCTTCATGTCAATGTATTTCAGAGAGGGTTTGCTCAAAGGATTTTGCTCAATTATTGCTTCCAAATGCAAACTCTCAGCATCATAGGTTGCTGCGAAGTTGAAATTGAAGGCCAGTAAAATAGTAGCAATAATAATGCAGTGAACTATTTGACGAATGTTGAAATGAAGTTGGTGGCTAAAGATGTTCGAGAGCTAAGAAACCAACTTGCATGAATCTCATAACATAGAAATGTTTGTGTTTCAAAATCAGAAAACTGGTGGTTTTCATGAAAGAACTGGCAGTTTTATGGACAGTAGTTTCATGCATGGTATTCTGCAATGGAGCAAGAAGAGCTTGGGCTTCTTCTTCTAACTCTTGGGGATCTTTGTAGAGTGTCTACTTTATTGCAGAGAGTTGACATTGATCAAATTATGCATGAACTTGATACTAGTTCACTATGTTTATTTCAAGCCAAGCTGACAGTATCTTTGTAGGACAAAGAGCAAATGAATTTTGACACAAATCACATAATGTGCATGTTTATATTGTTTTTTCAGCATACAAATTTGAAAGGACATAAGGAAAGAACTGGTGGGTAAGTGTAGGGTATATGGACCCTTGGCTGGTGGGCTCTCAAAAAATCAAGGGTCTGGCTTTCACCCTGGAACAACAGTTTTCCTTTGATTTTGAAATTTTTTAAGAACCCGGAACCAGAAGTTATAACAAAATCAAAGAACTGCCCGACACAAGTAACCACTTCCATAAGTTGGAATGTACCATAGGTTACTATGTGGGTAGGTAAGTACATAAAGCACTTGGTGGCTACCTAGGTAGGTAAATGCCATGTGGATGGTTGGTACATAGCTAGTAGCTAACCACTGTGGTTAGCTATGGAACATGAATACAATGGAAAAAGTGTTTTCTGAAATTAGGGTTTCTTGACCTGCACCAGTTGGAAATGTTACCTGTCCAATCCCAACTGGTTCTGGGGCATGTAAACAAAACTAAATGAAATCTTTGTTTTCATGTCTTTTAAAAGGCCACACTTTGTGTGCTTTTGGTTTTTCTTAGCCTTTCATGATGATGCAAACAAATATGGGGTTGTCAGTGTTCTCCTACTGACACCATGATATATACTCAACAAACACTTGTCATTAGTTTGGGTCAAAACCTCAAGCTCACTGTGCTTAACTTTTAGTGAATTATGTTGTGTCTCAAAATATGGGCAATACTATGCTATGCTATGCTATGCTATGATGGAAATTTGGGCTGAACCCCACTTCCCAAAACTCACTGAGAACTAAGTCAATGCTAACAAGCTGTCAATCCAACAAAACTCATATGAGCCAATTCTTGAGCCCACCCACCTTCTGCACCCAAATCCCAAACCTTTTTAGGGTTGAACAAGTTTTCCCAAAAGCATGTATTAAGTTGCTCAATGAACCCATTTTTCTCTGGTGTGTTCATGAACAATAACATCCTCCTTTCACCAAATTAGCAACCTTTATTGGAACCCATTTCAATCTTCTCCACATGGTCATGAAAGTGCCATTAGGTTCTTCCATCATGCACTTGGTCCATGGTCTCACTCTCATACCTGCCCTCACCATCCCCAAACCCCTCCTCCTCCTCCTCCTTTGTCTCAACATGCTTTGTTTTTCCTCCATATTTGCAAGGCTCCTTTGACCTTTTGTTGGGGTTGCTTTATTATTCAAGGTGGGAACTTGAAGGGGGTTAGGGTTCGGTTAGGGGTTTGTCAGATTGTGCAAGTGTCATGGAGATGGCAATCAATGCCTTGCACATTTGAACCCCTAATGCATGGCTTTAAGGCCCCTTACGCATATAAAAACCATCACACAATGGACACTCACGGGTTCTAACCTAAAATCAATTTGGTGTTTGCTTCTAGTGAATTTATTACATGCATGCCAATTTTGAAAGTATCGAGTGTAGTGTTAATTTTTTTTCCTCCTTTCCACAAAATGACAATTTTTTTTTTCAAAATGGAAAAAAAGAAGAAGCTTCTTTTGGGTTTTTTCAGTCATCAAATTTCTAAACAAAGTTTTAAGAACTTAAAAAAAATTTACCAGATTCTATATTAAGTTCTAGTAGCTAGCCAAAAACATAGGGGGCTGCTTAATTTTTTCTAACTTTCATATTTATTTCACATCTGGCTAAGTTGTTATTCAGATGATCACCACTTCAGCTACATCACAAAATTGAAAAATAAAAACACTCATCTATAGAGTGATCCAAAGCCCTTCTTAGATGGGAAATATAAGAAACCCCAAAATTGGATTCAACAAGCTCAAAACTACAAAAACCCACAAATGTGCCAAAAGAAGTAGTACTAGGCTAGGTAGTTGATACACATCCCATCTCAACTTCCAACAAGAGGACAAGTAAAGGGAACCTTGCCATTCATTTCCTAGGAAGAAGCAAGTCAGGAAATTGAGAGCCTGGCACCAGCAGGGAAGTGATGATTAGGTCAAGGGTCCTGGCAGCTGTGCTTTGTGTGTGTGTGTGTGTGTGTCTCTCTCTCTCTGAGTGTGAAGAAATATGGTTTTGGGGTTAAGTACTAGGAAGGGATCTGGAAGCCACAGACAAGGTGCACGGCCATCCATCCACACGAGGCTCAGCATTGTTATGAGAGACTAGAGTCATAAGCTCATTGTGTGCATGTACTGCAACCAGCCTTTGTGTCTGAAGGACTGTTGGCATTCCCATAAGCTAATAAGTATGTAAAAGTACCTTTCCTTGCTGCCTCATGAGTCATCAATCTCCAAGACTATTATACAGGTCAACTGTCAACACTATGTGATGAAAGTGGGGGTTGAAAAAAATTTAAATAAAAAAATAAAACAAAAATAAAAAAAAAATATAAGGAGCCACTTTGATTGATCCATCATCACAAAACAAATATTGGAACATTGGACATGCCCAAAATTGCCCCCAACATTATATGTGTACATAGTTGTTATTGCAAAGGTAGTACAAAAGTATTGCTTGCTTCTTTTTTCCCTTTTCTCTGTCCTTGGCCTGATTCATGGCTCTGCCGCCCAAACACACTTTGGACCCATGTTATGCACATTTTGGACATGTAATGGAAACTAGGATTTTGGACTAGGTGTCAATTGTAAGTCCAAAGCCTGCATAACAGGACCACCCGAAGTCTGTAGGGGCGGCCCGGATGCATCTTGGTCGGCTGAAAGGGTTGTCAGGGAAGAAAAGAAGCAAGCATTACGTCTGTACTACCTGCAATAACAACTATGAGAACAAATAATGTTGGGGGGCCATATTAGAGTTGTGCCTCATGTGATGAAAGTGGATCCAGTAGCATCTCCATCCACACCCCCTATTGGGACTTCTATCCATCTTTGCCACATTCAACCTGCAGTGTTAAATGTTATTCCCCCATCCTCACCCATAAACATGAAAAGTGGAAAGTCTAATGTGAGAGACTATTAAAATGTCGCTACCTGGAAGTGTAACAAAATCTGTCTGTGTTGAAAATTCATGTGTTCACTTAGTATTTTCATCGGATTTTGAGTGAATTCACTGGTCTATGGAACGAGATTAAGACCATTGAATAGTACATAGTGGGGTTCCAATGGATTCACTAGCCCACTAAACAAGGGTTAATGAGCCCACATTTTGTTGTAGTGTGGACCAATCAAAGACTGTCATTTCCTTGTATTGGCTTTCTTGGATGACACAATATCATGGGCAAATTTACAATCCCAAACTTATTTTCACACTACCTATTTGACTAACATACTTCATCCATAATGTAATGTACAGGCCCTTCTTGTAGCCAGGTGATGGAAGCACTGATTTTATTTTGTTTCAATTTTGTGATATTGCTCAAGTGGTGATCATGTGTACATACATTTAGCCAAATTTGGTGATATTCAAAATAGGAAAGGAGAACATCTTAAGCACCGTTTCCAATTGTAGGAAATTGAGGAAATTATTGCTATAAAAAGAAATTTGGAGAGTTTTTTTTTATTTTAAAAGGGGAATTTGAAACATAATTTCTTTTCACGAAATGACAAAAATTTGCCACCAAAAAAATCAGTCGCTAGATAGAACATGGCCGTTACATGGGCAAACCCGATAATTAGCATACAAACTGCTTTCATTTAATGCACACGCTTGCCCCAAGCCCTTTATACCATATACAAGAGCTCTGCTTGAAAGGAATGCAATAATAACATGCTCTATGAAATCTAGTACTTCTGGTCTCTGGGCCTGATGTGCTAGTAAACTTTTGATCATTCCTGTTTGTGCAGCAGATCAGAAACATTGTGGTATGTCCCAGAAAGTTTGCCTATTCTATTCAATTTTGCATTTCATTATGGCCAACATGATCAGCCTTTGCTCTGCACTGCAACAAGTTGGCAATTCAGCAATATTCATTCATTGTATGTATATATATATATATGCACAGATTAACACAGTGGGTGGAGTGGTCTGCAAATCCAGCTCCATCCACATGTGTAATATGAGGCCAATTGTGTTAACAATTTACTTCACACAGGTTGGGAGTAAATTCACTAGGGCCCACAAGTTCAAGAAGGCCCCAGAGCTACAATTTTCAGACATACTAAATGTACTTTGGGTTACAGATCTCACAAATATCATTTGAGTGCAAAGAGATAGTGTCACACATGTGCCTGGCAGTTGCTTCTGGTGGTGGAGGCATATAACATGCAATCCCTTATTAAGGCTGGGAGGGAGAAGCTCTGAAATTATGCTGGCGAAAGAAAAAGCCTCAAACATAACATGCAAAGAATGAATGTATTTTTATTGTGTCTGGTGTGAAGTGCGAACCTTGTTGAATTGGGCTTGGTATGAGAATTTGGGTCATGTGTGAGCTGAGAATGTTGATTGATTCGAGTTATCTGTGAAGTCACCCTCTATCTCCTCTTCTTTCACCCCCTATTCCCCCTTTCAGTGGTATCGACAAAGTAAGGAAATTTTATTAAATCTGTGTATGAAATGCTGAAACTCAATATTTAATGCTCAAGGTTCGAGAGTAATTATAGTAGTTGTACTGGTAGGAGCAGTGAATATATACGTGACAGCGGTGCAGGCCCTCAGGAAAAAGGAAACAGGATGAAACTCAGTTTACCACCAAAATTGGTGGAAAAACTAGTTCGGGTCATAGTTATTTCCTTTTGTAAAATTTTCATTCCCAGTTATGCGCATGATGCCCTATTATGCCAAAACTGGCCGTTCTTGGCCCCTAATCGCCTGACTTCATGGATAACTCTTTGTGTAGGGTGAGAACCTCAAACAGGGCTATTCTCTTCTGAGAATTTGGGTAATGCACTTGGTTCGCACCTGAATGAGGCAGGCTCCTCATTCTCAGAAGAGTAGTGTTTAGAAGGTCCTTACACGACCCTTAGAATTTTGCTTTGATAATGGACAGCTTTGATTCATTTGAAAGGAGAGGAGAGGAGAGGAGAGGACAGCACTTTACATATAAGGTTCCTTGAGGTGCCATCCTTTGTTAAGGCAGAAGTTTTGTTGAGGAGAAGGTTCCCTCCACATACAGTGAAAGAATTATATCTGTTTTTTATGGTAATGTCTGGGTATCAGTGTCTTTTCTTTCTGGAAAATTTTGTTCTTTTTTGGACAAAAATTAAGAAAAAATTGGGAAATTTTTAATTCCTATCGTTAATGTGATTACTATTATTTTTGTATGGAAATTATTTCGCAAAATTATTACATCACAAATTTGACCCCCAACAAAAATAAAATAAAATCCTTGTGAGCACTGCACAAGAGGCAATTTGCAACTTTGTCTGTCTACCAACTTTTCTCACGGAAGTTTTAATTTATTAGAGCCACAAGTGTAGAACCTGGCTATGAAGGGTACACCAGATCCTGAACTAAAGTGTCCAAGATTGGATTGCAGAACCCCGACCCTTTTTGCAGCAGCCCAACTTAGATGATGATCATGATCATAATAAATCAGCTAGATGCCAGAAAAACCAATCTGTAGTGAAATCATCCAGCATGAAATAGCTGACAAATTATAGCTGCTTCAGATGGGAAAATTCATGTCTTGTGGAAGGTTGTTCACCTGATTGTACTTGGAATTTGGAATTGGTTCACAACACTTTTCAGTTTCATGTCCAAACAACCTACCTAGCCTGGTCAAATTGAGACCCAAAAAACAAAAAAACAAACAAACAAGGAATGTAAAAGCTACAACTCCTTATTCCCTCCATGTCATCTTGTACCTATTTTGTAGGCATAATTTCCCTCACACTCTCTAGCAATAGGTGTAAGATCCTTGCTCTTTTGTATGAGGGATATCCATGGAATAGAAGGTGGTGCCCTCCATATACACCAGGAATTTATGTCTTTGAGTGTCCTTCTTTCTTATCGAACTAATATATTGAGCATGAAGCCTTTACGACTATGCATATCAATGTCAGCTATCAATCACCAAGCACCAAAAATAAAGCTACTAAGATTTTAAAGACTTGATCAATTTGTGGATTGCAAATGGTCACGGATTTCAAGTTATATATTGTTTGGTTGTTGGAGAACCCATCATCCTGTTGAAGATATTGAAACAAAAAAGGTATATAGCAACGTCCAAGGAATGAGGCTTTCACAAAATAAGTGTGCACCCAAGGTAAAGTGGGGGTGGAGGGTGGGCACTTATTCTCCAAGGGTATTGCCATGCTTAAAACATGGGCAGAATTTTAAAAAAAACTTCCCATGAATGAAAAAAGAGACAAAGCATTTTAAGATTAAAAAAGAAATGCTCCACCATGTGAGGTGGTAGCCAAGTACAACCCCTTCTTCTGGTAATGCCCTTGATTGAGGGTGTTGCTGCGTGTCAAGACCTGTAGAAAGTTTTCTTTGAACTTAACATGTAAAAGAAAAATGGAAGATCCTGCTTGGGAAAACAGCAAATAAAAACAGAAGAGACCCCACTAGAAAAACACTATACTATAACAAAATGTGTTCCTATACTTTGCGTGATTTCACTAAATTTTGAGTGAATTCATTGATTCTAATTAACAGGCCTTAATGCGGATGCAATGAGTTCATTGGTACTCTGACCAAGGACTAGTGAATTGCACTCACATTTTGTAATAGTGATAGATATCTCCTCTGTTTAATAGAATGCCATAATATTTCTCAGAAATCAAGAATTTCAATGTAAAACATGACATCCCAATATACTAAAAAGCTTTTGACAAGTCTTGACTCTTTACCGGTAGGAAATTATTGATTGCTTCTTCTTTTTCCTCTTCCATCAAGCCATCAAGCGCAGAAGGAGATTATTGGCTTCTCCTTCTTCTTCCATGAAGCCACCAAGTGAGGAGGAGAAGAAGGAGCTATGATAACTAACTGCAAAAAAGAAAAAAAAGAAACAACCCAATTCAAGCAATTATGCAAAACTTCAAAAAGAATTATTATATATATATCTCTATATTTTGCAAAGAAAGACGAGTCGGGATCCCAGAATCCAACAAAACAGACAAGACACTCGTGGAGAATTGGTAGACAGAAGTGGGAAGGGAACGAAATGAGGAAAAAAAGAGAGACAGAGACACAGAGAGGAAATTGCCAAAAAAAAAAAAAAAAAAAAAAAAAAAAAAAACAAAAAAAAAAAAAAAAAAAAAAGAAGCACAAAGCATGTGCAGCACCAAACACAAACAAACTACAGCAGCGCGCAAAAACCAAAAACACCCGCGCGGCCAGACGAACAAA
>Ga0116231_10010742_pt1 | contig 14507 bp, 28 predicted proteins | sample S1TSphgellanicum_2_FD_89695 | JGI IMG/M metagenome (GOLD analysis project Ga0116231, IMG submission 89695) | Host-associated microbial communities from peat moss isolated from Minnesota, USA - S1T2_Fd - Sphagnum magellanicum MG | ecosystem: Host-associated > Plants > Peat moss > Unclassified...
ATCAATCCAATTGCAACAGATGTTGGTTTAAATAAATTGATGGCTTTGTCAGATGGCACGTCTTTTGATCATCCAAGATTTTATAAGAAATCACAAGCAAAACAACGCAGATTGCAACGTGCGTTATCGAGATGTAAAAAGAATAGCAAAAGAAGAAACAAGGTTAGGATTAATTTAGCTCGTCATTCTGCACATGTAGCCAATCAAAGGCGGGATCATGCTCATAAATTAACATCGGGTTTAATTAAGTTATATGATGGATTTGCATATGAGAATTTGCAGATTAAGAACATGGTTAAATCCAATATGGCGAAATCAATACATGATGCCGCTTGGAATCAAATCACTTCATTTATTTCATACAAGGCTGCAAGTGCTGGTATGAGATGTGTGGCAGTTGATCCAAGAAACACAAGTCAAATTTGCTCTAATTGCGGTAGTATTCCCTTGATTAAGAAAGATCTTTCTGTAAGAACTCATGTATGTGATGATTGCGGATTGGTATTGGATCGAGATGTTAATGCGGCACGGAATATATTGGAGAGATCGGGGCTGGGAATCAGCCTTAAGACGCGAACAAGTGGTGCTAACAAGCTTGTTGTCTTAGAAGCTGTCTGCTTGAGCGGACGGTAGTTCACATGAGTTTGAAGAATTGCGTTGGTTCTATAGATCCTTTGGATCGTTATTTGGTTCATATTCATGTAAGTTCGGTAGTTTTTAATATTTTGAAAGAAGATGAAGTAAATATCATAATAAATCATCCACTATTAAGAATAAATCAATTTCATGATTAGAATAATTTTATCGGCTTTGTTTTTATTTCTTACAACACCGGCTATTGCAAGTGGCGAAACAATAAATGATAACAGAATTCTTATGTGGAGGGAAAATATCGAGACTGGTAGTTGGGCTATTCATTCACAAGTTTTGACAGGAGGTGATGCATCATGTCTTCGATTTACGGGTGAGTTAGCAACTTTACGGGAATCTGAACAAGATTCTCGCTGTCTTAATACAGATGGTTTATTTTTATTTGAAGTAGAATGCAAACCACCTTCTTCAGCATTAATGCTTGGATCTCATTTATTATCTTCTGCAAAACCGGCTATATGCAAGAAAAAATAAAATGGACGAAGAAATTCATTTAGTAACGCATATTCCAATTATTACTCTAAAAATTTGGAAATCTCTTGGTTTAAATTCTGATATGTGGGAAGAATATACCAATCCTTATATTTTAAAAAATCATAGAATTATTTCTATTAGAAAAAAACCCTATGAATTTTATGATTGGTTTTTAGGCACTCGATGGCAAATTATATCTGATTATGTGAATAATAGTGAAAATGACGTGTTAGGAACATTTCGCACAAAAGATTCTGCTGAACGTATTTTAAGTATTTTAGTATCACATGGAGCTAGAACTTAAATCTATACCACCTATTAAAGAAAGCAAAGAAAGATTCTTCATTGATTTCAAATCTTTTTTTATTTCTTGTAAATCACCGTAACATTCATGAAATTCAAATTGTTCATTAATCAAATAACGTTCTATCCAAGAACCAATTCGCCATTTATTTTGACAATGCAGAAATGCTAAACGTGAAGTTTTTGTTGCAATTAAATTTTCTCCTAAAAATTCTATTTGTCCGATTTCTCTTGTATTAATTTTTTTGTAATTACCACAAAGTTTGCTTTGAATGATAACACCACAAGAAATTTCAAAAATTAATTTTGGATTTATTTCTTCATCAAAAAACAATTGACGAAACAGTATTTTATGTTTCATAACGAGAAATAACTAATTTTAAATCATTAATGAAAACATCTAAATCTGGATTGCGAACAATCGCAGTTGATAAGTTTCCATAATGTGATTCAATGCATTCCATTAAAACATTTTTAATAGCATTTTCATCTGGTGAATGTGGTAATAATGATGTTGTATAAAGTGTTTCTAATACACGTTCTTTATCTGAAGAATATTTTTCTATTTGTTCTAATGTCCATTCACCGCGACGAATAGATTTTAATTGTTCACGATTTTTTTCAAGATCAAGATCATATTCCACAAGAATTTGTTCTACTTCTGAAAGTAATCTAACCAAATGATATGCAAATTTTACATCATAACCATAATTTTTTATACTATCTGCTCGTTTCGGATTAGAAGAATTTGTTTTATTTTTTATTTTTGACATTTGGCTATAAGCATAGCCTTTAAATGTATGCCATGCACCTTTATGCAAAAATAATTTCCTATTTTCGCGAACATGTTCGCCAGCAAATGTTGAATGAATAACGCATCGTCTTGGAGTAAATAAACTATCTATCATGTTAGGATTACATGACATGCATAAATCAAAATATTTCACAATCGAATAAACAACAAAATCATATTCTAAATTTTTTCCATCTGGATCTTTGACATGATGTTCACTCCATTGTTTAAATCGTTGAATTTGTTTTCCAAATCCAGGAATTTCACCAGCTAAATGAGGAAATGTCATTTCTTTGGGAGGAAAACAAAAACCATAAATATCTCTATCCGATGAACCAGAAGATACGGCATAGGCATCACTGCCCATAATTGTTAAATATCCAGTATTATCTGCCAACCAATGTGGCGGATGAATTAGATTAGATTTTACAAGTTTTTGAATAATCATAAAACTATATAAACGATAATTTTATTCATTGTCAAGATTTTTTAAATATTCATCAAAAATTCTATCGGTTTCTAATCTCAACCACATCATGGCAAATGAACTATGTGGATTATTTGGAAATTTTTCATTTATTTTTCCAAGTAATTCATTTCTTATAGAATGTCTTATGTTTTCGTGTTCTTTGATTTTATTAGAAGTAACTCTATATCTTGATGCTTCTTTGGCTTCTTGATATACCCTATGCAAATCAATTTGAGGCAATAAAGCTTGCCTACGAATATGATTTTTTTCTATTGTGTCTAATACAATTTGGGCTACGCTTGTATCAGCAAGCATATCAAAAATCATATCTTGATCAAGCGCATTGTCCATTTTTCTTAGATAGCAAAAAAATTAATTATGTCAAGTTTTCTTTTCACCATAAGATGCCGCTCCAAATCTTTGATCGGTTTTATTTGTTATTTCTTTTTTTAATTTTTCATATTTGTCTTTTGTGACAAAACTAAAAGCTCTTCCTTTAATTTTTGAATAACCATCAAGATTTGATATGATGCTCGGATCAAATGTATTAATGTTTCCAACATTTTCACGAGAACCATCATTAAATAAAAGAAAAACATCTTCACCATCACCAGCAAGAATGGCATCCTGATTATATTTCTTCATTAATTTTTTTGCCACATGAATCATATCAACGGCTTCCCCACGCATCATAACAAAGAAAGATAATTCTTTAGATGGTTTTTCTTGTCCTTCTTCATGAAATTCGCCTTCAGTACGAATAAATGCAAGATTTGAATTTGTAATATCATTTTGAAGATTTTTTGTTCTTTTAAGATTACTTGGATAATCAAGATCTGCGCGCATTGCGGAAATCATAAAAAATGGAACACCGTTTTGAATATGTTTTAAAATTCGAGATGGACCAGATTCATTGACCAATTGTTTTTCTAACAATTTAAGAAAATTATCTTTCTTTGGTTGATTTCCTTCAATCAAGTTTATGAAATTGCGCATAATAAAATCCTTTACAATATTTATTTTGAAATTGTTTTCATAAGATTTTTCAAATCAATACTTGGTTTTACTGAAATTTTTATTTCAATTATTTCTATTCCATTTTTAATTTGTTTTATGATTTCTTGTAATCTCATATCTTGCTGACTACCAGGAATAACAATACCAATTTTTTTATAATCAAATCCTTCAAGAACAGCCACTTTTTGTTGTGGAAAATTTCCACAAATCACGTTGTAACAAACTTGTCCACAGACTTCAGTGAACAAAGCCGGTAATGCTTTGGCAGGAGCAAGTTTTGCATGTGTGGAATATGAATTAAATTCTCCGCGCAAAGTAAATTGATGTCCAATATTTCCACCTTTATTAAGAGAAATTTTTGGTAATATTTTAGTTAATTCTTCTGATGAAGGAATTTTATCTAATCCAATTTTTTTTATTTCTTGTGAAAAAATTTTGCGTAATTTTCCATGTGTGAAATAATCATGCACTGTTCTGAATATAATATTATCTTGTGGAGAAAACACAGGGTGATCATCCGAATGTCCGGAATAAATCGCCAATCGATGATTGACAATCATATCCCATAACATACGCCTAACCATCATTTTAACGTCACCAGAGCCGTCATCATAAGGATCCTCTGGTGTGTAACTAATAGAGATGCCATCACCTTGCAGACGCTTCAAAAGAACTTCATTATTGCTATTATTTAAAGCATCCCAATAGATTTTTGCATTTGGATCATATCTTGGGGCTGCATCATAATTTTCAGCAACCACAATAGCAAAGGCTGCAAGATGTGTTTGATTATGAATGGCAACACCTTCATCAACTATTTCATTTTCAAAAATAGCAAGAAGATTTTTTTCTTGAAAAGATATCAAATCAATCCATTTTCTCATTTGAGAATCATCCTATTTTTACATAAGTCAAAGAAGTACGTCCATAATTATTATCTGTTTGTGCATAAACACCACTTGTTGTTCCAACACCCCAAACACCAAGACATATTGCAGTATTTGCCGAATTAGCAGAATATATATAATAGCCAGTTGCAGTCATGATAGTAGATACACCATAAGTCGATAATACTTCAGAATTAGTTAACAATGTTCCTCCTGTAATAGAAGATGATGTTGTATTTCCATTGATATATAATCCCGAAGCAATGCCATAACCACTAGCATTTGTTGATCCTCTTACAATATATGTAATACCATAAATTCCAGAAATCGGCAAAACCAAACTTAATACTGTAACCGCATTAGAAGAATTACTACCATTAACACCAATAGATCCTTGTCCTAAAACAATAGTATTTGAAATTAAACCAGTGCCAGATATAACTCTTCCTTTTGAATCTGTTACAACAGAATTATATGTTCCCGATGCTCCTACAGATATAAGCGATGTCGTCACATTTAATGTATTTCCACTCGCATTTCCAATCACATCACCAGATAAATTAATCGTAACAGAATTTGAAGTTATATAATTGGATAAAAATCCAGATATAATCCGTCCCTTAGAATCTGTTATTATATTATTATAAGTACCAGGTGTTCCAACCAAAGCCAAAGTTGTAGAAATATTAAGTGTATTTCCACTTGCATTTCCAATTACATCACCAGATAAATTAATTGTAACAGAATTAGAATTATTTCCAGAATTCATATTTTCTAGAAGTAAAGCGGTTCCCCCTATGGTAGATCCATCATGTATATATACATTTGTATTATCAATAATTATTTCATTTTTTGAACCAATATAAGTAGAATTTATATTTCTTGGTAAATTCAAGGATACTATTTTTTTCATAAAATTATCCAATTTTTACATAGGTTAAAGATGATCGACCATTATTATCAGATTCTGCTGCTCCATAAACACCACCAGATTGCCCACCCCAAATACCAACAGAAATAATTGTTGATGAATTTGCTGCTGAAAATATTATATTTCCCGTCGCTGTATATTGTATATTTCTAGATGTTATTGCTCCTCCAACAAAAATTTCGGAATTTGGTATCAAATTCCCAGTAACCAATGTTCCAACAATTCCATTTCCATCTTGATATAATGCAGTTTCTATTCCATAATTATTTCCTGCGGAACATCTTACGGAATATGTTATTGAATAAACACCAGAAGTAGGAAGAGTGGTTGACATGATCACTAAAGAATTAGCAGAGCTTGTTGTTGATGCATTCGCTGAAATAGAAGCAGATGTCATATAAACGGTGTTATATATTAACGAATTATTTGTTCCATTTGAAATTAATCCATTAGAACCAACAACAATATTATTGTAAGTTCCAGGTGTTATAACATTTGATATATAAATTGCGGCATTAAGTGTATTGCCAACAGCATTTCCAGTAACGCTTCCTGAAAAATTTATTGAAACAACATTAGATATTTGATAATTAGAATTATTTCCAGAAACAACAAATCCTTTAGAATTTATAGTTATATTGTTATATGTTCCTGGAATTGTTGAATTAACCAAAAAAGTAGAAACATTTAATATATTACCGGATGAATTTCCAAATATATCTCCGGAAAGATTAATAGAAATAGAATTTGAAATAGCATTCGGAGATATTGAATTGGTATTCGCAATGGCGATTCCACCAGGAGTCATACCATCATGAACATAGATAATTTTATTTTCAACAATGACATCGTTTTTTTCACCAATATAAGAAGAATTTTTACTACTTCCTATACTTTGTAATACTATTTTTTTCATCCGATTTTAACATAATTTAAAGTTGTTCTTCCATTGCTATCCTGAAAAGCATAAACATTACTTGTTACGCCATCTCCCCATATACCAAGATTTATAATAGTATTTGCAGAATTCGCGGTATACACATGAAATCCATTTCCAGTTGATTGACTTCCACTACCACCAGATTGTCCATAACAACATAAAATTTCAGAATTTGCTATAAGTGTTCCGCCCGTCGCGGAACCAGATGTCGTATTTCCATTAACATATAATCCAGCTATAACACCACCGAAACTATTGCCGTATGCTCTTACGACATATGTAATTCCATATATACCAGATAACGGTAATGTAATACTTAATACTGTTACTGCTCCTGATGCATTAGATGCAGCAACTTGAATTTGATTTGCAGACATAACAACAGTATTTGTTAATAATGAATTTCCAGATATAATTCTTCCTTTTGTATCCGTAATAACTGTTGTATATGTTCCAGCAGTTGTAACTGATTTTAAACTGGCAAAAACATTCAAATTATTTCCATTTGCGGAACCAGATAAATCTCCACTTAAATTTATTGAGACAGAATTAGATGTTGGATAATTTATATTAGAACCAGATATAACTCTTCCTTTAGAATCTGTTATGACATTATTATATGTTCCAGAAGTTAATATAGATGCCAAATTCGTCGTAACATTTAATGTATTACCGCTTGCTGTTCCAGTAACATCTCCGGTTAAATTTATTGTTACAGAATTTGATAAAATTCCACTTGATACCGAATTTGCATATGCGAAAGAAAATCCACCAACAGTTAATCCATCATGAATATAAATTGTTGCATTATCAACGATAACTTCGTTTTTTGCTCCAATATATGTTGCATTATTATTTCTAGGTAAATTTAAAGAAACAAGCTGTTTCATACTTTATCCGGACAAATAGATTTATTTTTCTATTTATTCGTTCACCATTGTTTGTTTGTATTTGTTTTTATTTCAGATAAATAATATTTATGAAGATACATAAAACAACACGCGCATATACATTTAAAATGTATCCGTCTAAGGAACAAAAAAAATCTCTTAGACATTTTGCTGATTTGCATTGCAATTTATACAATGCAGCTTTGCAAGAAAGAATTAATGCATATAAAAAGCAGAAAATATCAATATCTTATGTCGATCAATGTAAATCACTTACAGAAATTCGTGCATTTGATAACGATTATCAATCTATCAATGCGCAATCACAACAAGTAACTCTTAAAAGACTTGATTTGGCATTCCAAAGTTTCTTTAGACGAGTTAATCAAGGTGTCGAAGAACCAGGATATCCAAGATTTAAATCTAAAGAAAGATTTTCTGGTTTTGGATATCCAGCACATAAAAATGGATTTGAATTCAAACCCAAATTCAATAAAAAGGGATTAAACGGAGGAATATTAAAATTATCTGGTATTGGAAATATAAGAATTCGCGGCTCCAAGTGTTTAATCATGAGTAGTTCATCAGAAATGTAAATTAAAAGGTCTTGCATCAAACTATTTTAGTTGCTATAAAATGTTTGTATGCGCTCGTAGCTTAGAGGTCTAAAGCTTCCCGCTCATAACGGGATGATCGTCCGTTCGAATCGGACCGGGCGCACCATTAAATTCAAAAACGTTGTACCAGCTTCTTCCGCTTTGTATTTTATAAATAGATTCAGATTTTCATCTGAGAAAACAATGCTCGACTTATCATTTCGTGCGTTACGTGCGTCGGGTGCTATTCCTTATTGGTTTGATTTGGGTTTTGTCCAATTAAAATTAAATCCTAAACAACGAATGTATTTTTGGCATCCTGATTTTCATCCAAACATTCATGAAGAAGATGTTCATAATCATCGATATAGTTTTTCCTCAAAAATAATTGTCGGTGAAATTATTCATGAAACATGGACTTATTCATCAGACGAAAAAGGAGATACAGAATGCGTTGAAATTTGCAATAAACAAGAACTTAAAAAAATTTCAACAGGTTTTATGACAATGAGTGGTCAATACACTCTGCAAGCAGGTTCAAAATATTATTTTCCATCTTCCGGTTTTCATAGAACAATAACAAAAAAAGCTGTAGTATTGTTATGCAAAGGTGAAATTGAAACAGAAAATACAATGATTTTGCGTCCTATTGGTTCATCAACACATTTATGTTCTTGTAAAAAATCAGAAAATGAATGTTGGAAAATAATTGAGGAACTTTTAAGTGTTTGATCCAAAAATAATTCAACGCGTAGTCAAAGAACATGAATTAAGTTATTGGAATATTCGTGGATATCAATATGAAAAAGATTCAATATATCGCAAATTTTGGAAATATGAAAAATCTGGAAAAATAGGATATAGCATATCCAGTGAATCAGCTTTAGAAAAAGAAATTTTAAACAAATGGCAAAAACAATTTTCATCAGAACAACTCTATATTTCTAGATTTTTCTTTGTTGATTATGTTTGTGACTATATCGGATGTTATGATTCATGGAGTCGTTGTATTTGGATAGATCCGTCTTTGGTTACAGAATTTGAAAATTTAATGGATTCATTTATACCAAGAACCGAAATAATTGGTATTAACGGTGAAATAAATCAACAAGCTAAAAAATATTTGAAAAATTTGAATCATGTTATTGTATCTGGTAATGAATATTCATCATATCCATTTAAAAAAATAATAAGTCTTGAAACATTTGAAAAAATTGATGAACTAAAAATAATGTTGGCATTATCTCAATGATTTCAATAAAAAATAAAGAAATGATTTTAGATTACAGTGCTACTTCTTTATTCTTGATATGCGAACCATTAACATTAAAAATTCTTGAAAAATATTATTCTAAAAATAAAGAATTTCCAGAAGCATTAAATTCTGGTTGGAAAGGTTATTTGATTTGTAATCAATCTCCAATGGAATATTATTATTCAATATTTTTTATAAGTTCATTGGGCACATCAGTTATAAAAAGCATCCCCGTACAACGTTTAATGGCAATTGCGTTTGAATTTGAAAAAGATGCAATTGCATATTATAAAATTATTTCTGAAATTCCACAAAGAATTCATGCAGTTCAATGTGGAAAACAAATTGAACCAACAGACCAATTTGATTTAATGGTAAAAGATTTAAATCACGATTTTATTTGGATAAATGATAAAAAAATATTGACTTTTTCAGATACACAATATGTTGATCAAATAAAAATGCTAGCTGCTTTATCCTTATCTGATTAGGTGAAATATGACAAATTATGTTGGATGGCTTTTGCCGGAATTTGAACGTGAACGTCTTCTTAAAATAATTCCACCTGTTTATTCAAAAATTGTCGCGCATCATATCACATTGCAATATGATGTTCCAGACAATGAACCACTACCAACCACGACATCGGCAGAAATCATAGGTCTTGCGGACGATGGGAAGGGCGTACAGGCGGTTGTTGTTCGTATTGGGGGAACAAGCAAGCGTCCAGATGGAAAGACCTATCATATAACCTGGAGTCTTACGGGAAAAAGACGACCTGTTGAATCTAATTATGTGATTCAAAAATATGGTTGGAAAGATTTACCAGATTATATTGTTATAAAAATCGAACCAAGGTTATTTGGCGATGGCTAAATGGATATTGCCTTGTTTTGAAAATATTAATATATGTGATATTTATAATTTACCGAATGGAAAACCACATTTGGCACCAGAATTGATTGAATGGTGTAAAGAGACATTTGGATATATTCCAGAACTTATTTGGAGCGAAACTGGCTGGGGTTGTGGAATTGGCTTTCAAAATCAAAAAGATATGGTATTGTTTCATATCAGAGAACCACACGTAAGTATATTTTTTGGGGATTTCAATGAGTTTTGAAGATTCTTTTGATGAAGATGATTCTTGGCGAAAAGATCCTATTAAAATCGCCAAGCATATTGAAAATTTAAAAACATATGTTATCAGTAAAGAAATTTGTTTTGAAGTGGGAAATCAACCAGATATAGATCTTGATTGGTTACGTGAAAACTTGGGAAGATTTCGCGGTCATTCTTTATATAAAGAGGCGGAAGAAGGATGGTTGGATTATTTTGAAGGAGATTGGTTTGCAGAACGCAGAAATGATTATGTTGTTTATTGGATAGGATCTGATGAAAAAAGAATTCTTTTCAAGTTAAGATGGGGAGGAATTCCTTCAAAAGATTTATATGAAAATAATTGGTTTATAAAAAAAGGAAGAATAAAATGATTAAAATGCCAATTCTTGCTATTTCTCTTTTGATATCTTATGAGACCTCTCAATTATTTTTTGATAGAGCAGGACATCCAACAATACGCGCTGAACATAGCGGGAATATCACACGTTTTTATGATTTCAGAGGTGTTTATCTTGGCAAAGACGAATTAAATGGTAATTATGTAAAGCATTATGATGCAGAAGGACATTTTTTAGGGGGCGATAACGTAAAATAAATTCATTGACATTAAGCATAAATATGTTTATACAACCCTTATCTGATCGGGAATAGCTCAATCAGGTAGGTCTATATATCTGCAATATAGAGTAAAATAATCCGGGACGGGCGCGAGGCGTGCCAGCAAACTGTTAATTTGTTCATCAGGTAGGTTCGACTCCTACTCCCGGAGCCAATTAAAAAAAGAGATTGAATAGAAATATTCAATCTCTTTTTTTTAAATAATTGATTGACAAAAAACAAATTCATGTCATAATCATTTTATGATATGGAATTTTGAAATATGTTAAAAAAACTATTTAGTTTTGTTTTTGGAATAAGTATCTTGGCTATTGCATTTGGTATTGTTGTCGTTATTCAAGCAGCAACATGGAATGCATGTCGTCTATCGCATAGCGCATCTTATTGTTGGAACATTTTTGCTTATTAAAGGAGAGAAAAATGATGAAAGTTGAAGATCTTATCAATGCTGGATACAAGAAATATATTGATCAATTTTCAAAAGCTAAATATGGCAATTGGTATCAAGGATCATATCAACGTCGTTTTCAAGATGAAATCGGCACCCGATATTTTATTACAATTTGTCATGGTATTATGCCTGCTATGAACGGTAAGCCAGAAAGAGAATTTTTCACTGCTGAAAACCAGTTCTCAAAAAATGAGAAACCGTTTAATATCGAAAAACTCTATCATGGTGAATCTCTCAAAGAAATTGAAGATTTTTTTGCTGATCTTTGGAGAAATATGCTTTTGGATTACTATGAGACAGGTCCGAACAACGAAAAATGCACTCCGCAACAAAATCCAGCTTAAATAGGAGAAGAAACATGGTTAAAGATAAATTCTGGAAAGGAAAACCAAAGCCAGTAACCGCTTGGGCGGCTTTGGATAGAAATGGTGATATCATGCCTGCTTCTGTACGTCCTCGTGCAGAAGATGTACAATTATATTGTGGTAAAGATTGTGTTCCAATTCGCGTTATAATTTCTTTTGATGATGATAATAAATGAATTTAATGTATGACGACAGAGACCCTGATCTTGTTAGGGAGGTATGCGAGGCAAGACTTGATAGAGCTAAGTGTCGAAGACGATTAACAGCTTGGGATGAGCCACCAGATTACTATGATGAACCCATGTTATTCGATTACGAAATTGATGTTATGGCTGATATAGAATCAGAGGCAGTTGAAAGAGAATGGCTGGAAAATATAGTTTCAACAATTATGGAAAATCCCGTTTGGAAAAAATAAAATTTCCGTATGTTTTTGTATTTTGTGATATTCCAACTATTGTTAATACAGAATTAATGGATACCGTGATAAAAAGAAATATGCGTTTGATGTTTTGGCTTATGAATAGATTTGGGATTAATTCTGTTAATAAAACTTGGTGTCAAATGCATTCAAAAGAACAATTTATCTATGGTTTCGTTCGTCAAAAAGATGCCGTAGAGGTCACTCTTCTATGGTCTGATGGTTCCGAACCATATCAAGGATGAATATCATCAAATCTAGAAATAGAATATAATATTTTGTTGTATCTCATGACAAATTCATTCCAATAATGGCATTCAAATAATTTAACTGGAATTTTATAATCAAACAAAAGTTCTCGTATTATTCTAATAGGAACTGTAGAAAATTCAACAGTATCTCCTTTTAAGATTTTTTTTGTATTTGATGTAAATAAATCTTGCAAATCATCCAATATAACAATTGGAGAAAAGTTTTCTAAAAAATATCGAAGCAAATCGTTTGTTTTTTTGTTTATTTCTTCTAAAATATGCGCAAGTTTTGTAGAACGATATTTTTCAGATAATTCACAAATATTTATAGCCTGTTTTTTTGAAAAACAAATTAAATCAGTCATAATCCACCTTTGATTTTTCCAAATGGATTATATCAAAAACGTATCACACTATAAAAGGTTCGGAAACTACTCACTATTTTTTCGCATAACTAATTAGTTAGTTATGCGTATATCAGTCATCGCCGTTCATTCTTAAATTTTCGTAATCTGGATCTGTGTAGTCTTTATCTGGGATCAATGCAAGGGCAAATATAATTAATCCACCAATAACAATAATCACTGTGGACATTTTCTATTCCAAAAACTATTGACATTGATATTTAATAAAAAACGAATAAAAATAAGACACGACTATTTTATTTTTTGTATTGATTCGATAATTTCTTGCGCTTCTTTTAGAGATAATAATTTTTCAGAATCTAATTCAGGACTTAAAAATGGTTCAAAAGCTATACGCAATTTTGCTTTTGTCAAAGTTGAACATGAATGATGGTTGCCCATATCTTGAAGAACAACAAAAACAGCTTCAATCAAATGTGCTATTTTGCTTATTTCTGTCATGAATTCTGGAGTCATTTATTATTAATAGTATCAGAGCATGATTTTGCAATAATAACATGGTCTTCAACCCGAAGATAATCTATTCTATCTTCCGCATTTCTTATGCATTTTAAAACAACTTCATCAGGAGTTAATGGATTTGATGGCACAGATATGGCATAAATTACCATTGACAAAATAATAGTAACCATTATCGTTAAAAGAATTTTGTAAATCAAACTAGTATTCATAATTATTATCCTAAAAACACAATTTAAATAATATTTTATGTTGAGTATTCCAATATTCATGATTAATTGGAATATTATATTGTTCTCGCCATTTTATTATATCTTCATCAGATATTCTATTGCCATTTATCCACCATCAATTCGATGGAATTTATCATTTAAAAACCAATATTGGGTTCCGTCTGAATCAACAACTAATCCATTTTTCATTTATTAAAAGAACCGCAACTTAAATAGCATTTTATGCTGTTCGTTCCATTTTTCATAATTAATTGGAATATTATATTGCTTTTGCCATTCTATTATATCTTCATCAGATATTTCATTTCCATTAATAAACCATACTTTGTCACCATTTGCGCTAATAATGGCTGGTCCGTCACCACGATGAAGATTTCCATTTATATACCATACTCGATATCCATTTGGATAGATAATAGCTGGTCCATCAACGCGATGGCGAAAGCCATTTATCCACCATGCTTTGTCACCATTTGATCCAATAATTGCTGGACCATCTTCGCGATGTAATTTTCCATTTATGCACCATTGTTGTGTTCCATCTGAAGAAATAAACGCTGGTCCATCTTCTCGATGCAATTTGTCATTTAACCACCAAGTTTCAGCGTCTGATTTAACAATTAATCCGTTTTTCATTTAGTAAAAGAACCGCAACTTAAATAGCATTTTATGCTCTTTATTCCAATATTCATGATTAATTGGAATATTATATTGTTCTTGCCATTTTATTATATCTTTATCAGATATTCTATTGCCATTTATCCACCATTCTTGTTTGCCATTTGCGCGAATAATGGCTGGTCCATCTTCGCGATGTAATTTTCCATTTATGCACCATGTTTGGGTTCCATCTGAACTAATAATTGCAGGTCCATCAATTCGATGGAATTTATCATTTACATACCAAAATTTATTTCCATCTGAATCAACAACTAATCCATTTTTCATTTATTAAA
>Ga0116231_10010743_pt1 | contig 14507 bp, 10 predicted proteins | sample S1TSphgellanicum_2_FD_89695 | JGI IMG/M metagenome (GOLD analysis project Ga0116231, IMG submission 89695) | Host-associated microbial communities from peat moss isolated from Minnesota, USA - S1T2_Fd - Sphagnum magellanicum MG | ecosystem: Host-associated > Plants > Peat moss > Unclassified...
ATGGGAGTTCACTTGGGAGTGTGAGGGTTCACTCCCTCACACTCTTTGCACTCCCGGGAGCATGTGATATGACTCCCGGGTCTACTTATAGGCCCGCAACCTTGCAACCCCCTTGCCTTGGTCACGAGCCAAGGCTAGGGTTGCGACACAATCCTATTCACATGAGTAGTCATTATCGAATTGGTAAACACCATTTGAAGTGATTCAACAAATCCAATAGTTGCTATTGGTAATGTCGTACTCCCACTCAGTTTCCTTCTTGCCAAAACTCCACCCAATCCACTACCCAATTGTGCTACAAATCCAATTAGTACTCCCTTTTTAACAACATCTATGTTGGGTGTAACAACTGTTTTCCAAGCCTATGGTTGTTAAACTTGCATTAAGTGATTGAATAACTCCTACTCTAGTAGATTATTTTCGGGTTTCAATAACTATCACTTTTGACACTATTGGTGAAGTTATGTTGATTTGAAATTGATGATGTTCCATTCTATGGTTACCCATTGGTATCCTCTATGGTGTAGAATGTGGATATGAATACCCCTTTGGTTTTCTGTTCCTGGTTTAAATATATGGACGAATCTATCGATTCTGTGGTCCTAATTGGCTTCCCAACTCCATGCCTTTCAATCTATTCTAAACTATAGGAATTCTTGGTTCTTGTTCATGTGCTTGATCCATTAATGCTCCTACCACATTCTATAACTCCACATGTCTAGCATTACATGTTTTGATGTGAAAAGGCACAAAAGGACAATCCATGATTACATGTCCTTCTTCCTCATAGAATGCATAGATATTTGAAAGTAATGTGACCATATCTAAATCCATAGATTCATGATCTCGTGTTTCAACAATGTACCTTTTTTGATCCAACTCTGGATTCCTTTGATGTGAGTATGACTATGGTACTTCGTCCAACACATTCACCTATGCCTTTGCATACTCAGATGACTATAGGTAATTTTCCTCAATCTTTTCAACCACATCAATATTGGTGTTTTCTTCCACCTCCTAATTTTCCACTGGTTCATAGTAATTTGGAGATGCAAACTGACACACAAACTTGGGTTGTATACCTCCTATAACATCCCTTCCTTGGCTATTCACTGACTCTGGACTTGAAATTTCTTGTAGTTGATCAAGTATTACAAAAGTCCCTATTTCGTTTTGATTTCTTCAACTCTAAACCATAGATTGTAGTTGAGAAGTATACTACACCCATTCATTTGGGTGAGTAATTGACTACATTTTTCTCCATGGAGATTATCGTCTATAATTGTGGCTTCTTTGAAGACCCCCAGTCTACATTTCACATAGTACCACCTCTTGTAGTAAAAACAACCTGTGCTTCGCAAACCTTTCCTTTGCTATCAAAACTTGTCTTTTCAACATTAGATTTCGATATGGGGTTTCTATAAGCCTTGCATACTCCTCTCCATTTTCAAGATTGTCATTTATTTGTCTTTCAATGACTTACCGATTTGCCTCCAAGTCCAATTGTTAATGTAAGCTTCGAGTCACTATTCGATTCATCTTGTTTCGCAATTCTTCATCTTTAGAGTCTGTAGGTTGCTTTGTAGTCCTTATGGCATCAACTGCTTGGACCTTTGATACTTTCTAACATACCCTTTTAAATTTTAAATTAAAAAACAACACTATTCATTTGAATAGTTTCGTCTATAATATGCAACAAAATTTGTAGAAAACCTTCCCATTACTGAAAGAGAAAATAGAAAAAAAAATTCCCCACAAGATGGTCACCAAATGGTAGAAATGAAATTTAATTCTTACAGAATATTTCACACTACTATAACAACATATTTGCATTTCACATGCATACATTCATTATTTCTACCTTAATTCTCAACATGTTTAACCCTGTCATTCATTAAAACACCATATTCATGGTTATTTCATATAACTAGAATATGCATTTAAGAATACATTGTAAAAAAAACTCCAGAAACAAGATTTCATTTCATCATATTCTCATACTAAAACAATTCACACAACAATATGAACATAAAATTCATTGTAGAAGTTTGTACTTCTTTGTATTATTGTAATCACAAATCAAAATTATAGCAGGATCCCATGTTTTGTTGAAAAAAAATCCCAAAACAACAATTAAAATCTATGGTATATCAAAAACAAAGTTTGTGGTTTTCTACTGCAAGTACCTACAACTCCTCTCACTTTTCTTTCCAAAATTATGTATTTAAGAATTTCCCCCCTATTTTCCCGAACTCTTTCCTTTTAAACAATCCCTAGTCTCCTCATCATGATCAAAACCAACAAGAATTCAAAATTTAAACGAACTAAGTTCCCTAATCAGTCCCTATCCTAAATGCCTTGTTCATCCAAAATCATGTATTCATCCTACCCCTTAACATTCCTATAAACTTTGTTTTTATAAACTTTGGGTCACCATGCTTTTCATGTTCATCCCCGTTCCATTGCTATTTTTGGTAAAATAAATAAATTTACAAATTGAAATCCTTACAATAATTATTTTGTTCAAATTAGAATCATGGTCCAACTTCTTAACAAATTTTTAATTTGTAAAACTAGATAAAAACAACAATATCACATAATAACTTTTTTATGCTTATAATAAAAACAACCAAAAACAAAAACAATACATAGAATCTTGAATTTTCTACTCAAAATTCATTCTTGGGGATGGTTGCTAAATTGTAAATGTTAATATTCTTTTACTGTTCTAATTTTCAATTTGTACTTTAACATATCATTATTTAGATATTCAAAATATGCAGTGACAATAAACTACATAAATTAAAAACCAAATAAAAACATATTTTAGAATCCATATTTGAACTAGTATCAAATTGCAATCATTTAAAACAAAATTTAAAATAACATGTAATTCCCAATAGAACATAAACAACAATTATAATCGTCAAAACTATTCTTCTCCATAAAAAATCTTTTTCCCTTTTTCACATGAACTTTTCTACCTCAAAATTAACACACTCGTCCCCTAATCATCCCAAATTAAAAACTCTTCCAAATGTCGACCATCTAGTCCTAATCAATTTAGCCTCATGCTGCCTATTGTATCCAATAGTGACATTACACCTTTGTCCACTTTGTCCAATAGTTATAGCATAGGTTTGCCCATAATAGATGAATTGCAAGTTCATAATAAAAAAATTTATGGACTCCAATATTTGTTTTTAATACAATTTGGACAAGTTGCTTTCAAAGATATTGATTTACATGGACCACTTCAGATGTTGTAAAAAAACTCAGCTTTATAATGAAGAACATAAAGAAAATATCTACTAATACAAAGAGATAAAAACATAGATACAATATGTTTAATATATATAAAAAAGAGGTTTTGCAAAAACATATAGTAGTCCATGCAACCATTACAAGTCCATGCATATTATGCTAAGGTGTTAAGGTGGGAAAAAATATTTAGAAACTAACAGTTAAACATTCACATGTCTAGGATTTGATGTGTTAGTAGTGTAAATGATTATTCTACAAGTGTAGAATGTAAAACAATTCAAAGAATAACAACATTCCCATTCATTGTCATAATTATATAATGGTCAAATGTTCACTTAAATCTTCGCGCTCATTGATTATTCTTGGATCCAAGAGTGAGGAGAAAATGAAATCGTTGAAATTTATCCATATGTAGTGCCTTGGTAAAAACATCAACAATTTGATCATGTGTTGAAACATATTGAAGATGAATAAATTGATGCTCTTGGGATTGATGAATGATGTGATATTGAATATCAATATGTTTTGTATGACAATGAAATTTAGGATTGGAACTTAGTCGGATGGCATTTTGATTGTCTAAAAAAAACATTGTTGGAGTAGATTGTGAGTACCCAAGATTTGCAAGAAGATGGCGTAACCAAACAATTTCCTTTGTAGCCATGACAACATCAACATATTTAGTTTTGGTGGTCAAACTTGCAATACATTGTTGTTTGTGACTAACCCAAGTAATAGGACTTCCATTGAGAAAAACAACGTAACCACTTTGTGACTTGTGGTCATTGAGATCATCAGCATGGTCAACATCTACATAAACCATTAGAGTATTAATGGCATGGTGACCAAAGGAACATAGAAGTTAATGAACAATACCTTTGAGATACTTCAAAAATTTATGGACAACATTACAATGTACATGTTTAGGTTGATGAATTTTTTTGGCAATTATCCCAATAATAAAAATAAGGTCAAGATGAGTCCTTGACTTTACAAACATAAGATTACCAACTATTTGGGCACGGATGAGCTCAAACGAGCCAAAATTGATTTCAAAACATCAATTTTTATGTAGTTTTTAATACATTTGTTTATGTGGTGCCACTTTAATGGCATGTGAATCATGGAAAATTGTGCTTATTGAATAATATGGATATTAAAAAATCTAAAATGAATCAAACAAAATTCCAATATCAAAGCTTGGTTTGAATAAAGGATGTTTAATAATTTCATTCAATGACGTTACTTTCATAAAAGGCCCTTTAATTTTTATAATATAATTTATTTCATCTTCAAATTTTTATATTAATAAGGTACTATTAAACACATCTAAAAAAAATACAAATTTTCATATTTTTTCAATTTTGTGTTTATCAAAAATTAAGGTTTTAAAACAATTCATGAGTCTTTTTCGACATGTAAATGTGATGCAATGTATATGTTATTTAAAGAAAGCTTGTAGCTTATAACATAAGAAATTAAACTTGAAAGTGTTAACATGTTTTAGTATGATTTGAAATTATGAAGAAATTTCAAAATGAAACATAAAATTTGGCAAAATTTGTGCACTTTAAAAAAATAGTATTTCTCCAAATTTGATTGTAAACAACATATGACATATTGGGGCAACTATAAATAAAATATATAAAAAGTTTCAAAACATTTCATTTGAAAATTCCTCTTTAAGAAAACATGTTTTTTGGGAAAAATGACCCCAAAAAGGACAATAGTCATAAATGCAAAGTAAACACATTGGCTTGTTATATGTCATTTGGACCCATTTGTTTGTATGGAAAAACATTTTCATCATTTGGAAAATGCATTTCCAAAAATAAAACAAAATTATCATTAAAAAGTGTTCATGATATAATATGGGCATGCATAAAAAAATGCATACATTTGAAGCATGTGGAGAATATATTGTTGAATTGGTCAATATAAAAAATTCATGATTATTGATTACAAGTGATACACAACCCAACATAACAATCAATTAGAGTAGAATTGACCTAAAAGACTTCATTGAAATGAATAATCATTTCATGAAGCTTAGAATTCTACTAGTAGCCACTTAAGCATCATAAACAAAAGTGGCCAAAATCAATTTAGTAAAAATAGTGTCAATGTAGACACATGGATATGCAAAGTTGGGTTGTAAATTATAACAACATAAAAAGTTGTTATACTTAATGTTTCAAGCATGACTTGCTTGACAAAGGCCATAAAAACATTTGAAAAGTTTGCAAACTTTGGACTTAGTTCTAAGAACTTGAAAACCCTCAAGTTGGACCATGAAAATTTCTTCATCTAAATCACCATTTTAAAAAAATAGTGCAAACATCAAATTGTAGCAATTCCATATTTTTAATGACAACAAGAATAAGCATTGTATGAATGGAGTCAAATTTAACCACATGAGCAAACGCCTCAAAATAATCAACTTTTGAAGTATGTGACTAACCCTTCACTATTAGACAATTTTGTAGTGATCAATACTACCATTAAATTTCAACTTAAGTTTGTACACCCACTTGCATTTGATTGGTTTTTTGTTAGATGGAAGATCATAAAGTATCCAAGTGTCATTGTCCACAAGTGTTTAATATTCATTAATCATAACAATTTGCCATTTGTCAAATCATCAAAATTAATGGCTTCCTTATAGGTAGTTGAGTATTTAGGAAATGATTTTGTTATGCTTTTAAAGGAAGTATTGTGAAGACCATGCTAGTCACCATAATGATAACATGGATTACTCAATCATGGGAGCACTAATAGAAAACCCCCCTTTTGCAACTATGTTTTCAACTACTATTCAACTATAAACCAAGTCAAAAACTACACATATAGTTGCAATTTATTTTTTGCAACTACTAACCAGTAATGTCGAAAAGTACAAGTCGAGAGTGAAATTATAGTTGAAAGTGTATGCCATGTGTCAACACCACAACAATAGCCACTACTTACCAATTTAGTTGAAAATTATTCTACCAGTATAATCGAAGGATGTTATCAACTACATTCAACTAATGGATGAACTTCATTTACTAACTAAGCATGACATCAACTAAAAATATAATTACAATTTCAACTAGGTTGCAACTATGTAAGTTGAACATTTCGACTATGTTGTAACTATGTAAATTGAACATTTGGCTAGTGGTTTGGTGACACGTGGCACACTAACAATGTTAACATGTGGCACATTCATAAAATGTGGGGTCAATGCATAGTTAAATGACACGTGGCATGCTCATAAATTTTGGGGTCAACAAATAGTTAAATGACACATGACACATTCACATCAAAAGTTTAGGCCACATGGTGCCTAAAAATAGGTCAGCTTTAAACCTAGGCATTTAGGTTAGACCTAAAACATGTAATTTAATATAGGCTTAAATTAGGGCTAGATTTAGGCACCTATGTTAGGCCTAGAACTAAACCACATGGCAATTAATAAATGAAATCCTATTTCATTCAGTTTAGCCTTTAAGGTTGAACCTTTTTTATTGGCTCATCCCAAATGGCTATTAGATTTTCATGTTTATTTTGTTCTCCAATAATCCTAGTGCATTCCTTTATATAGTTTGGATTCATAAAATGGAAACCAAACAATATGGGATAAAAGTTTTAGTTGTAACCTAGGGAAAACACACCTATCACCGAACATTTATTGATATTGGATCATTATAACTCTCTTGTCCATGGTCTATTCCTTTTGAAACTTAAAGCAATTTTGTAATCCTCCACCCGACGTATCCAAATCTATAAAAAACACTACAATCTAATGGAAAATGAACAAGATATGCCCTTTTGAAGTGAAGGGGGTTGTGCTTTGGATTTTTTCATAAGTGTTCAATATGATTTTGAAGCTTCAACTCTTCAATTATTATTTTTATTATTATTCACTTTAAACAAGTTTTATAGATTTTGAAATAGTGCATTTGTAGCCTTTAAAATCGTTCAAAATGAATGAAAAATGAGCAAGATATAGTTGTTAAAAGTAAAGGGGTCTAGAAAACAAAATTTGAGACAAAATATCACTCTTTCTCTTCTTGCATTTTTTGCTTTGTTCCTTTGCTTTTGAGGTCCAAAAAACATTTGTAGCTATCTATTTTGTGCTTCCAATTACATAAAAAACATTCAATTTGGTGTTGAAATGAGGGAAAACTTGAAAGTGTTCGGTGATAGAGTACCATTTGCTATCTACCTTAGTTGTAACCCAGTTGCAACTTAATTGCAACTCAAATAGTTGTAATCAAGTTGTACAAGCTAATCTAAACTTATTTAGGCCTGGACCTAAACTAATAATCTACCTAACCTAGGTCTAGCTACTTACTTTAATTACTTATAGTAATTATTTAACCATTTTTAATTATATAGTTGTATAATTAAACAATTAAACATATTAGCATCATTTATTAAATAATATGGTGATTAGTTTTTTTTTGAAAATTAGCAATTAAATTTATTTATCTATTAAATAATTAATTATCACTGATTTTTTAAAAATTCGAGATTCATTATAAATTCTTATTAACATTTCATAAAATTAACAAATTTAATAATAGATTTTTTATGATATTTTAATTGAAATAATCATTATAATGTTGTGATACTTAATAATTGACTACAATTACACAATAAACTTAATAATAATATTGTAGTTAGTAATTAGGTTAGGCTAGTTATTTAATTATTTTTATTTGTGTTTTTATCTAACTTGTTGGAACTATTAAATGACCTAGTATTAAAAAAATTAAATAATAAAAATATTTTATAGTATAGTAGTGTTAAATAAAAATAATTTCTGAAATTATGTGATAATTTACTAGTTATTCTAAAAATTATTCTAATTTAATAATGAATAAAGAAATAAGAAAATTTTAAAATTTTAAAAAATAACACATGTATTGAACATAGATATTTTAAAAACTTGTATATCCTTACTTGATATGTTGTAAACTAAAATTGAATTTACATAAAAATTATAAATTATGCATGTATTGAACATACACATTATTAAGTTGATTTATATTTCAGAATTTTCTAAAATTTTATTTTCAAATTAAACTGTAATATATGCCCAAAAACTTCATCATACATGTAATCATTCATGGATACAAAAAAAATTTACATGTACCTTAATAATTAATGAATCTTTATTGCAATTTTTAAAATATTTTAAAACACCATACGTATAAAAAAAAAAACATTAAAATTCCAAAAAAAAATGAATTATGTATCATTACTTGATTTTTTGTAAATTAACATTTGATTTACAAAGAAATAATAAATTACATTTAATGAACTTACATTATTATAAACTCATATTTCAAAATTTCCTTAAATTTTATTTTTGAAATTAAATATTTACATTTATATGCACAAAAAAAAATCATCATACATAACCATTCATTTTATACAAAGATAATTTACACATAATTTAATCTATTAATGAAGGTAGATAATTTTTTTTGTTTTATTCTATCATGTTGAAATTTCCTAAACCAAATTACTTCATATAATGTTATTGATATATTTGAAAACCTTACAATGAACAAGGGTGCAGCAATTTGGGTTGAAATATTTTGGAATTACAATGCAAAGGTTATTGATTAATGAACCATTTTAAAAATAAAAATAAATAAAATCATAAATAATTTTTTTACTCAAATCCAAAGGTGTATTTGGTGTTGTTGGAAAATAATTGCTAAGTTAGCTTTAATGAAATTTATTTCATAATTTTCATATTTAAGGTGTGGAAAATATTGAATTTCGAATGAATTTTGTTGTTGAAAATTCAAACAAATTACAGCAAATTGGGTTTAGAAGGGAAAATGAGTTGAGTGTGTTCACATTTGGGGCCAATGACACATGTTACTTTATTTATCCATGAAGGAAGGTAGTTTGTTTTGTTTTGTCATAATGATATCTCCCAAACCACAGTGTCCTTAGGTTATGTTATGGAACTTATCATCAAAAAATTCTCAATGAATAGCGGTGCAATGATTTCGTTCAAAATGTTTGGAGCTACAATGTGGAATCTATTAATTATTGAACCAATTTTTCATTGAACTTTTTGATACTAAGATTGAAAACTATATTGGAACTTGGGGGCATTTTTGTTAACAAATAGGATATCTACTCAAGTGTAAACATAAATTTTTATTGAAAGGAAACTAAAACATGATGCTCACAACACGAAACATAACATCAAGAACACTTCAAGGTTCTTGTCACATGAAATACACAAACTTGTGCAATGAAAAAATAAGTCAAACCATCAACACCAAGGTATTTAACTAAAAGACCAAACCACAAATAACCAAATTAATATGAGTAAAGAAAGTAATTCAACCTTGTGAAAGTAAACATAATTACTTTCCTACTCCAATAACTAATGAAACCTAATTAGTTGAACTTGAATTCTCTACACTCCCCTTCAAGCTCAAATCCACTTCTAGTATAGTAAGCATTTTTCTAAACCTCTTTAGTTTGTTTGTACCTAAAGCTTTTGTGAAAATGTCAGCAACTTGATCTTCAATACTTACATGAATAAAGTTAATTTCTCTTGCTATAACTTTTTTTCTAATAAAGTGGTAGTGCACCTCAATGTGCTTTTTCCTAGCATGATAGACCAAGTTGTTGGCAAGTAGTATGCTACTGATGTTATCACAATAAATGACAACAAGAGCATCCACTAATTGTCCCAAATCTAAAAGTAGTTTTTGTAACCAAATTACTTCACATGGAGTAATTGTTGCACCTTTGTATTTTGCCTCTGTGTTTGATAATGCAACTGTTAGTTATTTCTTACTACTCCAACTAACAACACCACTTCCAAAAGAAAACATGAAACCATTGGTCGATCTTCTATCTGAAACATTGTTAGCCCAATCCGCATCCGTGTATCCATGTACTTGTAACTCGCTATTGGTTTCAAAAAAAATTCCACATTTCAAAGTATGTTTTATGTACCTTAGTATGCGCTTCACTACATCCAAATGTGACTTTCGTGGTGTTTGCATGAATTGACTTAACACTCCAATTGCATAACTCAAATATGGCCTTGTGATGGTCATGTAAATCAAACTCCCCACTATGCGTTTGTACATAGTGGTATCCTCCACAAGGTCTCCTTCATCTACACTTAACTTCACATTTTGTTATACTGGAATTAAAATGGGTTTGCAACCCATCATCCCATATTCAATAATTTGTTCAAGGCATATTGCCTTTGTAGTAACCATATCCCTTTAAGGGACTAGATTACTTCAATGCCAAGGAAGTAATGCAACTCTCCCAAATCCTTCATCTCAAACTTTTGCTTCAAAAACTTTTTCAAATCAGAGATGTCTGCATCATTATTTCCTGTGAAAATCAAGTCATCAACATAGATGACTATGATTATAATCCCATGATTTGTCTTTTTCACATATAGTGAAAATTGTACATTAGATGTTTGAAATCCACTTGTGATAAGATACTGACCTATCTTGTCTGACCAAGTTCTAGGTGCTTGCTTCAAGTCGTACAAAACTTTCTTCAACCTACAAACCAAATTAGGATGTGTTTGGTCCACATAATTTGGTGGTTGTTCCATGTACATTTCTTCTTGTAAATCTCCATGAAGAAAAACATTATTTACATCCATTTGATGTAAAGACTGTCCTTTTGCTGCTGCCATAGCAATGATTGTCCTTACAGTTGTCATTTTGGCAATTGGACTATAGGTCTCCTCATAGTCTATGCCATAAGTTTGGGCATAACCTTTGGTAACTAATCTTGTTTTGTATCTGCTCACAGATCCATCTGCATTATGTTTGACTTTGTACACCCATTTGCACCCAATTGCTTTCTTGTCCTCTGGTAAAGCTACCAATTCCCAAGTAGCATTAGCATCCAAAGCTGCCATCTCTTCATCCATCGCATTGTCCCACTTAGGGTTTCCAATCGCTTGTTCAAAACAAGTGGGTTCAACCTCTTGTATAACTCTCACCATGTATGCGTAATGATGAACTACAAAGCCATCATATGTGAGTATTTGTATAGGGTACTTGACTCGTGTGTTTCTTCGTACTCCAATGTTGTTGTCAGGTGCTTTTAAAACTTTCTTTGCCATCCGAACTCCAGGAGTAGTAACTAAAGGGATTCTTGATTCTTCACCCACACTCTTATCTGAATCACTTGATTCATCATCTACAAGAGGATTTCTAGATGATGTTTGAGAACTACCATGTACAATGTTTGAAGATCTTAATCTTCCTTTCCATGGAGTGCTACTAGACCCATTAATTGAAGACTCTTATGCTCCATTAATTAATTGTGATTCTTGTTCCACATTTGATGAAACATCACCATTTCTAGCCTCTCCATCTTTTGCTACCTTTAGTGGTGAGTATTAGTTAACCCTTTCATCAAACATAACATCTCTACTCACTTGCAACTTTTGAGTGGAAAGATTGAAGCATTTATATGTTTTTTGTTTTGAGGAATATCCAATGAAGGTACACTTCTCAGCTTTTGGGTCTAATTTTGATCTCTTCTCATTAGGAACATGCACGTATGCAATGCAACCAAACACTTTGAGGTGTGAAACATTCGGGTTTCTTGCTTGTGATTTTTTCTTCAGGTGTCATGCCATGAACTGCCGCTATGGGTGTTTGATTCATGATATAGACTACAGTTGCTATCGCTTCAGCCCAAAAGTAATTTGGCAAATTCTACTCATTCAACATGGCACGTGCTATTTCTGTAATGTGCCTATTTTTCCTTTCAACAATTCCATTCTGCTGTGGGGAATAACTACATGAATAATTCCTTTGAATTCCATGCTCCTTCAAGTACTCACTGAATTCATTTGAAAAATACTCTCCCCCTCCATTGGACCTTAGGCACTTGATGCTCACACCCTTCTCCTTCTCCACCATTGTTTTGAAATTCAAAAAATGTTGAAACACTTCACCTTTGTGTTTCATGAAGTAAACCCACACCTTCCTTGTGTGTTCATCAATGAATCTCACGTAATACCTACATCCTCTAATGGATTCTGTCTTCGTGGTCCACACATCTGAGTGGATCATTTCCAAAGGTTTGGAACTTACATGAGTTGTTTGAGCTGGGAATGGATGCCTAGCTTGCTTTTCCAATTGGCATCCTTCACAAACTTCTGACATCACCTCTTTTGCTCCAAATTTATGAAGACCTCCAACAAGATTTTGTTTCTCCATGAATTTAAGACATTGGAGATTAACATGGCCAACCCACTTGTGCCAAATTCTAATGTCTCCAGCTCCTTTTCCATGTGTGAATAACATGAAATTCACCGTAGGCATGGTCACATTTAAGGTGAACATTCATCCATTCCTTTCCCCTTTTGCAATTAATTTGCCTTGATTCTTCATGTCTTTCACAAAACATCCATTTGGGTTGAATGTCACATGTAAACCTTATTCCACCATTTGGCTTACGAAGACCAAATTTTTTGTTATGGTTGGAACATGAAGTACATCTTTCAAGTACTTTGTTTACCCATCTTGCATGGACAATGGCACCTTGCCAATTTGTGTGATGGGATGTGTAATGTCATCACTAGTTTCCACAAACCCTAGTGTCTTCAAATCCTGTGTTTCTAAACCATTTCCCATGATTAGTCATATGGTTTGAAGCTCCAAAATCCACATACCAGACATTATTATCTGATACACCTCCTATCATTGAATTTGCCATATGTTGCATCACAAACAATTACTCATCACCTTGATTGTTAGTTAATGCATAATTCCTTTGTTGCAGCTTTCCATTTCGTGCATCATGCTCCTTTTGATAATAGTTGTTTGCCATGTGCCAAGGTTTCCTGCAATAGTAGCAATTTGAGTCGTTATTTAGTTGTTGACTTCGATGACTTCCACCACGACCTCCATGACTTGCTCGACTTCCTCTTCCTCCAAAGTTTCATGGTTCACCTCCATGAGCTTGACCTTCATGTTAATGATGTCCACCATGCGAGCTTCCGTGTCGTCCTTGAAATGAAGTTTTATCACCTTTACCTCTACTTCTATTAATATTTGAGTAGAAAGCATTTTCTTGATCGTGCATTGGATGAAGTACCAACAATTCTCATCTCTTCACTTATAAGTAGTGTTATTAAGTTTTGGAAATTGGGAAATGTTTCTTGAACTGCAATTGAAATACGAAACTGGTTATAGTTTTTTCCAAGTCCATTCAAGGTGACGGCCACTAGGTCTTCATCATCTACAGGGGTTCCTATAGAAGCAAGTGCATCTGCAAGTTTTTTCACCTTTGTAGAATAGTCATTGATGTTCATATTGTTTTTATTTAGATTATGCAACTCTTGTTTGAGTTGCATTTTGTGGGCTTATGTATTGGTGTTATACATCTTCAGCAATGTATCCCAAGCTTGCTTGGGTGATTTTGCATCTTGAATATGCATAATCATGGAATGCGACACACTCACAGAAAGCTAATATAAGACTTGTTTTTTCATGACAAGTTTTATTGGCTTGAATTTGTTGTTGTGTGGGGTTTTCTTAGAAAGGAGGTTATTTTTCATCACCAGTTATGAATTCCCAGTAGCCTTTCCCCATCAAGAAATTCATAATCTTAAATTTCCACACTTGGAAATTATTCTTGTTTAGTTTTTCAATTACAATTTGAGAAAGACCATCCGCCATCTCATCAATGTCTTCTTGAGGTTTCATAAATGATTTTAATTCCTTCTTTGGGTTTCTAGGATTAGGATTAAGATTAGGGTTTTCCTTCCTTAGGTTTCTAGGATTAAGGTTAGGGTTAGGGTTGAACAAGATGGACCTTGCATATGTATGTATGTCTTGAGTATTATATGAAATTTTATACCATACATAGGTTTTATGTATATGTACGTATTTCGTATAATATTTCGTATGATATTAAGTACATGATTACATACCACACTTTTATATGAAGGTCTTGATAATGTATTTGCGCTTCTCAATCTTCAAATTCCTTCTTTCAAGTTCTCCCAAGTTGTATTTGTTCCACTTCAAAAATTTGTTTTGATGTTGTCTCAAAACAAACTTTTGTCACAACAACTTTGCAAAGCTACACTACTCACATATGACCTTGGATCGATTTAAAATTTTGATGAAACATGAAAAACTATGTCTACTACCATCTCTCAAAATTTCAGCTCATTTAACTTCATAAAATGAAAAATCTTGCTACTTCCTTGAAATCACCTC
>Ga0116231_10010744_pt1 | contig 14506 bp, 13 predicted proteins | sample S1TSphgellanicum_2_FD_89695 | JGI IMG/M metagenome (GOLD analysis project Ga0116231, IMG submission 89695) | Host-associated microbial communities from peat moss isolated from Minnesota, USA - S1T2_Fd - Sphagnum magellanicum MG | ecosystem: Host-associated > Plants > Peat moss > Unclassified...
CCCGTTGAAGCTGATCGACTCGGCCGACGAGCGCAGCTTTGCGGACGGCACGGGCGACATTTCGCTGCAGATCTCGCGCGAACAGCGAATCGGGTACTTGATCACGTGGCCGCACCTTCGCGCGGGCAAGATCACCCGTCCCTCGCCCTGTTTCAAAGCGCTCGGCGACGCTGCCCGTGCTGCCAGCGTGCTCGGCGCAGCTCTGATGGCTGAGTCCGGGTCGAACGCCGCGGCCGCCGCCGCGACGGCAGGGCCAGCGGGCGCAGCGCCAGTGGCGGTCCCTGCCGGACGGCCGACGACTCCCGCGCACTTGTCGCCGGCTCACACGGCGGCCGCCTAAATGAGCGCATCGATGCCGGACAGCAGTCGCAATCAGGTACCCCCCGCCGCGCTTTTTGGTGCCGCAGTGCTGGTGGTCGGTTCCTTGTTGGTGGTGGGATTGGCGCGCCTGACAGGCTACCAACCGATGCAACCCGACACATCCGCCATCGTCGAGGCCAAGGACGTGCGCTTCGAGGATCGAGCTGACGGCGCAGTGCTCGTCTACTCATCACCGCAAAACCGGCTGGTGGATACGTTGGAGCCCGGAACCAATGGCTTCGTGCGCGGCGTGCTGCGCGGCCTGGTGCGCGAACGGCGCGCCGATCGAATCGGTTCGACACCACCGTTTAGATTGACCCATTGGGCCAACGGTCGCTTGTCGCTGGATGACCCTTCCACGGGACGGCATGTGGACCTGGAAGTATTTGGGGCAACCAATTCGGGGGCATTCGCGGACATTCTGAACGCGACCGATCGACCGGGAGGATAGAACATGATTGACGAGATTCTCGACATTGACTCCGGCGGCGCCGCCACCGCCAAGGCCCAAGCCAATACGCTGCTCAATCCGCGCTTCTACAAGACGGACTACGCCGCCCTCGAGAAGCTCGACGTCAGCTCCGTGCGCGTCGAATGGGATCAGATGATGGCGGAGTTCAAGCGCGACATCAACGGCGATCACTTCAACCGCAATGAGCAATTCGATGCCGAGGTCCGCCAACTGCCCTTAGGATTACATCAGGAATTCTTGGATTTCCTGATCAGCTCGGTGACCGCGGAATTCTCCGGCTGTGTCTTGTACAGCGAGATCAAGCGCAAGGTGCGCAATCCCGACATGCGCGATCTGATGGGATTCATGGCGCGCGACGAGGCGCGCCACGCCGGCTTCATCAATCAGGCGCTCAAAGACTTCGGGGTTGGCGTCGATCTCGGCATGTTGAGGCGCGACAAGAAGTACACGCATTTCAGGCCGAAATTCATCTATTACGCCACGTACCTGTCCGAGAAGATCGGCTACGCGCGCTACATCTCGATCTACAGACATCTGGAGCGCCACCCGGAGCGGCGCTTTCATCCGATCTTTCGCTGGTTCGAGCGTTGGTGCAACGACGAGTTTCGCCACGGCGAGGCGTTTGCTCTGATCATGCGCGCCAACCCGCATCTGCTGCGCGGGCATAACAAGCTTTGGATTCGATTCTTCCTGCTGGCGGTTTACGCGACCATGTACGTTCGCGATCACGCGCGGCCCTTGATGCACGAAGCCTTCGGTATGGATCCGACCGAGTACGACTACGACGTCTTCCGCATCACGAGCGAGGTCTCGAAACAAGTGTTTCCGTTGTCGCTCAACATCGACGATCCGCGTTTTCGACGCGGTTTGGAGCGCTTGCTGGCGATCGGCCGTGCGGTTGCCGCGGCGAAAGCGCGAGGCGGTGTGCTCGGTGCGTTGCAACGTGTGGGGCTGGCCTTGCGCGCCGCGGCGATTTTTGCGCGCCTGTATGTGCTGCCCGCGCACCATCATGACCTGCCCGATCTCGTGCGCGCCGAACCCGTCTGGTAATGCGCGAGTTCGCGTTACCGTGCCTGTATGCGGCACTCTCGTGGTGGTTCACCACGGGCGCGATTCTGTTCCTGGACGGGCGCGACGCGCGCACTTTTCGCTGGAGCATGAGCGCCGCGAGCGTGGTGCTCGTGGCCGCGCTGTACGAACTGCGTCTAAGCGCGGGCGACGCGAGTCCCGCCGGCGCCTACACCGCCTTTTCGTGCGCTCTGCTCGTCTGGGGGTGGTTGGAAATGGGCTTCTTGATGGGCTACATCACCGGCCCGCGGAAGTCCGCGTGTGTATCGACGTGCGCGGGATGGCGTCACTTCATCCACGGCTCGCAGGCGGTCATTTACAATGAATTGGCCACCGTCGTCGCCGGCGGCGTCGTGTACCTTTTGTCCGCCGGCATGCCGAATCGATTCGCACTCTGGACCTTTTTGATCCTCTGGGCGATGCGGATCAGCGCGAAGCTGAACTTGTTTCTGGGCGTGCCGAATCTCGGCGAGCGCTTTCTGCCGCCGCACCTTCAGTATCTGAAGAGTTTTTTCCGCCGGCGCCCGATGAATTTCCTGTTCCCCGTCTCGATCACCGGCGCGACCGCCGTGCTGGCGCTGCTCATCGAGAGATACGCGTCGGCCGGCGGCTATTTCCAAAGCGTGTCGTATGCCCTCGCAACGAGCCTCCTTGGTCTCGCGGTTCTGGAGCATTGGTTCATGGTATTGCCGTTGCCGAGTGAACGGCTTTGGGCGTGGGCGTTTCGCCGCGAGGAAACCTCGCCACCGGCCCTACCCCATCTTTCCGCGCGTCAAGCTTCGCGCCTTCTACCCTGATAGATCGCAGATCAGGTCATGGTGTCAGCGTATTGACCGCCAACACCACCACGTGGCGATTCTTCGGTAGCGTCAGGCTCACGATCTGCTTATTCGGATCGGTTTGGAAGCTGTAGGCATAGACATCCCAGACCCCGCCCTGTCGTACGCCCGTCGGAGTAATGCGAAACGCGGTTTGGCGGGCCACCAATTCGTTGGGATATTTCTGCGGCTGATGCCAGTCGCTCAGGCTCTGCTCAAAGCTGCCCGTCGAGCCGTCTTGGTATGTCACCACGAAGGTCTGATTGGGCTGACTTCCATTGGTGGCCGCCGCCAGCACCGTGATGCCCAGGCATTTCTTCGGCGCAAGCGCGATCGTCGAGTTGCTCACGGCGTCGGGCTGATCCGCCGTTCCGATGGTGAACTGCTGGCCCGCCCCCGTGAACCCGCTCGGCAACAAGGACGCATCGTAGGCGTATCCATGACCGTCCAGCCCCCCGTGCGTCGACGCGTAACCGACGGTCGCCGACCCGTACACATTGAATGCGGACGAGATCGATTCCCGGGTCGCTTGCGGGGCCTTGGTCTCATTGATGGCCAGTACCACGACATTGCGATTTGCCGGCAGCTGCAGGCTGGTAGCCACCTTGGTGCTGTCGAGCGGAATGCTGAATGAGTGCAGATAGAAATCTGCCATCTGCTTGGCGCCCGTTGAGGTCAGGCGGTCTGCCATCACGATCGGCTGCGAGTCTTCGCCCTCGAACCCCGCATAGGTGCTCCAGTCAGTCACGCTCTGCTTATAAGTCGTCTTGGTTCCGTCGCTGTACGTGACCACGAACGGCTGATTGAGCTGGTTGCCGTTGACCGCCGTCTCGAGAACGGTGAGCTTGGCCAGCTGCGCGTGCGTCAATGCAATCGTCTGGTTGGAAATGCCCGAGGGTTTTGCGACCGCGCCGAGCGTGAATGTCTGTCCCAGCGCCGTCACCGGATTCGGCAGCGCCGAAGCGTCGATGGCGTAGCCATGGCCGTCCAATCCACCCGAGGCGACCGCCACGCCGGGCGCTCCCAGCGCGTAGACGTCGTCGTTCGCCGGCGTGAGTCTCGTGTATGCCAAGACCTCCGGCGTGTAGATCGAAATCGACTTCCTCACCCCGGGATTTTCGTTGCCTGACGGCCCCTGGCAGTAGAGCGATAACTGTTGGGTTCCCGCGGCCTCGAACGGGCCGAGCACGGTCGAACCGTTGGGAGGCAGCGAGTAGGGGGTCCAGCTCGCACCGCACGAGGTGGCCCCGGCGAACGACTTCCACGACACCGCCAAGGTACTGAATAACGGAATATCGGTCGCGCTCGCCGTAAGGGTGGACCCCGGAATCACCGTGAGCTTGGCAGACACCGCGGCCGTGCCGCCGGCACCTGTGCAGGTGAGCGTAAAGTAGTAGCTGCCGGCCGAGGCGACCGAAACCGTCGTGGAACCCTGCAGTCCCACGGACCCTGACCATGCACCGGACGCCGTGCAGGAAGTCGCCCCCGTGGAGGTCCAAGCGATGCTCGTCTGTGCGCCCGGGGGAACGTTATTCGGGGACAGTTGCAGCGTGGGCACGGGCGGCGTCAGGATCTGCGACGGGGGTGCGGCCACGATGGCGATGCCCGTCGCGCCGGCGACGGCCACGCTGCCGATGATCGCATTCGTTGCCGTATCGAGAATGGCGATGGATTGTGCGTTGCTGTTCGACACGTATACCTGCGTACCGTCCGGCGTCAGAGCCAGGTTTTGGACGCTGGTCGCGACCGGGACCGTCGCAACGACTTTATTCGTCTGCGTGTCGAACGCCAGGACGCTGCCACCGTCGATACCGTAAAGGATGCTGCTGTTGGGCAAAGGCGTGCTCAAGCTGCCGCCCTTTGGAATTGGCGCGGTGTCGATCTGTTGGTTGGTGGCCGCGTCGAGCACGAGGAAGATTTGTGAGGTGTCGAAGTCGGCATCGGTCGAAGTCACATAGGTGTATACCTTGGAACTATCCGGCGAAACGGCCGCCCAGGAGTACTGATCGCGGCCTGCCGGCACGTTCAAGGACGCGATCAGCGTCTCACTGACGGTATCGATCACGTCGAGCGCACCGATTTGTTCGGAATCACCGGTCATGGGGACGTAGACCCGCGTGCCGTTGGGAGAGAGGGCGATTCCGACGCTGTTGAGTTGTGAGCTGGGAATTCGGGCGGCCACCGTGTTGGTCGCCGTATCGATCACAGCGACCTCGCCGTTGCTCTCGAAGAAGCTCGTCGCCACGTAAACTCGCTTGCCATCGCTCGAAATGGCCATGCCGACGGGAAACAAGTTTAAGCTTAGGGTTGCCGTGATCGTGTCGGTCTGGGTATCGATGACCTCGACGACGGCGTCGCCATCGGGGTTCGTACTGGTGGGATCCACGCCCGTGACATAGAGCTGCTTGCCGTCCGGCGTGCCGAGGATATAGCCCGCAGGCCCGGATAGCGTGATGGTATTCAGCACCTCACGGCTTCCGGTGTCGATGACCGTGATCGTGTTCTTTGGGGTGATGGCATACGCCACGGGTTTTCCGGTCGGCGTGTTCGCCGCCTGCGCCGGAATACTGATCATTCCAACCAGAAACGTCGAAATGAGCACAGACGCGAGAATACGCATCGATCAGCCTCCTCGCCAAGCCTCGAGGCGCAGTTCGCCGACTATTCGCACCTGCCAGCCTACAGCTGCCGGCCGCCGCGAGTTCTAGGCTCGCGGCGGCCGGATAGAATCTAGTGCAGCGACGCCGTCGGCGGCGCGGTCGCACCTTCAGCCGGCGCAGCCTCAGGCATAGCAGCTGAATGCATGACGCCCTGCAGCTCAGGATAATCCTTGGCCATGCTCACGCCATACAAGGGCTTGAACACGCCCTGATGACAGGTCTGACAGTTGACCTTGGCGACATCGCCGAGCACCCCTAGCCGGTGTTCCGGAAACGTCTTGGTCAACGGCACCATGTAATGGTCGTTCACGTCGCGCACCATCCGGATGCCGTACCAGGCCGTCGTACGCTTCGGCGTGCTGTTGTCCCAGACCGCAAACGAGCGCGAGTTGTGACAATAGGTACAATTCACCCCGAGCGATTCCGACATGTGAATCATGAGTGCGTACGTCGCGTCCGTGTGTTGGATCGTGCTGTGGTCATCGTCGGGCAGCGCGGTCGTCGATATCACACGGATGTTCTTGCTGCCGAGCAAGTACGGCGTGAACGGATCATAGGGCAACGCCGACAACCCCAAGGACGGCCGGTTCTTGCCCGCATTTCCCGCGGTCAAGCCGCTGGCGCTCGACTCGTTCGGACTGATGAACCAAACATACTTCGGAACCGCATTGCCGCGATGGCAGGTGTAGCACGTCACGCCGGTGCCGGCGACATGATCCTTCCAGTCGCTGTTGATGTGCCGCACCATCTGCAGCATGCGCCGCGCCACCACCTTGGTGTAGCGGTCGTCGCTCGCCATGTTGGCGCCGTGGCAATAGTTGCAGCTCTGATCGGGGGGCGCGACCCACTGGGTCATGGCCAGCATCACACGTGTGAACTGCCCCACGTTCAAGTCTTTGAGCACTTGGATGTTCTGATAAATGCTGCTCGCGAGCGGTCCATCCGCTGGTGCCGCGGGCAACGACGCCGGCACCTGGTTGAGCAACATTTTTTCTGCATCGCTCGGCTTGTTGATCACCTGCTGCATGCCCGTGCCGCGGTAGCCATCCTGGACGAGGTCCGTCGACGGACGTTGGCAGCCCGCGAGCCACAGTAGACTGGCTCCCGCCACGCATAGCATCGAGCCTTTCAGACGATTCATTTCGGAGCTCCGGGCAAGGTCGCAGGGTCGATCACTGGCGCATAGACATGCGGGTACATGGGGGCTACATGGTGCTTGACCGCCCAAAGATACCAGTTATCCACCACCGTGCCTGTCAGCAGTATACCAATACCGCCTGTCAGAGGACACAACACCGCGAACCACCAAGCCCAACGATGGATCGACTCGAAGGTCGCGTTGAATCCCATGGTCCAGCGCCAGAACAGCGCGGCGCGTTCTGCTGCCGTGCCGCGATCGACGATCTGCTCGAGTTCGCGGTCGCCGCCGAGCCGGCTGACCGCCAGGATGGTGCCGCCGTGCATGGCGAACAGCAGCGTCGATCCATACAGAAATGCGATCGAGAGGCAGTGAAACGGGTTGTAGAAAAGGTTGCCGTAGCGGATCGAAAAAGCGGCGACCCAATCGAGATGCGGGAAGATGCCAAACGGCACCGCTTCACCGAAGCTGCCCATGAGCACCGGACGGATGATGCCGAGCACCAGGTACAGCCAGATGGCCGCGAGGAACGCCCAGGCCACGTGGGTACCCATGTTGAGTGCCCGCGCGCGCCGATACATGCGCAGCCACCATAGCAGCACGGAAGCGGTCAGGAAGAAACCTGCCATGAGCCACCAACCGCCGTCTTGCAGACGTGGGAAGTGCAGGCCGTTGGCGGGTGAGGGCGGCTCGAGCGCGAGCCACGGCAGCTGGCGCACGAATTGCACCGGATTCCAGTGCACGGACGCAGCCATGTTCAGCCCGATGATCTCGAATGCGATGAAGCCGAACAGCAACGAGAGAAGTCCGGTCGTGCCCAGGTAGATCGGGCCAATCTGTGCGTCACCGAATCGGCCCAGAAGGTGGATGAAACCACCACCTCCTTGCCGTACCCAGGCGCCGCGCGGCAGCGCAACGCCCGGATAGATGGGTGCTCGAATCTGCACTCGGGTAAATATATTTTGATACTCGGCCATAAATAAATGCCTCGCGCAGGTCGATTAGTTCCAGATAGAAAGGTTCAACCACCAGCCCCACCATTCCGGCCAGCCTTTGGTCCATAACGGTCCGCTGATCAAAATGCAGACGGCGCTGAAGAACCCGGCACTGATGGCCAGAAACAGCCCCAGGCGATGGATGCCGAGCGACCCGATCGAGTAACCGATGGTGTCGCGAAAGTACGTATTCTCGTGCTCGGCGGTCTGCACCGGACCGCTCTTCGGATTCGATGCCGACAGGATGACCCCGCCGTGCAAGGACAGGGCGAAGGTCGTCGCGAAGAAAAAACTCACCGCGAGCATGTGTGCAGGGTTGTAGTGAAAATGCAGGTATTGGTAGCCCGTGTTGGACACCCAATCGAGATGGCTGAATATCCCGTAGGGGAATCCGTTGCCCCAGGCGCCGAGCAACAGCGGCCGGAAGACTTCGAGCGACAGGTAGGCGAAAATTGCGGCAGCGAAGGCGAACGGCACGTGAAAGCCGATGCCCAGTTTTCTACAAATTTCCACCTCGCGCAGCGCCCAGGAAATGAATGCGCCGGCCGCGCAAATCGTGATGATCTGCCACAGGCCGCCCTCGCGCAGCGGCGCCAACCCAAGTCCATACTTGAGATCGGGCGGTGCGATGTTGACCTGCCAGATGTTCCAGGTGGGCCCCAGGGCCGCGCCGTAAACGATCAGTGCGGTGCCCAAAGCCGTGAAAAAAATGGTGCTGACACCGAAGAAGCCCACGTAGAAGGGGCCGACCCAAAAGTCGAAGAGATCCCCGCCGAGCAGAGTACCGCCCCGTACCCTGTATTTTCGTTCAAAGCTGAGCATCGACATGCTGATTCTCTCCTCTAATTACTTAGCTTAAGCGTCCGGCAGCGGCCGGAATATTTCCGGCCACCGCCATCTGCTGTCATGCTTAAGGCTTGGCCGTATCGGGCAGCGTCGACATATGCTGTGCGGCCGCCGACGGCGGAGTGTGTCCGCCGAGCCAATTGAACCTGTCTGTGCTTAGCAAAATGAAATGAATCAAAAGTGCCAACACGAACAGGAATGTAAAGAGTGCTATCAACACTCTGCGTGGATCGAAAAGAAGCCAAACTCGCCACATTTTCTAGTCTCCCGTTAAAGCCAGGGCCGCCATTGCCACACCAGTACGTGTGCAACGATTGCGATCACCGTAAAAATAATGAAGCTTGTCACGAAGATTCCGTGGAACTCCTTTGCTTCACTTTCCGTCAATCCCGAAAGCGATTGTCTCTTGTCATCAGCCATGCGATTCACCTCCTCATATCGGCGCTTGCTCTTCCCTCATCGGCGCCAGCTGGCGCCACCCTTCAAATCCGGAATTACCGGATCGAATTTCTTTGCCGCGGCGGTGCCCGCACTCATGCGCTCACCGAATCCCGCAGCCGATTTACATCCACTTCCTGTTCGCCGGCATGCCGTGCGGACCGCTCGGCCGCGTCGCGCAGGCGCTTGGCTGCCGAGATGCGCACCAGCACGGGCTGCGCATCGACCAGCTCGTCGAAGGCCAGCTTCGCGGCATCGGTCCACAGCAGCTCGCTATGCAGGCGCGACGGCGTCGCATCGACCTTGTCGAGCTCGCTGCCTAAGGGAAGTATGTTGAACAGGGCATCGAACAGGGCATTGCACACCTCTTGGACGAGATAGGTGGCGCCGCTGTAGCCCATGAAAGGAGTGCCGGTGTGCCGCCGTATGATGGCGCCGGGAAACGAGGCCGGGACGTACATCGCGCGCACGCCGCTCTCGGCCATATACATGCGTTCATTGAAGCTGCCGAACATGATGAGCGGCGGCGTTTCCTTGACGGCCTTGCGCACCGCGTCGTTGTCCGGCTTGACCCCTGCCTTGCGCGAAAAGGAGAACGTGCAAGGCAGACCCATCTCGGTTTCGAGGAAATGGCGCACGCCGCGCGCGTAAGTTTCATTCGCGACGATCGCGAAGCTCGCCGTGCCGAAAAAGTCCTGCGTGACGGAACGCCACAAATCCCACAAGGGTTTGATGGTCGTGTGCTTCTCGCGCTCGATGAAGGGTTCGGGGTCCAATCCCGTGAGCTCACCGAGCTTGCGCAGGAATTTGGTCGTGCTGTGCAGCCCGATCGGCGCCTGCAGGAACGGACGCTCGAGTTGTTCGCAAAGCAGCCGGCCGAATTCCCGGTACATGCATACATTCACGTCCGCATCCACCAGGCGTGGCACGTCCGCCAGGTGACTGCCCAGGGGGAACACCAGGTTGATCTCAGCGCCGATGCCCTCGATCAGGCGCCGCACCTCGGCAAGATCGCTCGGCGTGTTGAACGTGCCATAGATCGGTCCGATGATGTTGACGCGGGGTTTCTCGCCCGGCTGGCGCGGCTTGCGCTCGGGGATTTTCTTCTTGCCGTATTCGCTCCACAGCCAGGACATGGCGCGGTTGGCGCTTTGCCACTGGTCTTCATCGATGGTGCGCGGCAGAAACCGCTGAATATTGGTGCCCTCGGGCGTTACGCCGCCGCCGATCATCTCGGCGATCGAGCCCGTGACCACGACGGCCGGCAAATCGGGATTGAGCGCCCTGTGCGCCCGCCGCATCGCGCCCTCGGTGCCGTGCTGACCCAATTCATCCTCGCCCAATCCGGTGACGACGATCGGCAACTCGTGAGGGGGCAGCGCGTCGGTGTAATGCAGCACCGAGGTCACCGGCAGCTTCTCACAGCCGACCGGCCCATCGATGATGACCTGCAGGCCCTTGATCGCGGTAAATACGTACACCGAACCCCAGTAGCCGCCGGCACGATCATGGTCGAGCACCAACATCAGACCATTTCCTCGGCTTTGCGCTTGGCGGCGAGTTTCGCCAATTGCGACTTGTAGCGTTCGCGGAATTGCGGATGATCCTCGGGCAGGTCCTGCCATACGCCGGCGTTGTGACCCGTTCCCACGCCCTCGAAGAAATCCTTCATGGCGTCGAAGCGGGCTTGATTGCCGAGCGCTGCGTTCACTACCTGGGCCAGCGAGCCTGCGCCGGCCGGGCCCATGAGCGGTCTCGCCGAGATGAGGTTCGTAAAATACAGTGCCGGAATGCCGAGTTCCTTGGCCGCTTGCACCACCGGCGTCGTGCCCACGGCAAGATCGGGTCCAAACTCGTGGATGGCGGCGAGATCGTTTTCGAGGGACGCGCGGTATTGGACACGCACACCCTTCGACTCCAACCACTGCCGATCGACCTCGGACCAGCAGGTCTGCGGACAAGCCGTACCCACGTAGGGAACCTCGGCACCGCTCTCGATCAGCAAGCGTGCGACCAGCAGTTCCGAACCCTCGTAGCCCGAGAGCGTGATGCGGCCGCGAATCGGCATCTTCGACAATGCGCCCCGGATCGCGGGCAGAATGCGATTCTGCGCGGCACCGATCTGTGCGGATGCGATGCCGCAGGCCTCGCCGATGGCAGCGAGCCACGCCGCCGTGCCGTCGTAGCCCACCGGCGCCGAGCCCACGATGCTGCGGCCCGCGGCGTTGAATTCACGCACGCTCGCCGTATAGAAAGGATGAATGGCGCCGACCACCGCACAGTCGAGTGCGGCGTACAGCTCGCGCCACTCGCGAGTCGGCACCACGGGGCCTGCCGCCAAGCCCATCGGCTCGAGCATCATGCCGATTCCGATCGGATCGGCCGGAAACATCTCGCCGAGCAGGGTAACCGTCGGCTTGGCCGCTTTGCCGCCGCGCGGCGCCTGTACCGGGCCCTCGGTCGCTTCGCTGCGCGCATATTTGAGCATCGCACCGGCCAGGACGTCTTTGGCCTCGGCATGGGTCGGCACGCCGAACCCCGGCACGTCGATGCCGATGATGCGCACGCCGTTGATGGCCTTCGGCAGCAGCTGCAACGGCACCCCGGAGGCGGTCGGCACACACAGATTGATGATGACGACGGCATCGTAGAGCGCCGGATCGCTAAGCTTGAACACGGCCTCGCGTATGTCTTCGAACAATTTCCCCGTGACCAGGGATTCCGAATTGAACGGCACGTAACCCACGCTGCGGCGCGCGCCGTAAAAATGCGACGTGAAAGTCAGTCCATAGACGCAGCAGGCAGACCCGGACAGGACCGTCGCGGTGCGGCGCATGCGCAGTCCGACGCGAAGTGAGCCAAAGGCGGGGCACATGCTTTGCGGCTGATCGTGCGGGCCCGCCGGATAATCTTGGGCATAGCGCGCCAGCGTCTCGCTCTTGCCAGCGGCCTGCGCCGCCTTGCGCATTTCCGCGGCGCCGGCGTGGCAGCCCTGGCCGTCGCCGGGAATTGCCGCTGCGTCTATTGGGTTGACTGTGCTCATGGGGTCAAACCGTGTCGTAGACGATCTCGAGAGAGGGCTTTTCCACCGCGCTGAGGCCGCACATGTCTTCATGCGAAGCCGGCACGAGGCGCACGTCGCGCCCCACCGCCTCGCCGCTGAACAATCCCAGCAGGCCGTCTTGGGTCAGAGGTTTCGGACGCAGCGGCGGCGCGTCCGCGACATTGGCGGCCAACTGCTCGAACAGCGGACCCCATTCGGTGCCCGGACGACCGACGATGTCATAGTTGGCACTCATGCGCCGGATCGACTCGTTCGCGGGAATGGCCGCGAGCACCGGAATGCCCACGGCCGCAGCGAACGCTTGCGCCTCACCGCTGCCATCGTCCTTGTTGATGACCAAGCCGGCGACGCCGACGTTGCCACCGAGCTTGCGAAAATATTCGACCGCCGAGCACACGTTGTTGGCGACATACAGGGACTGCAGATCGTTCGATCCGACGACGATGACCTTCTGGCACATGTCGCGCGCGATCGGCAAACCGAAACCGCCGCAGACCACGTCGCCGAGGAAATCCAGCAGCACGTAATCGAAGCCCCACTCGTGAAAGCCGAGCTTTTCGAGCAACTCGAATCCATGGATGATGCCGCGTCCGCCGCAGCCGCGGCCGACCTCCGGGCCGCCGAGCTCCATCGCAAACACGCCGTCGCGCTTGAAGCACACATCGCCGATGAGCACCGGCTCGCCGGCGAGCTTCTTCTTGGCTGAAGTCTCGAGGATGGTCGGGCAGGCGCGTCCACCAAACAGCAACGAGGTGGTATCGCTCTTCGGATCGCAGCCGATCAGCAGCACCTTCTTGCCTTGCTGCGCCATCATGTAGGAGAGATTGGCGAGCGCGAAACTCTTGCCGATGCCGCCCTTGCCGTAGATCGCGATGACCTGGGTGCTCTTCGTCGGGCTAGCGGTGGTCGGTTCGTCCGGTTCGATCGCCGCCTCGGTGCGCAGAGCTTGAATCCGGGCCTGCTCCGAGCGCAGTGCCGCGCCGCTCGCAAGATTGGTGCTCATGTTAGTTCTCTCCAATCCAAGATCATTTTCAAACAGGCCGGATCCGTGAAAGCGGTCCGGTATGCGGAGGGCGCGTCGGCCGCAGCGCTGACGTGCGTGATGAGTCCGTCGAGATTCAATCTGCCGGACTCGACCAAGGCCTTGACGGCATGCAGATCCGAATCCTTCCATTCGGCCGCGATGCGCAGGCGCGCCTCGCGCATGAATGCGGCGGGAAAGGCGAAAGACAGCGACTCGCTGTAGAACCCGGCGAGCACGACTTCACCGCCGGGTGCCAACCTCGAGATCAATGTGTCGAGCAGCTTTGCGTCGCCGCTCACATCGTAAATGGTGCGATAGTCGCGTCGCGCGTCGGTGTCCGGGTGCACGACCTGGTAGCCGTGTGCCCCGGGCATGCGACTCGCATTGCTCTCCCACACCACCGGCGGCTGTTCGGCCAAGATGACCAGCAATCGCGCGAGCAGGCGCCCGAGCACACCGTGACCCACGACGAGCGCCGGGTGATTCGCGCGTTCCGCGGCAATCGCGTGGTAGGCGGTCGCTGCCAGCGCGAGCAACACGCCTTGTTCACCGAGGGTGTCGTTGATGGGGGTGACTCGCGATTCGGGCACGACGACTCTCGCAGCCGCGCCGCCAAACAACCCGCGTACCTCGCCATAACAGCGAGCCCCGGGAACGAACACGCGCTCGCCCAAACGGCGCGTGCCGCCGGCACCGACGTGCACCACCCGGCCGACGGACTCGTAGCCCGGCACCAGCGGATAGCCGAGTCCCGGAAACATCGGCATGCGTCCGCTCCACAACAGTCGTTCGGTGCCGGTGCTGATTCCGGTCCATTCCATGTCGACGATGAGATCGCCTTCGCCGGGTGCGTTCAGATCGAGACGTGTAACCACCAAATCCTCAGGTTTCTGCAGCACGACAGCCATGGTGCTCAGCAAATTAGGGGTAACCGCCTGACTCATGTTGTAAAGATACGCTGACTGTTTCACATGTCAACTATTCTGTACACATTTGGCACCGACCGCGTTCATTCGCATCGTTCGTGTCATTTCTGCTTGCGGGCAACGATGAGCTGCGCCTGCAAGGGTTGACGCATATCGATCAAGTGCGCGCTCGCAAACCCGGCGCCACGCAGCATTTGTTGCAGCTGCAGCGGCGTGCGCGGCCGGCCGCTGCCCATGGCCAGCAAATAGAAGCCGAAATAGGCGTCGCCCACCGGCTCGGCGCCCGGAGTACCCATCATCGGTTCGGCGAGCAGCAGCACCCCATTGGCGGGAAGCGCGCGGTGTACGGCGCTCAAGAGGGCTGCGGCCGGCGCATCGTCGTGGTCGTGGATGACCCGCACCAATGAAATGACGTCTGCGCCCGTCGGCAACACATCGTTCAAGAAATCGCCGCCGATGGCCTTGGCGCGAGACCCAAGCCCGAGAGACTCGAAGCGCTTTGCGGCGCGCATCGCCACGCTCGGCAGGTCGAGCAACATCAGCTGCAGGTGATCCCAGCGCTTGGCCACCTCGATGAGAAAGGTGCCATCGCCGCCACCGACGTCCAACAGGCAGCGGTGTTTGGCCAGCGGGTAGGCATCGAGGATTTCGCCGGCGACCAAGGGCTGGGAATTGGACATCAATTCGGTGTAATCGC
>Ga0116231_10010745_pt1 | contig 14506 bp, 8 predicted proteins | sample S1TSphgellanicum_2_FD_89695 | JGI IMG/M metagenome (GOLD analysis project Ga0116231, IMG submission 89695) | Host-associated microbial communities from peat moss isolated from Minnesota, USA - S1T2_Fd - Sphagnum magellanicum MG | ecosystem: Host-associated > Plants > Peat moss > Unclassified...
AAAAAAAAAAAAAAAAAAAAAAAAAAAAAAAAAAAAAAAAAAAAAAAAAAAAAAAAAAAAAAAAAAAAAAAAAAAAAAAAAAAAAAAAAAAAAAAAAAAAAAAAAAAGGAAAAAAAAAAGTGTGCATAAAAATAGGCCCAAAAAGCGAATAACGGATACCAAAATTACTTTTGTTTTTTTCTTCTGCGAATCTTAGTTCCTTCCTCTCCTTGCTTCCTTCCCATTTGCTCCCCGTTTCACGAGTTGCGCATTTGTGAGCCATTGCGACGACGCGATGCAAATGTTATGATGCAGATTTGATTCTCGATTTAAGAAGAAGAAGAAGAAGAAGAAGAAGAAGCAGAAGCAGAAGAAAAATGAGTTCAGCAGCAGCAGCATTGACATGTCTCATGTCCAATAAGTAGAGATTGACAAAGAGCTAACAACAAAAAACGGAAAGGAAATCACAAGCAAAGAGAAAGACACAAGAGGTATGGCATTTGTTGTTGTTGTTGTTTTAGTATTTGGTTTCGTTGAAAGCTTTCTTCGCCATGTGTTTTGTGTTTTGGTTTAAGGAAAAGAAGTAGGCATTACTTGCATAGCTAAGCTGTGGAACTCGTCTTTTACAGTATTGCATTCATTTTGCGCAGTTTTTGTTATTTTTCGGAAAGGAGTAATAACAGCCACAAGCGCTCCTCTGTGTTTTCGAGGGAGATTTGTTGTGGTTTTCTTTAAGATTTTGAATTTTTTGCTTTTGTCGTCGTCGTCGTCTTTGGCATGATAGGCAATCAATGTGTGAAGAAGACGTGCAGTCTGAACGCTTTGCAGATGAAGCTTTCGGTGTTATTGTTACGGTTTTTCTGAGTGTTCATTATGCCTTTCGTCCCTGGCTTCTTGTTTCCTTCTTCTTCTTCTTCTTGCATGCAGCTAAAAATTCGGGTGCGCGAGCGACAGCAATCATCATATTGGCGAAGCACAGAAGACTCTCGGAGATCGGAGTTAGGCGGGGGAAGTAAATGAAGTTATGGAACTGAGGAAGTTCCTTGTACTGGTAGATGTACATCGACCACCACCGTCTTCACGATGCTGCTGCAATAATGACACCGGGAAGAAGTTGGAGAGAGCAAACAGAAGAAGAAGAAGAAGAAGACGACTGGTATCTTCTCACAAACGCAAATGCTCTTCTTCTCCTTCTTCTTGTCAAACATGACAGGACGCCGGACAACAACATGCTCGAGACGCCGGCAAGAAACCTCCTTGCTTTTGCTGCATCATTTTCCTTCAGTCATTTCTGTTTTCGCAGTGTTATTATTACTATCTTCTTCTTCGAACCTGGAGTCATCGTCATGTGTGGCAGCAGTTTCTGTAAACACTAGTAGTAGTAGTGAAGAAGTGTCTGCTCTTCTCGCCTTCAAAGCAGCGGTCACGGATCCTCGAGGCGTATTGAGCTCCTGGAATAGTTCTTCAGAGTCCAATCCTTGCAACTGGTACGGGATTACCTGCGACAACACTCTGCATGTCATCAAGGTTTTGATCGAGGATGCGGAGCTCTCAGGCCCAATCTCCCCTCAGCTTGCTAATCTCACACGCTTGCGGTACCTTGTGCTTTCCCAGAATCAGTTCTCAGGTTTCGTCCCTCCTGAGCTTTCACAGATTGGTGAGTGATGTGTGCCCTATTTTGCAAATCTCTTTTGAGAATTTTTCTATTTTTTGTGTCTTTCACAATTTTCACTGCCATCCAATTGGTTTGAGAGAGAGAGAGGAATAGCTCGTTTGTTGTCAATTAGGGTTTGCTCATCCTTGACCCTTTGAACAGGTACACTCTGGAAGCTGAACTTGAGTCGGAATGCCATTTCTGGGAGCATTCCAGATGCCTTGGGTAACTTGTCGAGCTTGCGCATGTTGGATTTGTCAATGAATGGTCTCTCTGGATCAATCCCTTCATCACTTTTCCAATACTGTGATCGATTACGATTTGTATCTCTTGCAGCCAACCGGATCTCTGGCTCCATTCCCTCAGCACTTGGTAGTTGCTTCCGGCTCACTGGCTTTAATTTCTCATTGAATGAGTTGGAAGACTCTATACCAGAGGAGCTTGGAAGCCTTGTATTACTCACATTCCTCGATCTTCACAGTAACATGTTGATGGGACCAATTCCTTCCTGGCTCACCCTTCTCTCGAATGTCACTTACGTGGACTTAAGCAACAATAACTTGAGTGGTGGCATCCCTTCAATGATTGGTGCAATGCATTCTCTTAATGTGTTGAAGCTTAGCAACAATCCAATTGCTGGGGCAATCCCTTTGTCAATCGGACAGTTGGGTTCCTTGCAGGTGCTTCTCTTTGTAAACATGAGTCTTGAAGGAAACATACCACCTGCCATAGGCAACTGCACTTCATTGCTGACCTTGTAAGTTTCAATTGTTCTTTCCCTTGATCTCACTTCTAGACAAACCACATCCTTACATCTTCATTGATCCATTAGTGCCTACTGTCATATCAAGTTGTGACTGGCAATCAACAATGTATCTCAGGTTCAATTCAGGGGCATGCATGGCTTCTTTGAAATAGTGCAAAGATGCAAATTTTCCTTTCTATAAACTAAAGACTTTTTCCAAGCTTTGCTGATGCAGGGACCTTGCTGTTAACAATCTCAGTGGCAACATACCTGCAGCACTTGGTGATATTGTGAATCTGTCAGAACTCTTCCTTGAGTATAATAGACTGAATGGGAGCATTTCAGAAGCTCTTGAAAATCTGCAACATCTAACATCTTTCAATGTTTCATACAACAATCTCTCTGGACGCATTCCAATGTTAAATGCATTGATCAAGTTTAATGCATCATCATACTTGGGAAATCCTGGTTTGTGTGGTCCACCATTGAACACCCCTTGTGAAGCGGAGCCCACGCCAGCCCCTGTTGTCAATACAACTCATCGGTTGTTAAGCCCATCAGCAATCATTGCTATAGCAGCTGCAGGGGCTATTGCCATTGGTGTTATTGCCATCACATTGCTGAGTATTTGGCAACTGAAACGACAGAAGCGGGTGAAGACAGAGCTGTTGGTGTATGAAAGCACATCTCCCTCACCTGACCTGAGCCCCATTGTGGGTAAGCTGGTTCTTTTCAACAAGGTTCTTCCTTCAAGATATGAGGATTGGGAAACAGGATCAAAGGCCCTTATGGACAAAGAGTGTGTTATTGGTCGAGGATCCATTGGCACAGTTTACAGGGCAACTTTTGATGGTGGGCTGTCAGTTGCTGTGAAGAAGCTGGAAACATTTGGGCGCATAAAGAACCCAGAAGAGTTTGAGTCAGAGATGAACAACCTAGGAGATGTGAGGCACCAAAACCTGGTCATCTTACAAGGCTATTACTGGTCATCTAGAATGCAGCTTATGCTCTTTGATTACATTCCTAATGGGACACTGGCTTCCCACATACATGGCCCTCACACATCACGAACAACCCTCTTCTGGTCACATCGACTCCATATCGCACTTGGGATTGCACGGGGCTTGGGATATCTTCACCATGACTTCAGGTCAGTAAACATGTGTTTTTTTTTCTCCAACATCCTCCTAATTCTTTGAATCCTTTCTCCTAGTTCTTTCTTTGCTTTTGAAGCAACTTCTTAACTTCATCATGTTTGTTCTGTTTCCCAATGTGGCTACTTTTCCATTCATGTTACTTCTTTGAAATAATGGGATGCAGGTCACAAATTGTGCATTTCAATCTCTCTTCAGCTAACATCCTTCTGGATGAAAACTTTGAGCCTAAGATCAGTGACTATGGGCTGGGAAAGTTTCTGCCAATGCTTGAGAACTATGCATCCATCCAGAAGTTCCGGATGATGCAAGGTTATGTTGCCCCTGAGCTTGGAGGGCCAGGTCTTCAACATCCCGAAAAGTGTGATGTGTACAGTTATGGAGTGGTACTGCTTGAACTAGTCACAGGTCAGCATCCTGTTGAGGATGTTGATGGGGGCATGAATATGTTGGCGGAGTTTGTAAGAACTAAGCTGGAACAGGGAAGAGGAGCTGATTGCATTGACCCAAAGCTCACTAACTTTCCTGAGAATGAGGTCATTCAAGTGCTAAAATTGGCTCTTATCTGCACTGCCCAGGTGTGTGCCAATATTTTTGTACTCTGTGCTTGTATATTGAGCTAGTTATGGAGGTAGCATCTCACAACAGTTTGGTGATTATTTTTTCCTCTGGTATGCTTCTTGACAGTCTACAAAGTTAAAGCTGGATAAAGCATATAAAGGCAAAGGTCTTCAAGGATATGTTGTCACTAGTCTAATTACTTCATATATTTTGGGAGTATGTAGTAGCTATTCCACAGTTTGCATGAACTAAAGTTAGTGCAACATTCTTGATCATCCTAACTTTGATGGAGGTGTGCAGGTGCCTGCAAAGCGGCCAAGTATGGCTGAAGCAGTGCAGGTTCTTGAATCAATCAAGCCTTCAAGATCATGGGGTTCTCGGAGTTCCTCTCCATAGTGTGGGGATTCCCTCTCGATGACATATATGTGGGCAATACATTGTCTGAGATGCACTCTAATGATAATCCTGCACTGAAAAATCAATACATATGTCAACCTTTTGTGGGGCAGGTTCAATTATTGCATTCCCCATTTCTGCCAATTCCCAACAGGACTTTTGACCAGCATTTTGGGGAAGGTTTTGTGCAGACTGTCACACTGTGTATGCTTCCATTGTGAAGCAGTTATTATCTAGGTTGTACTCCATTGAGCAATACTTTTCTCAGCTAGAAGCGTGATCCATCAAAGTACTCCCACAGCATTACTGTTTTTTTACACAACAAAAGTGCTCTAGGCAGGTGATACTCTTGTCATCCCTCCATTCTTTTGAGGAATATTATTGTCTCACAATTTCCTGAAGAGAAATGGGTACCCGCTAGGTTGACAGGTTTATAAGTAATTTCTTCACTTGGGGCCCTCTGTTTCTCTCAGAGTTGGCTTCTCTCTTTTAATTACCTTTCAGAGTGTAAGCTTTCTGTGATATATCCCTCCAGTATATGATGATGTAGCAATTGTTTCCAGATTAGTTTTTGGGATGAGACTAGAAGACTTGGTGGCATCTGCCACTAGTGAAAGATGTTGTGCTTGAATGGCTTTGTTAGGTGACACAACAATGGCCATAGGTTTTGTCATGTTCTTCATTTGATAATGCTCATCAACCTGATTCAATGACAGACCCAGCAATAGCTGACAAGCTGCTGGTTTGTTGCTTTCTGATAGTCCTGTTGTGCTGATGATGATGCTAATGGGCAATTGATGTGGTGACTAGACAATTGCAGGTATAGGGCAGGACAAGCTTCTTACCCAACTCACAGTTATTTCTGACTCAAGAGGCTGATTGTGTCAATGACCAAAATGGAGGGGAGGCAACAGGAAGGACATTATCTTCCTGGCCTGAAATTATGCTCTGGTACATAATCTTGCACAAATCAAAGTCATTATATTTTATTAGTAGAGCATTCAATTGCTTTGAACTGTTTTGGGAGCATGTATTTGGCTAGCATATGTGCTCCTTGCTACTACAATTGTTAATCCCATTTACCTATTTTCAATGTTCCCACATGATTGTTTTGAAAAGCTGGTTCCTTCTTGCGCTGCTCTTGATTGAAAAAAAGATCTCAGAAGGTTCACAATCAGTTTTACAAGTGTGCACATATGAAATCTCTAAACATGGAAAATTTATTACATGTTTTGTTCCTACTTGAGAATATTGAAATAACAATGCATCAATCGTGAACCTTTTGTAGATGATTTGAAGCCATCTCCCTCCTGATTACACCAAAATTCCTGGCTGAGAGCGTTTGCAATTTTGGAATTGCAGAAGATGGATGTATTTTATGTTATCTAATATACCGTTGACTATTGTACAAAAAGACTAGAAAGACTCCTCAATTTGCATTTTTACTTAATGCTGAAAACTAGAGGACCGAGAGAAACGATCTTCCAAATATCGTTCCAAGAACATGTTAGAATGAGTTAGATCTGTGCTGCCTTGTGATGATGTAACATCGTCATCTACTCCAAGCATAGCCAATGCCATGTATGTTTGCATGTCTGCCGCATCACCACCCTTGTTGCTCAATGTGCATTCCACTTCATCAAGATCGAAGGATACTTTTGCCTCATGATGCCTTTGAAGAATTGAAAGATCCTCACTCCGATCACCATGAAGTATTTTCAATACCTGAATTGTTTCCAAATTCACTCAAAAACATAAGTTCCATGTAATGATAGTACACGAAGCACTCAAAATTAAGAGAAGAGCATTGTGCATATGAATCACATAAGTTGTTCTTAATAACTTGGGGAGTTAAGAAGAGGAGTGAGGGAGGAATGGGGTTAACATACTTGTCTCATGCTTGGTCGGCGAGAAGCAGATGGTTGAACACATAATGAAGCTGCCAATACCATGTTCTCCATTTCATTCAAATCATATCGCATGCGCACTTGCAACCGTGGATCCACCAACTTCTCCAAATTCCTCTTCTCCAACAATGGTCTAGCCTATATTTCCCAAGAATAACAGAAATTTCACAAAACGATCAAATTAAAATTCCCAAAAATCACCACAAATTGGATTTGAAATTAGTGAAACAAAAAAGAAAAAAAAAAAAAGGATTGTAAAGAGCAATGTTGTGAGGTTGCCTAAAATTTGATGAGGAGCTTGAGGTGTCATAAAAATCCATAAAAATAAAAAGATTAGAAACTCGATGTGAGATTCAATGAGTTTAAACCCTAAACCCTAAACCCTAAACCCTAAAATTTGATCATTTTTGGCGGGTGGGGTGGAAAAGATTTTTTACCCAAGTGACAAGATTTTCTTGGCCTTTAGGCCTGGAATTGTCGATCGGAGTACGGCCTGTGATGAGCTCCAGAAGCACCACACCAAAGGAGTACACATCTGTTTTGTTGTTCACTTTGCCAAACATGAAATACTCAGGTGCCAAGTACCTGCCAAAAAACCCTAAACCCCTCTGCTCACAATACTGATACTTGGGTCCACTTGCAAAAAAACCCAGGATTGTGACCACATTCCTTAAGCAAAAGTCCCATTTGTAGATGCTAAACCCTAAACCCTAAACCCTAAACCAACCTGGTCTTACATACTAGTGAACCAATGGTCACGAGCACACATCATCCATTGAGTAATTTTCCTTCCTAGTGTAGAAAGAAAAGATGAAGAAGGAATTGACTACCCGAAAGTGCCAAACACGTCGTTACAAGGGATGTGTGGTGCATTTGTGGGACCCCATTTTGCCAATCCAAAATCTGACAACTGCAAAAAATTCCCACCTCAAAACCTTCAGATTATAACAAACACTCACTTGTGGGCAAGAAATCAAATATGCAAAGAGTTTAGTGAGGGTGAGGGGGAAGGGGGCAGGTTTAGGGTTTAGGGTTTAGGGTTGAGTCTCATCTTTGGTGTTATGAGATTCAAGAATCACAACATGAGTATGAGGCAGCATCTAGTAGCACATAACAAATTTGCAGTTTTCTCATGCTTATGATGTTCAATGGAAAGAAAGTAAGCTTCTCAAGTGGGTTGGTCCAATTAAGGGTTGCACATAGGTGCACACTCAACGTCAAGTAGTAGATGTGTGAATCAATTTAGAAGGGACATGTAGCTGACAATTTACCCGTGGCTCAAAGTTTTCGGTGAGAAGGACATTGGATGGCTTCACATCTCTATGGATGACAGGGAGGCGGCAGCCATTCTGGAGATAATCCAATGCTTCTGCAACACCTAGTGCCACTCTATATCGTATCCTCCATGCCAACACCCGCTTGTCATCACCTGCTTGTCCATGAAGCAAAAAACACATGCCGTTTTTCACAAAGGAGTGTTCAGGAAACTCACACTACAAGTACTCTTAGTAATACATGACAAGTATATATGAAATAAGTTCATTTCCAACCCCCTAAACCCTTAAACCCTAAAATCTTAAATCCTAAACCCCAATTGAGGATCTGTTGTATGAATCCAGAAGCATAATTTATCATGTGCAGTGATCCAGAAGCATTATTAAGCTCTCACTCTCACTCTCTCACTTCTAAGCTCCCAGTTTATGAAACCCAAACTTGCTAAATTAATTATTATGGACTTTTGTGTTATAGACTTACCGTGGAGATGATCATCCAGACTCCCTTGTGGCACATAGTCGTATACGAGTGCCATGTGTGGAGTATCAGCACAGTAGCCAAGGAGCGTCACTATATTAACATGTGATAGATTGCATGTGATTTGGATGTCGGTTAGAAACTCCTCTTCGGCTTGATGGCCTCCTCCTTGGTTTAAGCACTTGACTGCTACTAGCTTGCCATCTGGAGTCTTACCTTTGTAAACTTGGCTGGCTCCTCCTCTTCCTATTATGTTGCCTGCAACATTCCAACCCGCCCCCCATCATTTCTCATCAACATTTCCACATCTTGAAAATACACCCAAATCCTTACCACCTCGTCATTTCATGGCTTTGATAGAAGCATGGTATTGCCTCAAGCAATACCCAGCCTAGTATGGTCCTTGCTACTGGTGTTATTGATACCAATGTTGATGATGTCAGGCACAGGTGTATACACCAGACCAAAATTGGACTAGGCACTACTGTGGTGAAAAGTTCATCACAAATGGGAATTCAAGCAATCAAAGGAGAAAACATGATTTGATGGTGAAGGCAAAGACAAACAGCAGCACACATCATTAGGACATCAACCCACAAGATCTCTCAAGTGCAGATGCGGGAAGTGGAGGGAAGCAGGCTTTTTGAGGGTTTAGAGGGTTTAGAGGGTTTTAAAAGCAAGTCTTGACTCACTTGGGGAGAAATTGGAAGTTGCTTCTTTCAGCTGATGGTACGAAAACCGTGTGCAAGGTTGATCTAGACACAGACACTCCACTTGCTGTGCCAGAGTTGAAGATACATGATAATTCCTTTGCAAGCTGGGACTTGCAGCAGCAGCAGCTAAGTCTATGTTTACAGAAAACCGCATACTTGTTGTGTCAAACTTAGCCTCAGATGAGAGCTCTCCTCCCAGTACTAATTGATTGTATTGATGAGAGCCTTTCACCAAAGTAGTTCCTTTAGGCAGTTTTGTTAGTGACTTCTTTGGCCCATTGGGTCTAGATCTTAATCCTGGTAGTTTCAAAGCCCAGTTCACAACTGACAGATTGCGCTCGATCACACCTGGGGTTGTTGTTGTTGTTGTTGTTGTTGTTGGGCTTAACACAGGCTCAACAACAGGCTTTCTATCAAAGCCAATTGCATTGTGCATCAATGGCCAACCTGGTGTTAACCACAAGGATTTCTCTCTGTCACCAGCACTCATGCCTGCTGCTGCTTGAGATGTAAATCCACTACATGACCCATCTTGGTCAGCACCCATCATGTGATTCTTCATGAATAGAGAAAATGAAGTCAAATCTTGTTGGTGAGGCAATGGCAGTTGAGAAAAAACTGCGGGCTTATTGTCATGAAATTGGTCTGTGGTGAGGAGAAACCCGAGCTGCGTCTTCTTCTTTGTAGAGCTAATTGATTCCTTATTAGACTGAGTAACTCCCCTTTCTTGTTTGACATATTGTCTCCTTGAGAAGAAGATCTGGAATTCTTCCACATGGGTCCCTGCTGCTGCTGATTTGACTGTTTCCTGCTGTGGAGTAGAAGGTATTAGGACACTGGTCGGTGAGGTTGAAGAATCATCATCACCATCACCATCATCACCATCGTCATCATCTTTCCGCAATGCTGAGTATGGTGCCAAGCGTCTGTAACTCATCTCTTTAAATCCACCCCGAGCTTTAAATTTGGGGAAATTTGCATCATGATGTGATGATGATGATGATGATATCAGCAGGTCATTTGTGCCCGGCCTTGCCCCCAGCTTCTTCTGCCTTCTGAAACTCCTCATATTCAGGCTCAAAACCTTCAGCATAGTACCTGACCCTGCATCAATTTTTTGCTGCCAATTTGAAAAAGTATTTGGTGAAATAATAGTAATTTGCATTTGGAGCTCAAAAGTTTGCATTAGGATCTCCAGGATCTCCGTAATTTGCATTTGGAGCTCAATATTTTCTCTGCTACAGAGATGCTACTGAAGAGATCTGTGGATTTTGGTGCATGGGGGGAAAAAAAAAATGTTTTTATGAAGTGGAGAATTAGAAAGTCTCACTTGGCCCTTCATTCTTTAAACTGCCTTGTTTGTCAAAGACAATGAGTCCATGCTCCACAATAACCACAGTGCAGGTGCAAGGCAGTCGCTTCAGACAATAAGTTCCCAAAGAAGCACTCCGCCTGCCATAATCTCCACAAATCCCAAAATTTTACACACAAATTATATGTGTTGATCTATAAGTAAAGCCGTGTAAAAATTCAGATTCTTGACATTATTGTATACAATTTCTCGAATTTCAGAAATCAAGTAGACTCATGAGATGCTCAAAGAAAATTTTGATCTTTGAAGCTGCAAGCAAAAATCAAGGAAGTCTTTACAAGTTTCAGATTTTCAGACTTCAGAAATGGTACTGAGTGGAAAAAGAGTGATTCATGCAGGAGGAATGCAAGAATAAAAATTGAAGGAATGATGAGTCTTGGTGTGTACCCACCCATTGATGAAGTGCTTGTTGCAGCTGCCTAGGACAAGCTTGGAGGCATCTTGCTTTGCCGCAAACTCCACCAATGCTTTCTTCACTTTACTTCCTCTAATGATTTCCAACTGAAGCTTAACCTACAACAATCCCGCACACAACCTAGATAAATAAATACAGAAATAAATAAAAAACCAGATCCAAGCTCAAGAAGAAAAGTTCTGAATTCATAATTTCTTGCAATTTTTTTTGTAGATTACAAAATGTTGCACAGGTGAATGAGATTTCAATCACCATTTGAAAAAATGGATCAGCAAGTGATTCCCCAAGAAATTTCTGCAATGTCTGACTCCATCAAATCTGCATATCTGAGAAGGCAAAATACAATCTAGAATCTGCTGGTGGCCAGCTGGGGAAGAAATCTGAAGGCAAAATACAAGGTAGAATCTGCAGGTGACAGACCAAGGAAGAAGTCTGAAGAAGTCTTTTGAAGCTTAAAAGACAATCTAGAATCTGCAGGTGGCGATGGAGGAGAAATTTTAGGGAGAAAATTGAAAAACAAAATACAAGCTAGAATCTGCTGCAGGTGGCAGGCGGGGGAGAAGTCTGAAGCTTACGTACTTGCTTCAAGTTGCAGAGGCCCTGAAAAACAGACAGCATTCCTTCCAGGCTCTTGCGAAGCTCTTGTTGTTGCTGCTGCTGATGAGTCCCCGTAGCTGATCGCGGCGGCAGCAGTAGCTCCTTCCCAGACTCTGTGAATTCAAACAATATGTGGGATTCCACCCCATGAGATCGATCGGCAATTTGGTGGAATTCCACAGCTACCCATCCATAGCTTGATCAGCGTATAATAACTAGAGTTTCTTCAGCTACAACAGCTCTGAAACTCAGAACAACCCTCGCGGGAACCAGACAAAGAAGCCGTTGGGCAAAGATCACATTACCTCCTGCAGCAGCAGCAGCAGCAGCAGGATGTCGAACTAGAGCAGAGAACGCGGAAACATGGACCGCAACAATATGATCTCCAGGTTGCGCCTGTTTGGTGAGCACCCATGTTAACATCTCTCGACACGACTCTGTCAGGTCCATCCCTACCACCACCAGCTGTTGCTGTTGCTGTTGCTGCTTCGGCCTCGACCCAGCAGCTGCAGCTGGCTGCAGTTGTCCCCCACGACCAGCTCCCTGCATCCTACCACTATTTTTCTTCCTACATCCAACAACTATTGCCGAGTCCCCAGCTGCAGCACCCTCCTGCTGCTGTTGCTGTTGCTTCTTCTTCCGCCCTACATGATCTCCTCCCGACCCCGGCTGCATCTCCCCCATGGATCCCGTACTCCCAGCTCTGCCGAATCCCAGTACTTCCCCTTAACGTCGTCGTCGTCGTCCTAGTACAAGCAGCTGCAGCTTCATATCTCCCGCAAAAAAACTCCACATTGTAATTCTCATCTCCTAGTCCTCGTACTACTGCAGCTACAAAACTGCAACATGGAGTGCAGCACCACCAGTGCAGCTACATGGTTCTTCCTGAGTACTAACAACCCAGAGAAGAAGAAGAAACAACGACGACAACAACAACAACAACGAAGGGATCAGAACAAGTCTGTTCACTGCGACAGATGCTGCACATCATCAAGTCTGTATAATCCGACTGGATTGCGAGACTTGTTCTCCATCAGAGCGCATGGATTCGCTCGCGACGATGGAGATGCGCAAGACTGCCGCACGCGCGCGCGCAGCGACCCGCTCAAGTCTTCTGCGCGAGCTTTGCGCGAGAGAGAGAGAGGAAGCAAGCAGGCAGGCGGGCAGGAAGGGCTGGGCAGGAAGGGCTGGGCAGACCGGGGCAGGAGAAACGGGCAGAGGAAGAAATGAGGTCCTAGAGAGAGAGAGACAGAGATTTCGAGCCTTCGCTTGGGACCTGACTAAAAAATAAATGTCTTTTATATTTTCCCAAAGGGCACCTGGTTTTTTTTTTTTTGGGGGGACCTCAAAAGCCAATAAATAAATAAAATTCAATTGGAAATTACCATAATTTCTACAAAGTTGGTAATGAGTGATTTTATTTATTTATTTATTTATTTAAATTTCAATTTTTGTTTCCTTCAAATTTTGTCGATTTGTTCACAATTAGAATTGGAAAGTTTTTTGGGGGAAAAAAAAACCCATGTTTCTCTATTATAAATTCAATGACTAATTTTGTTAAAAAAATTTGGGAATTTTTTAAATATACAAAAAATTGGGTTAGTTGGGATTTTAAAAATATTTTTAATTTTAGTTTATTGAAAGTATTTAAATTTTATTATTTATATTATTAGAATCCTCCACTATTGGAAATGATTTGTGTTGGTACTGTGTTTTTGAAAATTGGAGAATCAAATATTCAATTATTGGAAAAAAAAATGGGAAAAAAATGGGAAAAAAAAAAAAAAAAAAAAAGTGCATATGAGAATTTTGATGGGCAGCCCTCCTTTTTTTTCTCTTCTCTCTTCTCTTCCTTTTGGGCAGGGTCAGGGTGTTTAGAAATAAACCCTTGAAATGTCGGGGACCTTAATAAACCCCAAAACCTATTGAATTTCAGTCGGTTTTCAGTTGATTAATTTTTTCATATTAGAGGGTCATTTTTATAATCACAAACTCAGAATTATAGTAAAGAAAATTTAGGTGAAATTTTTTTTCTCTAAATTCCTATGTAAGTTAGGTACCCAAGTGTAGGTAGAAATATAAAGGGCAGCCCAAAATTTATTGAATTACACTGATTTAATTTTTAATTTTTAATTTTTTTTTCTATTTTGGGGTGGGTGTGAATGAGGATTTTAACTAGGATCTGCCCATAGCTGCCCAAGCTGCCCGGAATTTTTTAAAAAATCAAAGGTCAGAAAATTTTCATGCCCTCTAAACGTATGTACTAGCGAAAAAGAATTCAAGTCATCATACAAAAGCCAACAATAATGACTTGGAGTTTTGTTTTACCGAACAAAAATGTAACTTATTTCACATAAAGGCATTTTCAATTGGACTTTTTGGGTACCGAACTACTCAATTTTTTTTCAACCATCCAATAATGAAAGCAATCCTTGATCGGTTCGGTTGCCGTTTTGTACAATGGAATGGTCAAGCCCGTTGCCTAAACCCTATATGTCGGGTAAGGTGACAGGCAAGCTTGTTGGAGCAAGCTCGCAATGGCGACCATTCCATGACATTAAGGTCTCGAGTGGCAGATACAACAACAGGAGGATCCTGCACAGTAAAAAAAATTGGATGAAGAAAAGTCAAAACATGCTGGTTTGGCTCAGGAAAATAGTAGTTTTGGCACAGTGGTTATTGCAGCAGTTTGCTTGCTGCCCCTAGTAACAACAGACACCACCCTAACACCAACAACGTTGTGCACATACATGCAAAACAGAGTGTAATAAACCAGAGATCTGATCTGACTGGTGCTCAATGTTTTCTGATTGGTCCATCATAATGATTGGTCGAGGTGGTTTGCTATTACAGTAGAGCCTAGTAGGGTCAGTTTCCATATTGAGAAAAAACCAATAATTATTATTAATTTTTCAAAAAATGAAAATTCTTATTTAAAATTTGAAAAATTATATATAATTTTCCATCATCTACTATAAAAATTGTCATATGAGTAGTGAAATTATTCAGAGTGTAGTATTAGTAGCCTATGAATAATTATATTAATTATGAATAATTATGATGATTTTCAACGTGTCAACTTCATATTTTTCATAAAATTTCATTTCATTATTTTGAGAATTATATACTGACAAAACTGACCTTAGCGTAAGGTAAGGTAAGGTAAGGTAGTAGTTCCCCCCCCCCCCCCCCCCCCCCCCCCCCCCCGCCTGGCGCCCCCCACCCACACAGCTAGTATAATAACAACCCGACGCCGGGGCC
>Ga0116231_10010746_pt1 | contig 14504 bp, 11 predicted proteins | sample S1TSphgellanicum_2_FD_89695 | JGI IMG/M metagenome (GOLD analysis project Ga0116231, IMG submission 89695) | Host-associated microbial communities from peat moss isolated from Minnesota, USA - S1T2_Fd - Sphagnum magellanicum MG | ecosystem: Host-associated > Plants > Peat moss > Unclassified...
CTAATCCAGGAAGTGAACTCGCCCTCCACCTGCTGGTCGCGTTTCAATGCGCATTCCAGGGCATTCATTTTGGAATCCAGGTTGTCCAGATGATGGAACAGCAGCGCCTCGGCAAATACCGGCACCTTCGGAGAACCATAGCCGAGTTCGCCGTGGTGACTCACCACAATGTGTTCCAGCATGGACCGCAGCTTGGGTGGAAAATCAGGCAGCGCGTCAAATTTGCGGCCCAGCAGGCGCAAGCCCAGCACGATATGGCCCAGCATTTGCCCGTCCGCCGAATAGCCGAAACTGCGCGCAAAGGTCAGCTCCTCAATCTTGCCGACGTCATGCAGAATGGCGCCGGTCAGCAGCAGATCCAGGTCCACTCCGGCGTAATGCGGACCGGTGGCTTTGGCCAGTGTGCAAAGGGACAGAACGTGCTCAATCAATCCGCCGCGCCAGGCGTGATGAATGCTTTTGGCGGCAGGGGCCAGCTTGAAAGGAACGGCAATTTCCTTGTCGTCAAAGACAGCGTTCAGCAGGCCGCGCAAGTGGGGATTGCCAATGCCCGCAATAATTCCCTGAAGTTCCGCGAACATCTCTTCCGGGTCGCGCGCGGAGCAGGGATAAAAGTCGGCGAATTCCACCTCATGGTCTTCCATGCGGCGCATTTTGTGAATGGTGAACTGAGACCGGTTCTGATAAACCTGGGCGATGCCTTTGACCTTGACGAAGTCGTCCCGGTCAAAGGTGTCCATCACCTCCGCCACGTTGTCCCACATTTTGGCTTCAATCTCGCCGGTTCGGTCTGCAAGCTGAAGCGACAGATAAGGTTCGCCGGTTTTTTTCTGCCTTATTTCTTTCGCAATGACAAGAAAATGCGCGGTGACAATCTCGTTCGGCACGAGTTCGCCCACAGTGGGAGATTTCATTTAGCGAGAACTGCTCTTGCCGGTGGCCGTCGTGGACGTGCCGGGAATCGGAATACCCAGGAACTTCTTGTGGACGGTCTTTTCTTCCACCTCGCGCTTGGTGACGGTTTCCGGCTTCAGCGTGGCCGGGTCCTGCCACTTGGTGTCCTGTCCCGGCGCCGCGCCGGTGTCCACAAAGCCAGGCTTGATCTGCAAAAACGCCTGGGTGCGAAGCTGGGTCAGATATTCCCGCACCTTGGGCTGCATCTTGGGGCCATACAGCGCATTTTCAATTTCGCCGCGAACGTCCACCAGAGGCGCAAGACCGGCCTTGGTGTGATCTTCCACTTTGAAAATTTCGTAACCGGTGGCGATTTTGATGGGCGGCGTAATGCCGCCTTTGGGCAGCTTCCAAACCGCGTCTTCAATTTCCTTGGTGAGCTCGCCTTGTTTATAGCCGCCCAGCGCGCCATGCTCCTTGGCGGTGGCGGCGTCGGAATTGTTCAACGCCAGTTCGCCGAAGCGTGCGCCCTTCTTGGCCTCTTCATACAGCGAGTCCGCCTTCTTCTTGGCGGCCGCAATGGCCGCGTCATCCTTGTTCTGGGTGGAGACCAGAATTTCGCTCAAGAATACTTTTTCTTCGCGAATGAAATCCTTCTGGTGCGCGTTGTAATAATCCTGAATCTCTTTGTCGGTGACGGTGATTTTCCGGCCCACTTCCTGGCCCACCACATCGCGCGTCAAAGCCTGGTTCTTCGCTTCCGCCTGAAAATCCTCAAAGCTCATGCCGGATTGCTGGCGCACGTAATCATGAAATTTTTCCGGATCGCTGATGCCCGATTGCCGCTGCAGGCTGGCCATGTAACGGCTGACTTCGCTGTCCACATTGACGTTCAGTTCCTTGCCTTTTTGAATCAGCAGCAGTTCGTCTATGCGGTCGCGCAGCGCGTTCTTCAGCTTTTCCTGCAGCATCTCTTCCGCCTGCGGACCTTGCAAACCCTGCGCCTTCATCTCCATCTGGGCTTCGCGCGAGACTTTCTGAATCTCGTCCTGGCTGACAATGTCGCCGTTGACTTTGGCGACAATCTGGTCAACAACTTTGACATCCGGTTTCGGAACGTCAGCGGCAAAACAAGCGAGGCCACAGACTAAGGTGGCGGTACAAACAGCTTTCATGATCTTCTACTCTTTATTTTGCACTATCAGGACGCCGGCGGGCGGACCCTGAAGCGAATGTAGACGTTTGCTGACAGGGGATGGTTGCCGTATTCAGGCTTGATGTTGTCCGGCAGGGTATAAAAAGTGACGTTTGCGCCCAATCCGGTCTCCAGTTTTTTGAATAGCGGAATGTCGCGTGTATACCCGCCAGTATACTCGCCAATTCGCGCGTTGGGCGCGCCCGTGACGCCGGGAAACAGCTCGTTCTTGTCAACCAGTTCAAAACGCCCCGTGATGAAATTCAGCCTGCGAAAAGGCGCAACGGTTTCCGCCAGGAAGGAATTTCCGTTCTGCTGCGTGGCGGTGTAGTGGTTGCGGCCCCAGATGAGGCTGGAGGACCAGCTTCCTGTCGTCAGCGGTTTTGAATAGGACAAGGAAGCTGTGGTGCGGACCTGATCGCCTCTTTCCAGGGCTTCCGGATGCGTCAAACGGCCAGTGGAAATTTGCGCGGCCCAATTCTTGGAAGGCAGATACCAAAGGCGCGTGGACCACGAATTCATCGGCCCTTGCTGGATAATCCAGCGGTTCTCACCCGGCTCGGAGCCGTAAAAGCCGCTGGCTTCGAGTTTGAACTTTTGGTAAGCGATGCCGGCCGTCAGGACGTCGTCCGAGATGTGGGTCGAATCCTGCAGATGATGGCTGATGGGCGCTTCGGGCAGTTCCATGGCGGAATCGCGGTGCGGATAAGCGACCGGCCCTAGCGCGGGATCGCCCACCGGATGGAAGGCAAGTTCCAGTGTCGACTTATCGGAAAGCTTATAGGCATAGGTGACGCCCAGCGCCATGAATAAATTGTGCGGATGCTGGCCATCGACAATGGGTTTTCCGTAAGCCGTTTCGCCGGTTTGAAAGAGCAATGGATAGCGTTCGCCGCTGATGGTGGCCGGCTCCAGACTCAGCATCGCTTCAAATTGGAATGCGCCGCGCGATCCGGCCTTGTGTTCCGCGCTCAGCATCATCCAATTAGTGGAATAGAGTTTGTCCCCGCCGCGCGGCCCGGTTTGCTGTGTATCCACAATGAAGCCTTGCGCCATCAGGTTCATGTTCCAACTGCCCAGCGGGCGGCTGAGCATCGGCATGGGCCAGGACGCGGGATTCAGCGACGTTCCCGATGAGAGGCCCATGAGAAAATCCTCCGCCGGGCTGGCCATATTCATTCCGGGCATGTTCATGCCCTGCATATCGCTCTGCGCGAAAAGACGGCATGCCAATAGCAATGGCAAGCCCATAGCTTGTGCTTTCATTTAAGACTCCTGAACTGACCGATCTATGGAGGGAAGCGGGCAGACGGGGGCTCAGATGAGCAGGACGGTGCGTTTGAATGTGGCGGGCAATGGGACTCGGTGGAAGGTTGGCTGCAGGTTCATCATCACCGGGATGAAGAATGCGGGCAGAAATGAGAACGCCGGAACAGGTATTGCGGCGGTTGCTGTGCGTTCAGCGGTTAGCGGCGCTTTGGTGCAAACGGTCGAGTGCTTGTGACAGGGAGGAACATGCTGCTTTTCCAGCTGAGCACATACGGTATTGCATTGTGCGGTCGCGCCCAGGAAGATGAGCGCGATGAGTAGGGCCAACGTTTTGGAGGCTAGACTCTGCACAACTCAATGATAACTAACGCTTGGTGGCGACCGTTTCCACCGGCTCCGCAATGCCCAACTGCAAGAGAATACTGCGAATCTCATCAATCAACTGCGCCGCATTGCCCGTTGCCTTCAGCGGCAGTTTCAACACACCGGCCGGCGTAAAGTTCGCTCCAGCCGTGGCGCGAACCAGATTCATCAGCTTGAACGGATCAATCTTCGATTGCTGATGAAACTTCACGTTCGCAAAACCTTGACGCCTGTCAATGGATTCCACGCCCGCCTGCTGAGCCTGTGTCTTCAGCAATGAAAAACGCACCAGATTGGTGACTTCCTCTGGCACCGGCCCGTATCGGTCTGACAGTTCGTCGGAAATCTTCTTGGCCTGCTCTTCGTTCTTGGCATCGGCAATGCGTTTATAGGCGCGTAAGCGCTGCGCATCGTCGGAAATATAGGCTGGCGGAATGCGAATATCCAGGCCCAGATTCAGCGTGGAATGGATTTCCAGCGGAACTTCTTCACCTTTCAGTTCGCGCACGGTTTCTTCCAGCAAGCGCACATACGTGTCGTAGCCCACGGCTTCAATGTGTCCATGCTGTTCACCGCCCAGCAGGTTGCCCGCGCCTCGCAGTTCTAAGTCCAGCGCCGCAATTTTGAAGCCGGCACCCAGATCGCTGAATTCTTTCAGCGCGGCCAGACGCTTGCGGGCAATTTCGCTAAGCTGCGTATCGGCGGGCACCAGCAGATACGCATAAGCGCGCCGGTTCGAACGGCCCACTCGGCCGCGCAACTGATAAAGCTCACTCAAACCGTAGCGCTCCGCATTCTCAATGATGATCGTGTTGGCAAGCGGAATATCAAGACCGTTTTCGACAATCGTGGTGCAGACAAAAACATCGTAATCGCGACGCATGAAGCCCAGCAGCACGCGCTCCAGTTCGGCTTCGCCCATCTGTCCGTGGCCCACGCCGATGCGGCAATTCGGCACCAGTTCCTGAATGGAAGCGGCGCGCATAAAGATGGTGTCCACGCGGTTATGCACAAAATAAACCTGGCCGTTGCGCGAAATTTCCTGCTCAATGGCGTTCTTGATGAGATCCGGGTTGAAGTGCGCCACAACCGTGTTAATGGACAGACGGTCTTTGGGCGGCGTCTCAATCACCGACATATCGCGCAGCCCCAGAAGCGACATATGCAGCGTGCGCGGAATGGGTGTGGCCGACATGGTCAGCACGTCCACGTTATGCCGCAATTGCTTCAGGCGCTCTTTGTGCCGCACGCCGAAACGCTGTTCTTCGTCCACAATCAGCAGACCCAGGTCTGAAAATTCCACGTCTTTCGACAGCAGCCGATGCGTGCCAATGAGCACGTCCACTTTCCCGGCGGCCAGATCTTCCAGCGTGGCCTTCACTTCCTTGGCGCTGCGAAAACGGCTCACCAACTCTACGCGCGCCGGAAACGAAGCAAAGCGGCGCTTGAAGGTTTCGTAATGCTGGAATGACAGCACGGTGGTTGGGGCCAGCACCGCCACCTGCTTGCCGTCGCCCAGCGCTTTGAAGGCTGCGCGCATGGCCACTTCGGTTTTTCCGAAACCGACATCGCCGCATAACAGACGGTCCATGGGCTGAATGTCTTCCATGTCGGCTTTGATCTGGGCGACGGCGCTCAACTGGTCTTTGGTGGCGGAATATTCGAACGAATCTTCGAATTCGCGCTGCCAGTTGCTGTCCGGCGAAAACGCATAGCCTTCGGCCATGCGGCGCTGGGCATAAAGCTTCAGCAGTTCATCCGCCATGTCGCGCATTTTCGCTTTGACGCGCGATTTTGTTTTCTCCCAGGTGACGCCGCCCAGCCGGTCCATGTGCGGTTTGGCTTCACCCGCGCCGCGATATTTCTGCACCAGGTCCAGGCGTGTTAAAGGTACGTAGAGCTTTGATTCAGCCGCGTATTCAATCACCATGAAATCGCCGGTCTGGTCGGCTTGGGTAATTTCGCGAATACCCAGAAATTGCCCGACACCATGCGTCGCATGAACAACAAAATCGCCCGGCTTCAGGTCGGCGATGTCGGCTGCGAAAGCCGCCAGTTGCGACTTCGTCGGCTGACGAGCGATCAGGTCGGAAGTTTCAAACAGGTCTTCGGAACCTAAGATAGCGAGGTTCGAGTCATGCAGAACCGCGCCGCGCCGGACACGCCCTTTAATCAAGAATGCGCTGGAAACCGCGCCCGCATGATAGGAACGTTCCGCAATGGAAGGCCGTGTGCCCGCGCTCGATTCCAGGCCAAGCTGAAACGGGATGGAATACTCTTGCAGGACATCCGCCAGGCGTTCAATCTCGCCGGTCGAAGCGGCAAAAAACGCCACGCGGTTGCCGGCGTTAATCAAGTTGCGAGCTTCCGCCACTGCCACGGCCATGTTGCCCTGGAATGTCAGCGACTGGCGCGTAGGGATGTGAAAACTTTTTTCGGCGACGCTTTCACTGGTGATCAATTCCAACTGCTGAAAGCTGATGCTGGTGAACTTTTTCAGTCCAGCTTGCAATTCATCCCAGCGGACATAATTCTTTTCCGGCTCAATTGGTGCGGGCCTGTCGGGATGATCCAGACGCTGCCAAACGCGGTCGGCCGCGGAACTGATGTCGGCGGGTTCGTCCAGCACCACCAGCGAATCGCCGATGAGCGAGAGCAGCGTGTTCTGGCGCGGGCGGACCAGCGGCACCAGAAACTCCCAGCCAGGGAAAATTTCAGTTCCCCGCGAGCGCTGATATTCGGCGAGTGGCAGGAGAGTTGCTGTCGAAACTTTCAGCACGGACCGCTGCGATTCCACGTCGAACTGGCGAATAGATTCAATTTCATCGCCGAAGAATTCCACGCGAATGGGGCGCGCGGCTTCGGCTGGAAAGACGTCGAAAATACCGCCGCGAACAGAATATTCGCCCACCATTTCCACCGGTTCGCGGCGTTCATAGCCCACGCTTTCCAAATGCTGCACCAGATCTTCCAGCGACAATTCTTCGCCCGTGCGCAGGATCAGCGCGAGCTGGCTGTAAAACTCCGCCGACTCGGTGCGCAGAAGTGCGGACGCCACAGGCGCAATGGTGATGGGAATTTTCTGCGCCGACAAACGCCATAAGCCAACGGCGCGTTTCTCTTCAATCTCATTGTGCGGCGACATGTTCTGATGCGGCAGCACATCAAGCGCCGGAATCAGTTGCGGCGGCGGCAAATCGCGCCCCTCGAAGAACATGTCGAAGAAAACTTCAACCGATTCCAGCAAGGTCTCGGCTTCCTTGTTGCCGTCCACCAAAACAAAAATGGGCTTTTCCGTGGCCTGGTAAAGGAGCGTCAAATAGAGCGCTTTGGCCGTGGCGACAAGGCCCGAAACGGCGAACGGGCCGCGCTCCCCGCGCGTCAAAAGCTGGAGCAGTTGCTGAAAGCTGGACTGGCGTGCCGCTGACTGCAGAAGTTCACGTGTGGCCGGATGAGTCAATGGCGATTCCTGATGTCATTTTAGGGCAGAAGAACGGCCGCAATTAAACAGCGACGACAGCGGCTTTGCGGCCCGAGGCGCTCACCAGCCGTCGCATATCATCCGGGTCGCCTGTCAGAATCACCGCACCGTCGCGCAACGCCGCGGCGACAACAGCGGCATTAACCACGTCGCTGGTTCTAGTCTTGGCCAGCAAAAGCCCTGCCTCGTGGGCGTCTTGCTCTGTCATTGGCATCACCGCGCAGCCGGTCAGGAAGCGCCGGAGTTGTGCTTGCCGCGGAGACCGGCTGACCTGCGCCACGACTGGTGCGGGAACCAGCGGGACGGAGCCAAACTCCAGGCGCGCTTTGTGTTCCGCCCAGGCTCGCCGGTCATTCCTGTCCGCCGCCACCAGCACTGCGGCATCATAGACAAAGTCGTTCATGCGGAGACAAAGTCGTTCATGCGGAAGGCCGGACCGGCCGCCGCGAAGGGCTTTTTGACCGTAGCTGCGCTCGAACCCTCCGGCGAGCTTCCTCCATTTCCTCCGCGGTAAAGGGCCCATGCTCCTTCTCCCACAATGCAACCGCCGCCAGCCCGGCACGCCGCCGCAGCGCCTCACGCGCCGCGGCCGTCATCCAAGCTGACACACTCACGCCTTCGTGAGCGGCTGCGGCTAGTAGTTCCGCGTGAATCTCTGGGTCCACCGTAATTGCGAGCTTGGGTGATGGATTTCCGCGTGGCATAAAAGTATCATACCGCGGTAGGATACTCTTTCATCTGAAAGCTGCAACGTTATCAACCAGTTCAGCCGCGTAACAAGCCACCATCGTTCTCGCGGAATACCCGCTTAAAGTTATTCTGAAAGCGCTTCATGCAATTCAGCAACATCTTGGTGCGAGCAACCAACTGGGTGGGTGACGCCGTCATGTCGGTGCCCGCACTGCAGCAGTTGCGCGTGCAATTTCCCGATGCCAAAATCAGCATCCTTGCCCGGCCGTGGGTGGCGGCGCTGTATGCGCGCGAAGCATTTTGCGATGAGCTGATTCCTTACTCGCCGCGCACGACGGTGGAAAAATACTCAGCCGCGCGCAGTCTGCGCCAGTGCGATTTCGATTGCGCGCTGCTGCTCCAAAATGCCTTTGAAGCGGGTGCCGTTGCCTGGCTCGCGCGGATACCTGTTCGAATCGGTTATGACCGCGATGCCCGCAAATTCCTGCTGACCCGGGCGATTCCAGTTCCCAAGCAAGGCGAGATTCCGAAACACCAGCGGTTTTATTACCTCGAGTTGCTGAAGCGCGCCAGCTTGATTCCAGGCTACGGGGACGCGCCTATTCGCCTGTCTGGCGCAAAAGAGGCGGCCGAGGCCGGAAATAACCAGCTAAGAGCGCTCATCAAATCCAGCAGCGCCATCGGCGTCAGTCCCGGCGCGGCGTATGGCGGCGCGAAGCGCTGGCTGCCGGAACGTTTTGCCGACGCTGCCATTGAAATTGCACGCGATGCCAAATGCGCCGTGGTGATTATGGGCTCGGCGGCGGAGTTTGAAATCTGCGAGCAGGTGCGGACCTGGGTGGCCGCCGCCGGCGTGGAAGCTATCAACCTTGCGGGCAAGACCAAGCTGGATGCTTTCATTGAAATTGCCGCCGCGTGCCGTTTGATTCTGACTAACGATTCGGGCGCCATGCATATTAGCTCGGCATTGGGCGTTCCCACGGTGACGGTGTTTGGCGCGACCGACGATGCCGCTACCGGACCCACCGGGCCGCTGGCGCGCATTGTGCGCGAACCAGTGGATTGCAGTCCTTGCTTATTGCGAGAATGTCCCATTGATCATCGCTGCATGACGCGCGTTTCGGCGGCGCGCGTGGCGCGCACCGCGCTGGATGTGATGCATGGCCGATAACATATTGATGGTTCGCTTAGGCGCGATGGGCGATATCATTCACGCGCTTCCCGCCGCCGCCAGTTTGAAGCTCAGCTTTCCAGACAGAAAGCTGTTTTGGCTTGCCGCGCGAAAGTGGCTGCCTTTATTTGAGGGCAATCCATATATTGATTCCGTCATTCCGTTTGAGCGCAAAAGCGTGGCGGATCTTTCGGCCACCTGGAAGCGGCTCCGAGCCATTCGTCCCGCCATTGCCATTGATTTTCAGGGCTTGATGCAATCGGCTATTGCTGGCCGCGTGGCTGGAGCCGATGAATTCATTGGCCTGGACAAAAGCTTGGCGCGTGAAGGCGCTGCCGCTTTTTTCTACACCAGAACGGTGAAGGCAATCGGACCGCATCGCGTCGAGCGCTGCGTGCAATTGGCCGCCGCCGTCGGCGCGACCAGGCAAACCGAAGAAGCCTGGCTCCCGGCAGGCCGCGCCGAAGGCCCGCTTCCTGATTCGCCTTTTGTCCTGGCCAATCCATTCGCCGGCTGGATCAGCAAGCAATGGCCTATTGAATACTATGAAAAGCTTGCCAAAATTCTCGAAAAGGACGGCCTGGCATTAGTCTTGAACGTGCCCGAATCGCGCGCGGCGGAAGTCAAGAATTTGCATGTTCATTCCTCATCCATTTCGGGGCTGATTCATGCCACGCGCCAAGCCGCCGCCGTGGTGGGGGTTGACAGCGGTCCGCTGCACATCGCCGCCGCGCTGAAAAAACGCGGAGTCGCCATTTACGGCCCAACCGACCCGGCTCAAACCGGGCCGTTCGGCAAAACAATGACCGTCCTGCGCGCCGAAACAAGCACCACCTACAAGCGCGAAAACGAAATTCACCCCAGCATGAAAGCCATCCATCCAGAACAGGTAGCAGAAGCGTTACGTGCCTCAATACTTATTTCCTAAACCCTACGCCGATTTTGTCCAGCGCCTGCGCGTTCCCTGCGGCTTTCTGCTGCTCATCACCTTTGCCGTTTTTTCCCAGCCGTCACGCGCGTCCTTATTCATCGGCATTCCAATTTCCCTCTGCGGTCTGCTGCTGCGCGGCTGGGCGGCGGGACACCTGGCAAAAAATAAAGACCTTGCCGTCTCCGGGCCTTACGCTTATCTGCGAAATCCCCTGTACGCCGGAACGCTGCTGACCGCGGCGGGCCTGGTGGTATCGGCCAGTTCCTGGTATCTGGTGCCTATCTTCGCGGGTGTCTTTCTCATGATCTATTTGCCCGCGATTGAACTGGAAGAGCAGCACCTTCGCAACATCTTTCCCGGCTACGCCAATTACGCCGAAAAGGTGAATCGATTCCTGCCGTTTCGCAAGTGGCCGCAGCTCGGAGGGCGCTTTCAGATCTCGCTGTACCGGAAGAATGAAGAGTATAAAGCCGCGCTTGGCTTTCTGGCCGCGCTGGCCTGGTTAATTTGGAAATTGTGATACGCTTTCGGCCATGAGAATAGGATGTTTCACTCCACTGCTGTCGCAGTTTCCTCTTGAAAAAGTTCTGGAAAAGCTGAAGACGCTCAACATCAATACGGTTGAATTAGGCACCGGTAATTACCCCGGAGATCCGCATTGCAGCCTGACCATGCTGAAGAACAAGACGGCGCTGAACACATTTAAAAAGACGCTGGAAGACCATGGCTTCACCATCAGCGCGCTAAGCTGCCACGGCAATCCGCTGCACCCAGACCCGATTGTCGCCAAAGGTTTTGCCGACACCAGCCGCAAGACCATTGAACTGGCTGAGAAGCTGGGCGTCACCACGGTCATCGATTTTTCCGGCTGCCCCGGGGACAGCGACAAAGCGAAATATCCTAACTGGGTGACATGCCCCTGGCCCACTGAATACCTGGATATTCTGGACTGGCAGTGGGAGAAAAAAGTAACTCCATACTGGCTCAAGCACGGCAAGTTTGCGGCTGATCATGGCGTGAAAGTAGCCATTGAAATGCATCCCGGCTTTGTGGTCTACAGCCCGGAGACCATGCTGAAGCTGCGCGAAATTGCGGGGCCATCGGTAGGCTGCAATTACGATCCCAGCCATATGTTCTGGCAAGGCATTGATCCCATCAAAGCCATCCGCGTGCTGGGCGATGCCATCTTCCACGTTCACGCCAAAGACACCCAGATCTACGATTCCAACTTGCCGAAGACGGGCGTTTTGGACACCAAGAAATACACCGACGAAAAGAACCGCGCCTGGATTTTCCGCGCCTGCGGCTACGGCCACTCTTATGTCTGGTGGAAAGAATTCGTTTCCACGCTGCGCATGTTTGGTTACGACAACGTGCTTTCCATCGAGCATGAAGACACTCTGATGTCCCCCGACGAAGGGCTGACTAAGGCGGCGGAGTTCCTCAATTCCCTGGTGATTCGAGAGCAGCCCGCTGCCCCTTGGTGGGTGTAAGCGGGCAGTAAGACTAACTTGTTTGCATGGAAAGAGCCGGATGAAAAAAATCCGGCTCTCTATTTGTCTTACAACGCTAAAATAGGAAGCGCTTCAAACCGTGTTAGTAACTGGAGCCACTAAGGAGTTTCATGGCAGGCAAAAAAATCGGAATCTTGACGGGCGGCGGCGACGTCCCCGGCCTGAATGCCGTAATTAAGAATGTTGTGTATCGGGCCACGTCGGATGGGCATGAAGTTACCGGTATTCGTCTCGGCTGGAAGGGCTTGACGGATTTAAATTTTGACGATTCGGACAGCGTGACCCGCTACGTTTTGCCGCTCACTCGCGAGAACACGCGGCGCATTGATCGCACTGGCGGCACCTTTCTGCACACCAGCCGGACCAACCCTTCGAAAATGAAGAAGGTTCCCGATTTTCTCAATATTGCCGATTTCCCAGCCGGCCAGACCACCAAGGGCGGCGTCACCAGCACCACCTATGACATGACGCCGCGGGTGATCGCGAACTTGAGCAAGCTTGGGCTTGATTCGCTTGTTGCCATAGGCGGCGACGACACTCTGAGCTACGCGGCGGTTCTGGATTCCAAGGGATTTCCTGTCGTCGCCATTCCGAAAACCATGGACAACGACGTGCGGAACACCGAATACTGCATCGGTTTTTCCACCGCCATCTCTCGCGCCATGGACGCCATTCAGCGCCAGCGCACCACCGTTGGTTCTCACGAACGCGTTGGAATTTTTCGCGTCTTTGGCCGCGATGCCGGTTACACCGCGCTTTACACCGCCTACGTGGCTTCGCTGCGCTGCGGCATTCCCGAATACGAGTTTGATCTGGACCGCATGATCAGCATGATCATGACCGACAAGAAAGGCAACCCCAGCAATTACAGTCTCCTGGTTCTTTCCGAAGGCGCGAAATGGAAAGGCTATCAGGTAAAGGAATACGGCGAACCCGACGCCTTTGGTCACCGCAAAAAATTCAGCGTGGCCGAAGCCTTCAGCGACGAATTGATTCAAAGCGCGAAAGTGGAAACCGTGGTCAGCGACCTGACTTACGACCTGCGCAGCGGAGCGCCGGACTTTCTGGACACGCTGGTGGCCACAACCTTCGGGACCATGGCTTACGACGCTATCGTCAAAGGCAAGCATGGTTTGATGGCGGCCATTGCGGGTGGCAAGTTCGCGATGGTGCCGATTCCCGACCCCAAACTGGGCCCGCGCAAAGTGGAAATTGAAACCATGTTCAACGTGGACCGTTACCGCCCCTCTTACACCAGCAAAGAAGGCCTGCCCGTCTTCCTGACCCACCTTTAAATGGCACAGCCCAAAACACGCGCCGAACTTCCTTTCTCGGAGGTGGTGGAAGCCCAGGGCCACCTGATCGACTCTCACATCATGGAGCAGATTTTCGATACGGTCGTCGAATACGGCGGCCGCTTCGAAGTGGAGCATTTTTCCATTGGCCGCACCAATAGTGAGCCTTCGAAACTTCGTCTGAAAGTGGAATCGCCCACCCAGGCCGATCTTGAAAAAATGATGACCCAGTTGATCGGTCTGGGCTGCGCTCCGGTCGATTCGGGCGATGCTGAACTGGGGCTAGCTGAACGCGACAAGTGCGCACCGGAAGATTTTTATTCAACCACGAACCAGGTGACGCAGGTTCGTTACAAAGGCCAATGGCTGGAAGCGGCGAACCAGCGCATGGACGCCATGATTGTCATTGGCGAAGAGGGCGCGGCCTGCCGCCGCTTGCGCGATATCAAAGCCGGCGACAAAGTGGTTGTGGGCATGAAAGGCATCCGTGTGGTGCCCGAAGCCAAGGAACGGGACCGCCAGTCGTTCGCGTTCATGAGCAACGAAATTTCATCCGAACGTCAGGTGGAAACCTCCGTGGGCCAAACCGCCGCCATTATGGAAGCCACGCGCAAGGAAGGCAAAAAGGTTGTCGCGGTGGCCGGTCCGGTGGTGGTGCATACCGGGGGCGGGGCAGCTCTGTCGCGGCTCATCCATGACGGCTGGATCGACGCGCTTCTGGGCGGCAATGCCATCGCGGTGCATGATATTGAATCCGCGTTGCTGGGCACGTCGCTGGGTGTCCGCAATTCCGACGGGCGTCTGGAGCATCATGGCCACCGCAATCATATGCGCGCCATTAACGCCATTAATCACGCGGGCGGCATCCGCCAGGCCGTGGAATCGGGCCGCCTGAAAAGCGGCATCATGTACGAATGCGTCAAAGCGAATATTCCGTTCGTTCTGGCCGGAAGTCTGCGCGACGATGGCCCGCTGCCGGACGTCATCACCGATATGAATGAGGCGCAGGACGCTTACGCGGCGCAGTTGAAAGACGCCGGAGTTGTGCTTTGCCTGAGTTCCATGCTGCATTCCATTGCGGCGGGAAACATGCTGCCCGCGTGGGTGAAAGTGGTTTGCGTGGATATCAATCCAGCCGTGCCCACGAAAGTAAGTGATCGGGGAACAGGCCATGCTGTGGGCGTGGTGACAGATGTGGGACTATTCCTCGACCTGCTGTCGAAAAAATTGCCAAACAAATGAAGAACGAGTACACCGACGAACATGCGGAAGCGGGCGTGAAGGCCGAACTTCCAGAAATTGAAACTTGGCCTAATCAGTATGGCCAGTACGAGATTGAGATTGAGATGCCGGAGTTTACCTCCGTTTGTCCGAAAACCGGGCTGCCGGATTCTGGAACCATCACGCTGCAATACACGCCTAACAAAAAGTGTCTGGAACTGAAGTCGCTGAAAATGTACACGCTGGCGTATCGGAATCTTGGTATCTTTCAGGAAAACATTGTGAATCGATTCTTGGCTGATGTTGTGAAGGCCGCCGATCCCGTGGATGCGGTGGTGCATGGCGATTTTGCCGCGCGCGGCGGAATCACAACGCGCGTGACTGCCGCTTACAAGCGCAAGAAAAAATAATTTTATGGGATGCCGGGCCGCCTTATTGCTTTTGCTGTGCGGATTGTCACTTCGCGCGGCGGACTTTCAG
>Ga0116231_10010748_pt1 | contig 14503 bp, 14 predicted proteins | sample S1TSphgellanicum_2_FD_89695 | JGI IMG/M metagenome (GOLD analysis project Ga0116231, IMG submission 89695) | Host-associated microbial communities from peat moss isolated from Minnesota, USA - S1T2_Fd - Sphagnum magellanicum MG | ecosystem: Host-associated > Plants > Peat moss > Unclassified...
AAAAAAAAAAGCCCGCAGAAGAAGAGCCCCCCCTCCCCTGACCCCCCTCTTCCCGCAACCCCCCCCCCCCCCCCCCCCCCCAAACATCCAACAACCCACCCTACCCTACCACTTCATGTTCGACAAATACTTTAACCAGTTTTGGTGTCTCAATATTTTCCCAGGTTGTTGATAGCCATTCATGTCCCGGCCGGTTTCACTCTTTACTTCTCATGTAAATCCCTGGTGCGGAACACTGGTTAAACTCAGAAAAAGGGGCCACAGTGAACCGACACCCACCAGCACACCATCAAAGGATGAATGGTAAGTGACCACAAAACAGTTTTCTGTTGGCTTCCAGTTCCCTTAGCTAACCATGGTGATTACCTGAGTTACTCTTTTTCCTACCTACCTACCTACCTACTAACAACCCAAATGCAGGCAGGTTGTTAGTGGGTAGGTAGTAAAAACAGCCCGGTGCTATGTACAAACCATCTACTTACCCTAGAAGTTGCCTCTATTTTCCTACCTATTAACCTATACATCAGACCTATTTAGTACAAAATTGGTTACCAAGATGAAACCAAAATATTAACCTGGGTTGAGGTTCATCCACAACTGAGTAATAATAATGGACATCCAGTGGATGGTGCACTGGTGGGGTGCTGAATCACTGTGGCCGGAAAATGGCCCCTGGTAGTAGAACCCATTACCGCCTGACGGAATGAGGCTCGGTGGTGGGTGGACTCAAGCTGGAGGACGTGATCGGAGGTCACAATTTTAACCTTGGCCATTGATGATCGATCCCTTTTGGTGGCTGATTCCAAAAGCAAACTCTTGTTTTGTTTTGTTTTGTTTGTACTAGAGAAGAGGACCTCTTACAAGCTCTACAGCTGATTCTGCCAAGTTCATTGACCAGCAGCAGGCTCTCCCAGGGAGGGGTGAACCTGGCAGAATCAGAAGTCTAGAACACCAGCTGTTCCTTACCTGGTCATTTGTTGGCTTACCAAGGCAAGGACATTGTGTTTTAGCTTCATTCTTCCTTTACAATATACTAGTGTGGGCCCCGTGCATAATGCACAGGTGTGTTATATACCCCCCCTCGGTCCTTCCCATTTTCCACTTCGGTTCTCCTTTACCCCGTCGACCCCCCCCCCTCCTTCCCATTTTCCACTCCGGTTCTTTACCCCGTCCGGAGTCAGGGGAAGTTACTTTCTTCCTGTCCTTTAACTACTTAACTACTGCCCCTCCGGAGACAGGGGAAGGAACTTTCTTCCTTTACTGTATATAATGTAATAGTAGCTTAAGGGATTTTGGCTTGAGCCCTAGGTAAGTAATAATAATAGGTCTTTTTTTTAATTTTTATATGAGGATTTTTGAAAGATGATAATTTGGCTTGTGTTGAAACTTGAGATTAGTAGTTCTAGAGTTATAATATATTTTGAAGGATTTTGGTTTCTTTTATATGTTTTTTTTGAAGATTAATAATAATTTTTTGCATGGTGAAATTATATTTGAGTTTCCATAATTCTTCTTTTGATTTTTTTTTATGTAAATGGCAAGGCCACACAGTGTGACTGACACACGCCTTGTTACAGAATGCCACAAGATGGACATTAATTCTACTTATGGGAAGCTTGACCCACAAGTGCTAATTTGGGCCTCTATCGGTGCTTACTTACCACATCCCCAGTCCCCTCCAGCCTCTTTTTAAAGGAATGTTTCTTTTTAAGAAATTAAAAATCAAACAATTTGAAAGTAAAGTGTGTGTGTTTTTTTAGGGTTTTAAATTTTCAATCTCTACCTAGAAGTGAAAGGAAAAAAAAAAAAAAAAAAAAAGGGAAAATTTTTCCAGATTTTTATATTTGATTTTTTTCAGTAACTAGTCAGAAATATGGAAGGATGAATTATTATTATTCCCAGATTTCAATAAAATCTTCCTATGGATGATTGCCACTTTTTTTTAACATCAAAAACTCCTAAATAAAAGGGTGGTACTTACCAAAAAAACCGCACAGCATAGTGTGAGGGACACTTTAAATTTTATCACCTGCGCCAATCAAAAACAAGCATTTCCTTTTTACTGGTTCTCATGGAGGGCCCTGTATAGTCGTAATATTAACAGGCCCAACGGGAACACTATATTGCTCCAATACTTCATCCAATATATGACATCCCAATTGACATATTTGCTTATTGGGCATCCACTAACTATAAGACCACATTTGCACCTCTAAGAAGTTGAACCCACCATTGATTTGCTTCTTCCTAGCATCATTCCTTCACCATCACCATGCCTCCAACAACAGTTGCGATCGCCAACTAGGTAAGCTTATTGTTCTTGGGTACTAGTCAGCTCCTTGAAGCTCGTCAATGCTCCTTTTTTTTTTGGTTTCTTATTCTTCAAAGGGCCATGGTGAGCTTTTTTTTATCTCATTTGCTACTCATTTTTATTTGTTTTTTTCCTATGCTAATGAGCTCCACATTCATCAACATTTTTTTTGTAAAAACATTGAACATGTACTTTGGCTACAACTCCTATAGGCAAACAACATGCTACAAGTGAGCTCCACACCTCCAACCTTTGCTGCGATCGTTGCACAATTGAGGCTCCACGCCATCACCTACATAAGTAAGAATACTTATCTTGTTTGTTGTGTTCTACACAAATGATGACAAGTTTTGGCCCATTGTCATCTTCTTCATTTTTTGTGTCTTGCTACAAATAACAGTAAGCTCTAGCTCATGTTCTAGCTCATGTTGTTAAGAGAACGGGAAAAAAGCATAGAAGAAGGGGAAAATAATAATAATGATAAAGAGAGAAAAAAACAAGATGAAGAGAAAAAAGAAAAGAAAGATAATGAAAGAAGGAAAAAATATATTATTGTTCTTCTTTTTTAAATTTCTTCCCAACTTGTTTGTTTGTTGTGGATTGTGGATAGGAATTGATGGAACATGTCATTAAAGATTATGCAAAACAAAGATTACATCTAGCAAGACAATGAGGGTTTGATACTTGCTATTGTGCGATTTTAAAAAAGGTTTTGAAGTTCCTAGGGATGTCGACATTGAGAAAGGGCAAGACAAAAACAAAAATGGTAGGTTAGGTTTAATTAACTACTAAGGAAAATTGCAATCTCTTTTTACATTCTTCATTATTATTATTATTGCAAATGCAATACTTTCATTTGTTATCTATAAACTTCACTCACCATCCTTTCCATAGCTCTCTAAGCCATGAAGAGGAGGGTAGGATTTTTTTTTGACAATACTTAAAATTGTCCTTCATTCTTTTTGCATTGAAAATTTGATTAGTTTTCTTTCTTCTTTTTTTCAAAATCACTTGCCACATGCTCTTTTTGGGGATTCTTCTACAAATTCTTTGGAGGACATTATAGATTTCACAAGTGAAAAGGCTAATGTTCAACTTCCCAACCCCATCATAGCCCAAGAGGCCATAGATTGGGAAATAATGCAACATAGGTTTCTTTGCAAGGTTGGGAATTGCATGGTTTCTTTTACAACCAAGTGAAATCTTCACAAGCATGCAAAGGACAACCACAATTTGATTGTGTGCTAACTAACAAATTTGGGTGCCCCTTCACTTGAGGAAGGGGCCCATGACTTCAAGATCACATTGCCATGAATGCATGGATTTTAGGTGTTGTACATATATGTGCAACATAAGTGACATGAGGCAAAGGACACAAAGGTGGTGGATTGTTGAATGGGAGTTGCAAGTGGGGTGGGGAGGGAGTGGAGGTGTGGTAACATGGGTGCTAGAAATACAAAAACCCGTTTTGGTGAACCATGTGATTGATTCCTTTTTGTGCAAGATCTTGGGGCTTTTAGCATGGGGGATGGGGCTATGGGCCAAAATAGCTTTTTCCAAGATGGAAACGGAAGAGGACCTTGTTGTTGTGTTCATATGAACCTACAAGTTACACTTATGCTTAAGGACCTACATGTGCCTTGGGACCCCAAGCACACAAAGTATGAGATTTCCAAGGATCAATGCTTCAAGGAGATGCATGTCATTGCCTCATACCATGAGTCACAAATGATCCATGGTTGATCATGAATTGAAATTTAATCATTCAATTTTTTAAAAATTTATGGCCTTAATGTTTTTTTGGCATAACTAGAATTGCCCTAAATCCTAATCACCACACAAACATAAACATTTGCTAAACAGTTGTCAAACAAATGCTAGTCTTTTAGGAGTTAATTATGAACCAAAATTCAAAAGTTGGTGAAATGAAAAAAAAAATTAAATGAATGAGAGAAAAAGTAACTCTCTTACCTTGCATATAGTCTCTTCAATTTGAAACCCTTCTCCAATCCCTCTCAAAAGAGGTAAAATTGATGTGTTTTATTCCATATATGTGCATATTAAAAAATTTCCCCAAAGTTCAATCTAAGATTGACTTTAAATAATATTTAAAAATGCAAAAAATTGTCAATGTTTTGTTTCTCCCTAACTTTATATGTATTGTCTAGCTCAATTAAATTAATTACATCATTTATTAAATGGCCCAAAGTGGATGCAAAGGCTTTGAACCCATGCCATAAAATTGCCTTTGAATGCAATACCATCTTAAAATTTGGGGGCAAGGGAAATATTGTAATAACCCCATCCAAGGCTAGCACTTTATCCTCATTGGGGGTTTGAATACAATTAAACTAGTTGTTCACACAATATTTACATTTTTCACAATACTTTGAGTAGTTGATTTTGACATTGCATAAATGTTAGGTAAATAGAAGGGTTGGTGAGCAAGTTGATAGGTAGATAAAAAAATAGGTAAAAAGATAGATAAATAAGTACATAGGTAATAGTAAATAAGTAAGGAGGTAGATAAATAAGTACATAGGTAGGTAGTAAATATGTATGTGCATGGGGGTGGTTCATAGTTCATAAGTAGGACCACCTTGGAGGGTAGTATGTAAGCGAGGTCAAAGCTGAGAAAAAACAAAGGAAAAAAAACTAAATAAAGGATTAAGACCAAAAGGTTCCTAATAAGGTGAATTAGGTGCACTCAAGCAACCCAATATTTTTCGTTTGGGGAAGGTGGGTTGGGGGTGTAGCTTTTTTTGGATTTTGGTTGTTTTCCTATGTGTTCCTATCAAGTTCTCAATGCATTGTCAACTAGTTCCCCAAGTTCCCAATTTCTTCCCCAATACATGAATTATTACATTGTGAAGGTGTGATGCATTGATTAAAAACTTGGTTTTTCAACATGTTGAGGTGAGGAGTTCAACTCCTTATACTTGCAAACCTATTATTCACCTTCCTAAAGGGCTAAGCTAGGTAGGGTAGGGTTTAGGGCAAATTAGGTTATGTTATGGTAGTGTGGGTGGGTGGCTAGGCTAGGCAAATTAAACTTATCTCCTTACTTACTTTTTACCTCCATGATAAATAGGTGCATGTGTTTACATCACAAGCAATGCACATCTTAGTCACAAAAGTAATCACACAATTATTCATAAATCAAGGTGTTTGTCCCAATTCATGTAGGTTGTTGAATGGAACCATGTTAATTGATGAAAGATTAACTATTAGATAGTTGTAATAAGAAGTGACAATTATTTCTACTTTAGTGTCGTATCTTGCTTATTAGGATTGGTGTCTTTTGTCATTGTCCAACTTGACTGGAACGATTTTTAGTCACATGTGTCCATTATGCTTGAAAGTCAATTGATAATTTTGTTATAAATACATAACTTTCTTTTAGTGACAAAGTCCACAAGTTGAAGGTCATGGCATGTAATGTACATCATCATATGATGAAAAGGACACATATAGACAATGTTCTACATGAAGAAGCCTTATAAGGATACATGTGAATATTATCATCATTTGTGGAAGAACATGTTAGGTAACTAGAAGTGTGGAACATTGATAAGAGTAATCACATTTGACCCATAAAACGTTAGAACAAACCAACATGGATTGTTGCCCATTACTTCTCCTACTTATAGTTTCTTAGGCCAAAAATTGACATTCCTCTTGGTCCCGTCACATTTTCTCTCTTGCCCTTGCAATGTTTGATTAATGTCTTTCAACTTACATTGGAGCCTTTTTTTCCCCCAAAATAGACAATGCTTAACAAATCCAACTTCTAATATTGTGTCGTTTGCCCATACCACATACAATTGAACATGAGAAAGGGTTAAGGTTATACAAAGTGCCCAAAAAATTTCACAAAGATTGCCTTCTAAATGTGCATGCCCATTGGATGCGCATCTTTGACCATTCATTTACACTTTGTCCCAAGTCCAAATGGCAACATTTTCTTTTTCAAAACTTTCATATGGAAACCTTATATTTATTTTAAATTTTGTATCATCAATGAAATATGGTAGTTCAATCAAAGTTTTTTAAAGCACGAAATGAAATGAAATTTGTTTACAACTAGTAAAATTGCACTTTCATCAGTAGGGATTTTCCATTTTGCAACCAAACCTTGGATTTTTTAAAAACTGAAATATTCAAACTTGAAGTCCTTTATAGCTCTATTGAGTTAGATTTTTATTTTTTTGACATTTTACATGACTGCAAAACATGTATGTGGGTGGGTGTAGCTCCCTCCTCCCACTTTGGATTTTTTTGATCAAATGTAAATTATGGGTTAAAGGTTACTTTTTAGTGCAAGTGCAAATACTCAAATGTTAACAAGAAATCATGAAAACAACATATTTCTCAACTTTTAATGATAGCCATCATAAGCTACATATGAATGGTTTTTTTCCCCCTTACTTTACATATGAACACTAGCTAAAAAGGAAATAATCCTTCATCAATTGGCTAAAACACATGACATTTATCATTTACACAACTTAATTAGACACCTATTCAAACATTGTCCAAATAGTGTTCTATTTATGTTTTAGATTGTAAACTATTTGTTCAAGATCTATAACAACACATAAAAACTAAATAAATGTGGAAAATTTCTACCCCAAGGCTTGTACAACAAAATCATTAAAATATATTTTCATGGAATTAAAGTTGATGGATGTTTTTGGTGGTATTCCATAATGAAACTATTATACTTGTCCAACTATTAGGTATTTGGATTTTTAAAGTGATATTGTTGAAATGGATAATGGAAATGTGAAAAGAATTGTTAGTGTTGATAAATGACAACAATATGCATCTTTATAATGCCTTATTGATTGATTTATATCCAATGATGAATCGTTACATTGTAGAAAATGCCAATAATATGTCACATTTTTGTCCATTTTGCAAAATACCTTTTTTTGGGTGAATGGAAAGGTTTCACCTCTTATTATGATTGACATTATTTTTCCAAATTGAACTAATTATTTTTCATTTGGAAACTCCCTAGCTTGAATTCATAATCACATGACAAAGGCATTGCACCTAGTTGTGAAATACCAAAAAATCCATTTGAGGACCTAAATACTTGGCCAAATTTGGGACATTCAAGCTTGCTCACATTTGACCAATGAAGGGAAATTTTGTTTCAAACATGATGGTGTGTGTGGCTTTCTGGGAGGAGTGATGAAAAAATTATGGAAACAATTTAGAAAAATAAGGTGTATAAGGTGTTAAAAGGAGGATAAAAAGTTTTCTTTTATAATGGTAGAAGTTTTAGTTGCTTTTCTACCATTTGTGTGGGTGCAAGGTTTAGGGGACCAAAAAACAACAGAAACAAGATTCCAATAACTCCATTTTATTGTGTATTTTTTTTAGCCATGAGATTGTTAGGTAGTTGTGTAATAACAATCCATTGATTTTAAGCAAATATTTTTCCATTTATGTTCATTCCCAAACAGAGACCACTATTTTGTACATGTGTGAAAAAATTTAGCATAATTTTGTTTTTAAACACGATACATGTTTTGTCCAATACCATAAAAAAAGACCTTCAAAACCACTTAAAATTAAGTCCATCAAAAATATCTTTTCAGGTTCAGCACAAATTATATTATTTAATCACTTTTGCTGAATTTTTCAAAAAAAACAATATTAAATGTCAACAATTTCAGAAATTTAATAAGGCAGCTAGATTCGAACTGATGATTAGTTCAACGAAGTACTGAAGCCTTTCATCAATCTAACAAAAAAAATAGCAAGAAAATGATGAAATATTAAAAATATTATTGAATGTACTCCTTATATGCCGAAATTTTCAAATTTAGAAATTCAAGCCCTAAATCAAAACCTTCAAATTATATTAATCATTTGGCACATTTAATGCTGAACCTGAAAAGGTACTATGGTAGAAAGCAAATGGAGGTTGTAAATGTGTTGTACCAATAGAAATTAAATGGAAAATGGTTGTTAAAAGTTAGTTAGTTTTAAGTTGCATGTATGTGTGCATGTTTTATGTTGGTTGTTAAATCATAAAAAGTTTATTTATGGCGTTTAGGGTTGTTATTGTTGCTAGAGTAACCATTCCTTGACTATCAACCATGTACTTAACTATAATTTCCTTCTTTGTAGATTTCATTATTTTTCTTAGAAATAATACTTCAACAACAAAATTAAACTAATAATTTTTTAATAATCTTGAAAAAAAATTCACAATCAACTAAAGCCCATTTTGATATTTCTTTCCTGAAACTTTTAATAAATTTTTAATAAAAATCCTTTAAAATAATATTTTAAAATCTGATTTGAGTTTATACAAATTTTTTGCATATATTTATCAATTATAGTGTTAATTGATCCAATGCCATTAAATAGTTAGTTCAAATTATTTTTTTATAAAAATCCAAATACATTTGCTACATTTATTGAATGGCCTTACTACTACTCATTAGTTTCAAAACTATTTATAAGCTCACCGAGATTTCAAAAGCTTGTCAATATGAGCTTTGAGGCACCACAAGCCTCCTTGAAGCTTTGTGCATTTGGCAAAACTTTACTCTTAAAACCATTGTAATAAAAATTGCCCTTGAGGCTTTGAATGTTCAAAGTGAGCTTGGTGGAAGTTCATAACACAAATTCCACACATTTTGGGCCTCAAGCGGCCTTGTTGAGGTTGGTTCTTATGCCTCCACTTCACATAATGTCCTACCACTTTGTTCCTTCTATTTTTGCACGACTAACACACACAAGCTCTTGATCACACCCATCAAAGAAGATCTATTCCAAATAGATAGGAACAAAGGTTGAATTAGAAACACCAAAGGCACATATGAGCTTTTATTTCTTAACTTTCAAGGTATGATGATTAAGGAGAATTGATTATTCTACAATTATGTTTGGAATCTTAATGGACTTTATGCTTTATGTAGGGAGCAACCACACTAATGAATGTAACCAATGCTTGATTTTTCATGTTTTAGTTTAATGATTTGTTTACTAATGTTGCAATGTTTTAGAATACTTTTACATGCTATTGTTTCTACTATTTTATGAAAACATGTGAATTAATAATTTGGATTGAATTCAATGAGTATAAATTTTTCAAAAGCACACATAAAGCACCATAACCAATGATTTTTTTTCATTTTTTCATTTTTCAAAGGATTTGAAATGCTTTCAAAACAACATGATCATGTACAATAATTATCTACGCCTTTACATAAAAATATTATACATGTCATGAGGGTGCAATCATGTTAACATGTATCAAAGTAGATATAACCATAAGTTAATATTTCATATTTTAAAGTAGTAATTTAAGTTGATGTTGAAAATTCTGAATCTACCTAATTATATGACAACATTAATGGTATATAATGTGAACATGTGAATAAGTTTGAAATAAATTTAATGAATAAAAATGCCCAAAAACATTTTTTAAACATTACAACCAATGTTTTTAAATAGTAAAATGACTTGAAAATATTTGAAAATGACATTTTTGGGAATTATTTAATATAAAATTTGAGATATTAATAAAAAGAAAATTTTATAGATTTGTACCCAATTTTTTAAATTAATAATATTTTAATAAGATTTTGAAAAATTAAGTAGCCATTAAGGGGGCATTGTTCATTAATTAGCATAGTTCAACTCATGATTTTTAAAAATGACTTTTTTTTTATCATTATAAAAATTATTAATTTCTAATCCATCACTTTTTATAACTAATTGCAATCTACGACATCATCTTGCCATACATGCCCATTGTTTTTTTTTATGTAAACAAAGATAGTCCATCACATTTTGGTCCCATGGGAACGCTTGGTTCATGTTATCCCATTTGCACCTTGTAAATTGAAGTAGTGAAAGCCCATCACTCTTTTCAAGTCCATCAATTTGCTTATGCAATGGCTGAATGAAAAGGAGATGTTGTTGATCTTCCCCAATGTGGGAATCTAAAACCATGGAGGAGTGAGAGTTGTATGTATGTGATTGGGCATACCTAGAAGGTGTTACATTTGAAATTCAGGTTTTTCCAATTGGCTTTTCTTGCCACCATTCTTCTTTTAGAATGTGATCGTGCTTGCTTGAGAAATTACATGCTTCATGTCTACCCACTTGAGCAACGATGCAATATAATGATGAATTTTTTTTGGAGTTGGACATTTTGGACAAAGCATTCTCTTTGGCTTCTACACATTTAGCAACTTGTGCCATCAATTATCGACAACACTTGCTACACATGCAATAGATCACTCTAATGTTGGTCATCCGTGAACAAGTGTTCCAACTTTGCAAGGAACTTAAAGCAATAACATTATTTAACTTGGGTTCCACTTTGCTATGCACTACCATTGACAATTTTCCTTCTCATTATATTCCCATATAATTATCAATAATTCATCATTACTTATGTCAATGTCAAATTTAATTTCAATTAATATGAATATCATGTACATGAAAAGACAAAGGTTAATTTGCCTTTTCATATCCATGTTAGTGGGTAATGAAAGGGGGTGAAATAGCTATGAGGATAAGAGGTAGTCAAGCTTGGAAATGAGGTAGTTATATTTGAAAATGTCTCTTGAATTGTCCAAGGACGACCATACAAAGGATTATGCAAAATCAATTTTAAAAACCTTCAAAAAATTAGAGAAAACCACCCATATACCAGTTCCTTGAAATTCTCATCACTGAAATTTACCAAGGTTTGTATTTTTAACCATGGTAATACAGACCCTCAAGCTAGGACCTGGACCAGGAAACTATGAAGGATTAACTTCTACAATGAACCTGCTAGTGTCTCTTAGTGAACCACTAACTCCAAGAGTGAGAGACAAAGGTTTGGAACACCTTATTGGGTGTTCATTGTACAAGTGTTTTAAAGTGGTCACTCAATTTAAGCTTCTCCCATGTCACAAGCTCTCTCATGTCACAACCTTTGACGAGCAAGCTGCTACACAACTGGATTTCCTCTTAGGAGATTTCCATTACAAGGCCCCATGTGAGAGAGAGAGAGATCAAGGTGCATTGCAACTACAAGCCAAACATGTCATTTTCTTGGTCGAAGGCTACTAGGTAGGTGTATTTCGGGTATGCAGATCAGGCTGGTGCCCTGCAAGATTGAGGGGTCAAACACTCTAATGGCCTTATCCCAAGGATTGTTCAATAGCATCAAGTAAGGGCCCTTACGGAAAATTTGTCCAAGGTTTCTACTACATTGGAGTAAGATTCAATTGCAAAGAATGTATGTCTGCTCTCTTGTTGGGCATTGTGGAGGCTGATTAGATGAGGAAGCTGTCCTTTCTTAAGAGTATATACTTAGACAAAATGAGTGGAAAATGGAACACAAATCTTGATGACATGAAGAAAGTAGGTTGATCTAATAAGGAGGTTTAAAATATACCATGTACCCTAATTCTCATTCACAAGTAGGCTACTCTTTTAAAATGTAGGCAGATGCTAAGCCATTACAAAGATAAGCCGTCCAGAAAGTGCGAAACTTCAGAAGAGAGACAAAGTGAAACTCAACTATGATCTCCAAATTAGAGAATTGTTGGTTCCAGTTCTGTGAAATGAATCAGAATCAAAGAACCACGAGTCCTGATCATTTCCAAAAAAAACATCTGTGCAGGTTTCATGAAAGAACAAGTGGTTTTCTGGTCTGTTATTTGATTCTTCCAACGTTTCTTGACAACCGTTGTTCTAATAATATACCAAAACCAGGTCTTTCAATTTGTTTTTGGGAGAATCACAGTTCTGAATCCTGAGACCTGCCCTGGTAACTGCCAGTGGTTGCTCTGATTTCTAATATCCACCCAACACTGGTATCAACTCCACGAACTACAGCTAGCTCCGAAACACCAGCATCATGTTGTTGTTGTTGTTGGGTGCGGAGCTGGGTTACTTGAATCACATGTGTCAATGTGCTGAAGAAGAACCAGGGACAATTGTAGTTGTGAATTGGCCAGTTTCTTGTTTACACAAACAAGGCATCGCAAACAAGCTGGCCCTGCCAATAGATAAGATGTTGTACATCTACCTACTTCGTCCACACTTTCCACACCAAAAAAATCCATTCCAATCTAAACAATCTAAACACTTTCACCAAAGAAACTGGTTCTAATAAGGTAAAACTTCCAAAAGTTGGATCCAATGTGATAGTCCCTGTCCCTCTAGGGGCAGGGCCCAACAAAGGGGAACAAGGTTGGTGATCAAGTTGATAATGTCAAGCAATGTAAAGAACAACGTCTCTAAGTGTAAACAAGAAGCAATTTTATTTATTTTTTCATATTTTTGTGATGTAGCTGAACTGGTGATCATCCATATATACAGTTTAGCCAAATTTGGCTATAAACAGTATATGAATTTTTTTTTTAAAAAATTTAATATTCCTTCACATTTTTGGCTACTTATCCTAACACCCAATAAAGAAATCTGTCAAAAAAAAAATGAAATAAAGTAAAAATTTGGTGACTAGAAAGCCAAAAAATTGCATATTTTTAGCCATTTTGAAATTCCTTTAAGCCAATTTGCTAAACTTAGAAAGGGAAAAAAAAAAAGGCTAAAATGGTATCTCTTATAATGGTGGCACTCATATTTTTAGCCATTTTGAAATTTCTTCAAGGAAAATTGCTAAATTTAGAAAAAAGAGAAAAAAAAGAGGCTAAAATGGTGGCTATTACAATGCGGCCATTGTACATATCAAAGTCTACATGTCTCTCTAACTAGACATAGAGACTCCTTATTATTTTCTTCCAAGAAATAATTTAAAAAAGCGCTAGAAATTAAATGACATGATTTTATTTATTTTTATGTGTGAAAAATAAATTCTTTCTTAAGTGAGATTTTGTTGGATGGAATTACCATTCAAAAAGGAAATCTCTCCATTTTTCCTAGTAGAAAATTACCATAACACAAGGGACAAGGGACACAACAAAAAGGAATGGTAATTCTTCTTTTTGTAAAGATAAAAATTTTAGGATTCTTTCTTCATTGTTCTTATTTATTTCAAATGATAAGAATTCTTCCCTTTCTTAATTATTTTTTGATAGAGTAATCATCAAATTATTGATAGAAAATAATGAAAGATGAACAAGGAAGCCCTAGATAAAGAGTCCAAAAGCAATGACCATCGCATTACAAGTGTGGTGTTGTGGCCCCTAAGCTAAGCATAAGACTTTGCCACTACCAAATAGTGATATTAATAAAAACAAAACTGAATTTTTATGTGATGCATAACAAATCATAAAATAATTAAATCAAAAATTTTATGGGTAATTATTAGTCTTATTATTGGAGGTCAATGGTTCAATGACCCAATAATTTTGATTAAATTATTCCATGAAAAAAAAGGAAGAAGTCTTTTAAAGAAAATAGGTTGAGTTACATAAGGTAAATTATTTTTAAAAATGAAATTCTTCAAATATATGAAATCAAAGAGTATTGCATAGGAACTGGAAAAATATTATTGCCACCTTGAAAATTATGGAGGGTTTCGAACCATATTAGGCTATGTTCATGCCTCAAAGCATTGAAATTTATTTTTTTCAATTTTCTGATGTTGCATTATTGGCTAACATCCCAAGAGGGAATTAGCATTAAATGGCAACATGTTTTTAGGAACCTCTCTTCTAAATGGTAAAAATATTAGTTCAAAAATTCTATTAAACTAAAATCGGAGTCCAAATGCCGGGAATTTTTTTAATTTAATTTTTTGGTGGAAGTTTGTTGATTCTCTTCCAGAAAAGGGGGAATATTGTAACAGAATATTCCCCCTTATTTTTATTTTTATTTTTCGCATACCCAGGTTTGCTTAAGGATTGTTGTTTTTCAGGTTTCCTATGAAATAATGGCAATTCTCTTAGAATATATTTTTCAGTTTGAAAATGTTCCAAGATGTTTTTTTTTAAATCTAAATATTTCCTGGGCATACCCTACTTATGGTAGCTATCAAATAATTGCCTGGATCTTATCATGGGTAGAATGTTATTTCAAATTGCCAAAATGGCCTCCCCTAGGTCTTGATATTGTTTGGTAAATCGCATGGCCCAACTAGTTTTTTTATTAAAAAAATCCCATAATTTTTTCACTTTTATATTTTAAAAAAGAAATATTATAGGAAATATTATTTTTGTAGTGTAAATTCGACTTTTTTTTTTTTTTTGGGAAAAAAAT
>Ga0116231_10010751_pt1 | contig 14501 bp, 20 predicted proteins | sample S1TSphgellanicum_2_FD_89695 | JGI IMG/M metagenome (GOLD analysis project Ga0116231, IMG submission 89695) | Host-associated microbial communities from peat moss isolated from Minnesota, USA - S1T2_Fd - Sphagnum magellanicum MG | ecosystem: Host-associated > Plants > Peat moss > Unclassified...
AATTTATAGATCAACCAGTGTAATTTGGTAAACATTCGCGGGTAAAGAATGTTATGACAAGGTGCTAAATGAAGAATTTTAAAGAATTTTAATGTGCAAAATGAAGAATGTCATAACTATGCCCTCCCTAAAAGAAAACACATTAACCTCTTGGTGCACGCTGCATCACCTCATTGGCTAAGCCAAATTTCTATTTCGACATTTGTTTGTCAACATTTTTTTCCTAGGCTAATGGCAAGGACATACAATTGAGGGGCTTATAGACCTTTACCAGTCAGGGTTTTTCTGTTCAAATTTCTCAAGTAGGTCCATTGGCCAGGATCCCTAGCATTAATTAGCATTAAATGGCAACTGTCCTAGGTGGGCTATAACAACAGAAGTGCCACTACAATTTTCGACCTAAAAACTTGTAGACCTAAGAAGTGCCTAAGTCTAGATGTGACTAGTTTAATTTTTTTATTTCAAAAAATGATGAAAAATCCCTAAAAACTCACAACAAATTTTTTGTCTTTTCTAAAAAATCTAAAAGAAATTTGCCAAGCTGTGGAAATATTCCCCAAAAAAACCCAACTTTACCAATGCTTACTACATTCCATCATAGAATGTTAATTATTTCCTCAAGCTCATTGATGAAATAATTGTCTATTTATGTCGTCCACAGTATTGTTGGGCAGTTACTTGGTTCAGTCGATTCCAATTTTGCTTAATCAAAACCAAATCAAAACCAAATCTAATTTTTGGAACTAGTGTAGCAAAAAAGGAAGGCCATGTAATATCACAGCATTATGAAATTATAACTACAAACAATATTCTGACAGTGTAGAGTTGATGATAATTTTACAACACAAATGTCTTAAAGATATGATGTTCCATTCCTATGTCTGTCTTCCCTATCAGCATCAAATAAAAACAACAGTAGAGCTAATCTAACAACACAACTGCAATAACACATAAGTTCAAGTGATCTGGTGGATCAGATCTCTTGGAACCTTTCAGCATTTGCTATCATGGTCTTTTATTGTGCATCCAACAACCATTTTGATTTGAAATCATGTCGTAATTCCCAACCCATTTATCCCAACAAAGCCAACAAGGAGCTTCAACACACGTTGACACCCTCAAGCATCACCAATCCTCTTTGAATTTCCACCCACAATGTGTAATCCCATACCCCAAAGTTTGCACTATGTAGGTCTCTCACCATCTAAGAATTCCCTCTTTCCCAATGACTAACCCATCACATCTCCTACCCTTTTTATGCTTGGATGCCACACACAAACCAACAATTTGCTCATCCCCTAATGTCTTTCATCATTTCCACTAGACATACTCTCCTTTATTATTTTGTAGCTCATACATTTGTTGCCTCGATGCTCTAGTGTGTAGCGGAAGAGTTCAAGAGTCCAAATCAACACACACATTCGAACATGACAAGGCCATCCAGCACGCATTGCATCTATCAACTCATAAACACTATAATCATCCCATAATCAGAAACCAAAACTACCACAAACAAATTCAGGTCCTTAGCTTATGAAATGCAGATATTTAAGTATCGTCCAACCTACTCCCATCCATAAATTTCCATCAATCAACCACCTTGCTAAGCTCCACCATCACCAAAGCTCTTTAAAAAAACCCAAACAACACCAATTGTCTTGTAGTCACCATGACATAAACCACATCAAACAACACCATGCATTTTTTATACATTCAAACTTTAAAATAGACAAAAAAACAACACATTTCGCCACTAGGAAGAAGGTCACAATCAACTGTCTCCTTTCTTGTTTCATTCACATTATGGTGCTCTTGATTTTTTTCATTAGATCTTCATCCAAGTAGAAAATCTTTCAAAACTTCTCTTTATCCCACATATGTAACAGCTCCCTAATAGATTTAGTTGTGTCCTCATAGCTTACATCGATTACGCTTCAAGGTGATACAATTGTAGATCTCTCCTTGGACATTCCCATTGTTGATTATCTTTGCCCCTGATAATACATTTTCTCCCACCTTATCATGTTTTAGGTTGTCCTACTCATCAACATAACCAACAAATAGGTAAGGACCTTCCCAATTGCCTATCAATGCCTTCTTCTTACCTAATTTCTTCATCTTGACCAGATCAATCCCAACTTGACAACAAGAAAACACTTGTTTCCCTTTCCTTAGTGCGTATGTTTTTTTCAGTTGAACCTACACCTTCTCATTGTTTCCTAATACAGCCTTGTGGAGCCTTACAACCAATTCCATCTTTGCAATCATTTGTTCAACCATATGTTCAAAGCTCAATTCTTCATTAAATGTGTCAACCAACATGCTCAGGTGATTATCAGCCTTCAATTTGGGAGTATGGCTAATGAAGATCATGAAGGGTGAAAACCTTATGCTTGCTTGAATCCCACACCTATATCCAAACAAAACCTTAGGTAATTGAACATCTCAAATCTTTGTGTTCCCCTACAAAGTTATCATTATAGTTATGCCATGTTTGAGGCTTTTAATTATTATTTCAACCATCCTACTACAACATGGCCACTATGGTGTAATATACTAGTGTTGAATGCCATAAAATTTGCATAGGTTATCAAATTTTGCAAGCCATTTTCCATCATTATCTGTCAGAATGAATTTTGGTACCCCATACTTGTAAATTATGTCTTTTTCAAGAAATCTCTCAATCGTTTCAGCTGTATGATCATGTATTGCCTTTGTTTCACACCATTTTGAATAGTGGTTGATTACAACCTTGAGATATATTTGTTGCCTTGAGTAATTTCTGGTAATGGTCCTGCGATGTCAAAGGTTGTTTTGTAAAATAGATTGCATATTAGAATTTTTTTAGATCCTCCATGTTAAACCTGAAACAACTAGTCCATTTTACTAGCTGACATTCCTTGCATGCTTGAACAACTGAATTCACCTGCTAAATTTGATTATGCCAATAAAACATCTTGCATGCACTTTTCCAAAAGTCATGTTTTCCCCAAAGTGTCCAATTTCTTGATGCAATTCCATGATGATCTCTTTTCTATCCTCAAGTTTGGGCACCAATGATCCTTTGAATAATAGTTGATCCGCATGCCAATTGTAATTTTGGATCTTCTTCTTGATTTTGGTCATCTCTTCTTCAAAAACACCATTAGGTGCTTGCCCATCTTGTAGTAAAGACAAACAAATTTTGTCTTCCTAAATGTCTAACATTTTCAACAATTATTGGTCCTTTTTTGTTTCTTGATCAATGATGTGTTCATGATCTATTTTATCCACCATTAAGTAGGTTCTGTTGCTAGTTCCCAGCAAAGTTGCTTGCCCACTAAAAATCTTTCCCTCTTGGTCATGGTCTGCTTAGATTTTTCTTGCAAAGATTCTATTTCATCTTACTTTGCACCTTGGCCTTCATTAATGTAATTTGCTTCAACTACCTCACTAGCTTCAAGCATGAACAAATTGTTCATGATTGAAAAGTGGATACTCTTCCTACCAATCCAAGTTTGAACCTTTAATTCTCGTATCAATGTAATATCCTAGATTTCTTCAGAGAAGTTTTCATCCTCTTCAACTCCACTCACTGGATTTCTACTTAATGCATTTACATTTGAATGTTTAGATCCCGAACAGTGCAAGATTTTGAATTAAAATTTGCAACATATCTATCCACCATCTTCTTTTTTCGTAGGCATTTGACACAATAATTAACCATTCAAGTGGCTTGTGGTCAATCTTCAAAATAAAGTGGTTTTGATGCAAAAATTAACATAAATGCATGATTCCCCATATTAAGGCGTAGCACTCTCCTTCCATGGGGTGGAACCTCCTTTGGACCAAAAACAAACCTTTTTTGGCATATGCAATGACACATTCATGCCTCCCATATTTTTGAAACAAGATAGCCCCTACTCCCTTTGCCAACCAGTCTACATCAAACATAAAAGCTTCGATAAAATCTGGTTGCACCAAAATTGAAATAAACACCAATGCATATTTTAGCTACTCAAAAGCTTTTTGACAATCTAGGCTCCAATGAAATGGAATGTCCCACTTTGTAAGTTCAAACAATGGTATTACAATGCGGGCATATTCTTTAACATAGTTATTGTAATGGTTGATTAAACCCAAGAAAGCCCTTACATTGGTGATTGACCTTGGGGTAAAAAACTCCAATACCACTTTAACTTTTTCCGGATCAAGTTTAATTCCAATATTTCCCACTACATGCACTAGAAATCGGATACTTTTAACAACAAACATACATTTGCCAAGGCTTAACTTTAGATTCAACTTTCTCAATTGTTGCAACACCATCTTGATGTGTTGAAAGTGTTCTTCCTAGGTGGCACTATGTACATTTAAATCATCCACAAACACCTTTAGGAATTTTTGCATCCAATTTGCAAAGATCCCTGTCATGGTTTGTGAGAAAGTACTAGTGGCATTTTTCAAACCAAATGGCATAACTAGCCACTCATACAATCCAAATTTAATGATTAGTGTAGTTTTTTTCACATCCTTGGGATTCATGAGCACTTGCCAAAAACCATTCTACAAGTTGAGTAAAGAAAACCATATAGCAAAACCAAGTTGGGATAAAACATCTTCAATGAAAGGCATTGGATATGCATCTTTTTGAGTCTACATATTGAGTGGGTGGTAATCACCACAAAACCATTTGCTACCATAGATTTATTTACTGGTAGTGTGACCTTACAAGCGTATTCTAAGCTACTAGGTTTCATCTTTCCTAGTTGCACTAGTGTTTGAATTTGTCAATTCACCTCTATTTTTTCCCAAAAGGATAACCTATTTGGAGAGGTTTTACATGGAGGGCACCCTGGGTATCAATTATGTGTTCCCCAATCACACAAGAACCTAATTCCCCTTTATTCCATGCAAAGACATTTGCATAGTTTTCCAACAAGTCCCACAATTCTTTTGCCAATGTTGCATCCAACTTTAAATCTACCTTGATTAATTTCTTTATCTCCTCCCACCTAGATCCATCTTCTATCCTCCACTGCTCCTCAACATTGGTGTTAAATTGAAACATGGATGTATAATGTTTGTATTGTTTTTGTTGAGTTACAATAGGTTCTGTTATTCTTCATGAGATACCCATTTTATCCAATCAATATAATCATCCTCTTCAAAGGATGGAACTCCCAAGAATTCTTCTGCTTGACCTGCAACAATAAGATTCATGACTTACCTCGGTGCTTCTTACTTAATCAATTCATCAAAATCATGGCCTCTCAATCTTAAAATGCATTCCTATTTTTCTTACAAGATCAATTATATTTTATCATCATTTGTAATTTCTTCAAACATTGTTTCATCCAGATCGAATGTCACCGCAAAATCATCATTAGACATGTGTCAATCTGAATATGATCAAACCATTCATCAAGGCCTACCCCATCTGTTTGTAGAATTTCTCTTTCCCCATCCTTTCCCCAAATGTAGGTCTCCCAACCCCTTAGTAATCCTTGCATTACAACAAAAGGTGTCCTTGTACACCAAGTGATTTCAATGGATTTTGAGTGAATTCACTGGTTGTAATGAACGGGGACTAGTGAAGAAGCAGTGAATTCACTGGTCTAGTGAATGGGGACTAGTGAATTGCACCCACATTTTGTAGTAATGTTGGGATAAGGTTTACTGTAGGAACCACATTCTTTGATACTAGTTGTAGCATGTTAACCATGTTTAGTGGGAGCACCCATACATTAGTTCATGGGCCTTGTCTGACTTAAATCAATCCTTGTTCAACATCCACAATTGCCCCATTTTTTATCATGAAATCCAGTCTTAAAAGGACATCATAGTTGTCTATGTCAACAACCACGAATACCATATTACACTAGTGTCTCCAATCTTGATGACAACCCTTCAATTCTCCCCATCGCTCGCATCACAACCCTTGAAGTTGTTCCATAAGATTCAGATTTAAACATCAAGTGCATGATTCCTAGCTCTCTCACCATCGTAACTACCAATATTAACATTGATGCTTTAGTGTCCATTAGTCCCTCACCAATGAAGTCATTAATCCCTACCAACAAATGCAATGTCTTGCTTTGATGGTTTTTGTTGATGTTAATCTTGCACATAGTAGGTAATTTGGAGCTATTGTGCTTATTAGGGTAGTCTATTGTTTCTCATTTTTTCACCTTTTGGCCAATTTGACCAATCCTTCGAAATATTCTAGTTCTTCTAGGATGGTTAAAATTGTCTCCATGGGTGTAAAAGATATCTTTCCCCTAATGAAGTGAATTAAGATTTTGGATCTTACTACCACTTCCTTTTCCAATTGAATTCCCAATTCTTTTCTCCTAGATGATTTTCCTTCTGGTAGATCTATGTTCTCTTGTTCCCCAATGATTGTCACTGCAAGAAATCACGACCTTTTTTACTAGGAATTTTGGTCAAAAAACCCCCCATATGGTTTTCTTGCCCCCATATCCAACCAGACCAAAGTGTCATTTTGCACAAGTCATTTTGGACCCAACCATTTTGACAAGGTCTTTATGGTTGGTGTTTTTACTAGGTTTTTTACCAAGTTTTTTTTATTAGGTTTTTCTACTGAATCACCATGACAATAATATAATTTAAGCAACGACCAAAAAAATATAATATTTTAATTCTAATTTTAATTTTAAAATTAATATGAAAATATTAATTAATCAATTAATTACCTACCCTACCCTACCTACCTACCTACCTAATTAAGAAACCTAATAATTAATGAAAAAAATAATTCATTTATTTACCCACCAATCATATGTCCTAGGCCTAGGCTAGGCCACCCAGCTTAGCCACCTAGGCTAAACCAAGCCACTTAGGCTGGGCCAAGTGGCCTAGGTTAGGTGGTTTAATAGGCTTTGTGACCTTAGCTACCTAATTAGGTCACTTAAATAACCAAGGTAGCCTAGGTTGTAAATGTGGGGATTTGAACTCCTCACCTCCACATTAAGGATTCAAGTCTTTAACCATTACACCACAACCCCATAAGGTGATTTTTTTGGACAACATATTATAATGAACATGATTTTGGACCAACCTGTTGTAATCAATTTCCATGAATTTTTTCTCAACATATTGTATTAAATGAACTTGATTTTTTTTACATTACTTACATAAATAAGTAGGTTAGCTTAAGTAGGTAGGAAAAAAATATTAATAAATGCATGTATCTAAATATCATGTCGATTATAATCTATTAGGCCTTATAGGTACCTACTAACATATTAATAGACCTAGCCTATGCATACTAAGTAGGTAGCCTAGCCTACGATGTAGCTCTAGGCCTAGGCTACCTACCTAATAGGCTAAACTACCTACCTATAAATAGGCATAGTGGCCTAGCTTAGGTTAGCTACATACCTAGTAGAACTAGGTTGCCTAGGTTAATTAGGCTATGTACCTACCTAATAGGCCTAGGTGGCCTATGTTATTTACTTAATAGGCCTAAGCTATGTACCTATAATAAGCCTAGGCTACCTACCTACTAGGCTTAGGTGGCTTATTTTGTTTCTTAGTAGGCCAAGGCTACGTACCTATAATAGGCCTAGGTTAGTAGGATACCTACATGGTTAATAATTTACTTAATTAAAACCTAAGTCACCTAGGATACCTACCTAAAAGGTTTGCATTACCTAGTAGGCTATTTAGTAGTCCTAGGCTACATCTTAGGTTACCTACTAGGTAGGTTTAAGCTAGGCTATTAGTTAAGTTATTACCTAATAAGTAGCCTACTAGCCTATTAGTTATGTTAGGCTAGATAGGTAATATAAGCTTAGTGTAACCTATTATCAATGTTAGGTTAAGTTAGGTAGGTAGCTTAGGCTTAATGAATAGGCTAAGTCATCAAATGAGTATGGTTCATTTGACTAAATGTCAAATCATAATGGTCAATTTGATTAAGGGTCAAATCAGGATGGTTAATTTGATTAAACCCTATCCATTTAATATGACCAATTTGACTAAGCCATGGCCATTTTGATGGTTGTTTGTCCATTTTGACCAATTTTTTGGCTTAACACTTGGTCCAAAATGTCACTTTAATCAAATGTACTAGTCAAATGTAACGTGTGTTTTTCATGCCCCAAACCTTTAGTCAAAATGAACATACCCTTTGGTTAATGTGGACACTTTTGTCAAGTTAGCCTTCTGAAAAGCCATGATTTCTTGTAACGTGTGTCCACATGCAATCTTCTTCTTGGAACCTTAGTGTGAAAAAATAGATCATGTTTCTTTGCACAAATTTGATCCAATTGGCACTTGACTATTTCTTCATCACTAATAATTACTTTTAGGCAATTCATTGTAATTGCTCCTATTTTTGGATCCTTCTTCTTCCAACAACATTCTTTAATGTGCCCAAGACCTCCACGAAAGCTACACCTCATACCACAATTTTCCGTCCTATGTAGCCCCCCGCATTTTAAACATTTTGGTCTGGAAGTAATGTATTTCAAACATTCAATAATGAGATGGTCATCTACTTTACAAATTTGGCACCCATTGAAGCTTGTGGAAGCAATAGAAGTTGATCTTGACTTGGTTTGAATCTCTGTTTGCCTCTTCAATAGATTCATCAGAGATTCATTTAATAGTTGTACTTGTTTTTCCATAGCAATCTTTCCAATTGTCATGTTTTCTTCTTATTCTTCCTTCAACACTTCAAATGGGGTTTCACCAAGCTCTACCAACACCCAATCAACTTTTAGTGCAGCATTGAGCAAGGCATCCATGTTGACATAGTCCCTCATCACACAAAGCTTCATGATTTCTAATATGAGATGAGATAAAAATCTTCTCCTTTGTTCCACATCCTCAAGTTTGCCCTGTGCAAACAATTTCTCCATCCGATCATAGTAGGCATGAACCCACTATTTGGATTATTGCTTGATCAGATCAAGCTTGGCTCGAACCTTTTCTTTATCAATTATGCCATACTTTAGTAACATAGTTGCTTTCATGGCTTGCTAATCCAAAGGAGCCACAACACCAAGCTTCTTAAACCACTCCTTGGGATTTCTTTTCAAGTTGAACCTACCAATCTTAAACATTTTCAACTCATCAATACCCCTCACCTCTGCTACCATTTCTAGTTGCTCAACCCAATCATGCACATCTTCAAACTCTCTACCCTAAAAAAGTTCATCCATACCTTTGGGGCTCATCATCCTGAAGTAATCACACTACTACAAAATTATTATTTTTACACTACTAGTATCGTGACTAACATGACTAGTTTGTTTAAGATGACCAACTATGTTCAAATTAATTAAAATCAAAAGTAGCATTGTTTGTTGTGACTAAAAAAAACTAGCTATCTAGTCATATTAGACACACACTACACACATGGCACAATTGATGCCCATGTGGAACTAACTAACTTGACTAACATGACTAATGTGACTAATCTTAATCATCCAAACATGATTGATTATGACTATAATGTTAGTATTGATTACATGGCTATCACTATGAGACCTTGATGTATATTTTGCCATTGAATCTACTAAATTAGTTTCATCAACCTTAGTACCTGCCACATCATTAATAACCAAATTTGTTGTAGCAATTGTAGAACCTATCATAATTTCAACAGGTTGAATTGACTCCTCAATAGAAATAGGAGCTTGTAGACCAACATAATCATGGATGTGTTCGAGCTTGAACATATTGAATTATATGGGGTTAGTTTGAATTGTTTTTGTAATGCGTCTTTCATGAGGCTCTTTCTATAGCACTACTTTCCATCCCCTCTCTTTAGGGTCACCAAAAAAAAAACTTGTTCTACATGTAAGGGAAAGAAAATGATTAGTTTGACATGGAAATAAGGGGAAAAAAATTACAAGCGTGAAACCATATTCATCTTGCTTGATTGTTGTGCTAGTACCTGTGCAATTTGCTTTCACCCATTTGCATAATAACACAATTGTGTTGAGCACCCCGTAGTTGAACTCCAATATCTTTTCAACCTAACCTACCTACATATTCCAACTTTGCAAGAATTGACCTCTGATCATTTAGACCTAATATACACTCTTGTTCAAATGTTGTAGCTACATCGCAATCACTTGTGGTTAAATGTTCTTTGGCACTGAAAACACGAATGTGGTTATTGTAAGCATAAATAGCCCTATGTGACATGGCTTTGAAAGTGGGCGACATTGAAATGTGAATTGTGTCTTTCTTAATTGTGTCCCCGTCATTAATAGTTGATGCAATTTTGGCACGAACCCATGTTACAAATGGGGGCAATGGGGTAAGGTCGTATGGAAACACATGACTTTTTTATATTCGAAACTGTCCTTTAAGTGCTATAAATTTGTCCTCTTTTGATTTCATATTCCAACTTTTATGGAATATTTTCTGCCATTTTAATATATCAAAATTCAATATATACAAAGTCAAAACGGAAAACATTCAAAACATTATAAAACATTTTCAACTATGGTAATATTACATGGTCCTGAAATATTGAAGCATGAAACAACACAAATCTAATTGACTTGAATGGTGCTAATAATTACATAAATTTATTTTTACAAATGAAATTAAATGAAAATTTTATAAAAACATGTTCAGAGTTAGTGTAATCATTAAAAATCCAAAATTTCAATAAACAAGTTCATGCCTTTATTAATATGACATGGTCCTAAAATTATTACAATGATAAGCAAAATGTTCTTAATTGATTTCATGAATGTTATAATCACTTTTAGGGCAAATACAACTTGCAAATCTATAAAGACATGTACGAGCATAAAGTACATTACTCATGCCATGTAGTTAGTAGTTCCACATTTTGAAGCACAAAAGAATGGGCCATGTCCTAAAAGTTTGCAATCATAATTTGTGGATGGCCATTGCCTTCAAATACTTTATCAAGCATGGAGGGGTCTTCTTTGTCATCTCATACCTTATGCCATATGGCTATAAACTCCACCAAGTATTTAGTGTAGAACGCTAGCACCTCCTCCAATGCATATCCTTCTACCATAATCCCTTCGAACCTCCTTTTGTTTTGCACATACCCCTTCAATGTTTTCAAATAACACTCGACATGGTACATCTAGTGTGTATGGACTAGACCACATAGCTCCAATTCCTCCACAAGGTGAACTAATAGATGTGTCATCACATCAAAAAATGAAGGAGGAAATTCCTTTTCTAACAATACTAATGTGATTGCCACTTCTTTTTTCAACTCCCCCATCTTGGTTGGGTCCACAACCTTGGCACACAAACTTTTGAAAACACGACACAAATGAATGATGGCCATTCTACAACCTTTTGTCATAAGATGTCGCATGCATAAAGGCAAAATTTTATGCATTAGAATGTGATAGTCATGTGACTTCATCCCCTTCAAGTCCCCATCCTTGATCCTTTATTTCAATGAATAAACATAATGGCTAGGAAATTTCAAATGTTCAATGATCCAGAAAAAACCACTCTTTATTTTCATCTATCAACACATATGAGGCTATTGGTTTTATAAAACCATTCGTAACATTTTGTAGTCACAAGTGTGCCTATATACCGTAGTCTTTGAAGTCCCTTTGAACTACTAATGTGTCCTTAGCACCAAATATTGTTTTCAACACATTTTCACAAAGGTTTTTCTCACAATGCATCACTTCCAATGTGTTGTAGATTAACAATCCTTGCATATAAAGAAAATAAATTTAGATTAGTGTATTTTTCATAAATTCCAACCTAAACCTAAATAAAGTAGCATAATTTTAAAATGTGTATCATTGGCAAATAACATCTATACACCACTGTCCACATTTTTTCGACATGTGTAATATGCCACTAAATACAAGGACCATACATATCATGGCATTTACTATATCAAATTTATGTGAATAATGAAATTGTAATATGCCACTATCCACATTTTCCAACATGTGTAATCTGCCACTGTTCAAATTGGTTTATGGATGAATGCAACTTTAGCCACATAATTAAAATTAGGAAAATGAAGGACTTAATATATATCAATCCAACAAACAAGGTGATAACATGTAGCAAAGGGATAATTTTGGGTTTTGGGTTATAACACCTACCTCCAAATATGGATGTGTAAACATGTGTTAACCCACTTGATGTCATGTTTATGAAAAGGGTCAAGTTTTGATCTAGCTTTATTTCTTGGACCTTGCAACTATGCTTATCATTTTTTGCCTTAATTTAGAAAAGTTGTTACACCAACCCGCACAAATACACCCTTGTTCTCTGTTTGCCCATTGAAAGCACTTTGAACCAATCGATAAGTATGGTTCCTTGGTAGACAACGACAACCCCCACAATAGAGAACTTTTGAAAATTGTGATTCAATTGTTGGCCCACAAGATGGGCATCCCACCAAGCTACCTTTAGTCACACATCCCACAAACAACTTGTATGCGACAAAGTCATGAACACTCCACATAATCATTGCTTTTAAACTGAATGTTTGACCTTGCTTTACATCAAATGCATTGACAACTATCCACAACATCTGTAATTTTTCAATAAGAAGCACCAAGTACACGTCCATGTTTTCCAATGTAATAGATTCCTTGCCAAGAATGATGAGAATCAACATAAAAGTTTAATAACCCACCAAGGGGGTAGGTTATTGGTAGATGTGGATTTAATTCTTCTAAAACCATTCCACATTTACTGTAACAACAATTTCTTCATTACAAACATACATTCATTCATAACTCTACACTAATTCTAGACACACATATATCTACAATTGAGTAATACATCAAATTCATGGTTATCTATGATAACCATAATCTATAATCCATAACTCAATGCCTAAAAAACTACAACATAATTATAATTCATTTTCATGAGATTAAAAACCATAGATGATTCACACATCAAATTAAAAATAAAAATTCATAAAAAGTTTGTACTTTCCTTGTTTATTGAAAATTTTACAAAATATAGCAAAATCCATGTTTTATAGAAGTGAAATCAGACAAGTCAAATCTATAATATTCAACATTTGAATCTATAGTTTTTTCTACAAAGTACTTCCATCATTCCCTTATTCCAGAAGTGTATATCTACAAATGTCCTCAATTTCCCAAAACTCTCACTCTTGGGCAATCCCCAAGTCACCATCAACATGAATAATAAAACAAAACTTAACAAGAATTCAAAATTCAAACCCCCAAATGTCCAATGGCCTATTCCTATCCATAATGCCTTGTAAGTCTAGAAATTATGTAAATTGCCTACTCCCTTAACATGACCCCCCTTGTACTCTGGATTTCGTCCCCAAAATCCTTGTGGAATAGCAGAAAATGGAATGTATTCATTATTCAACATCTTGTGTTTCTAGCTACTCAGTTGTAGTTAGAATATTCCCATATTTTATAGTAGCTTGTAGTTCTACACCGACTTGTGATTTTGTGCTTTTTACTTCCTCTTTCATTGACTTAAATTGTGATTCCACTTATAGTGTTTACATCTGTGACTGCTATACCCCTACTACTAGAATGGTCTTCATTTGTTCTCATTCTTGATCATGATTCATTTGCGGTTTTTTATTTTCTTGACCTCCTCCTTTGAATATCCATGGTTCCTCAACCTACACCTCCTCCTCTTGAGTTGTCCCACTAGGCCCTACTTCATTTTCTTCATCTTGGTCCGATGCCTTTGTGCTTGTTGGGTTTCCACATACAAAATCTACAAATGTTTTGTAATATATTTATAACTTGTATTTGTGCATTCTCTCATTGGCTTTATGCTAGGCCAGATTCTTCTCTAACTCTTTGGAAAAGTATTCCTTTTCGACTTCCCACCACTCCTCAAACTCTGCATCAAAATCGTTCATTTTGTTTTTAATTCGCATGAGGGTATAATACTATAACATCTTATCGTAATCTTCCAATCTTTTCTTCACATAGACTAAATCAAGACTTTTCTTCCTCTCATTTGCATTTTCCTGCTATGCCTACAGCTGCTTTAGATTCCTTTGATGCTCCTTATTTTTCTCCACCAACTTTTCTATCCCTGCCTCTATTGTTCTTTTTCTAATTTCTTTAGGTTTGAACATAGAAACATTTTTCAAGTTTATCAACTCTAGATTTGTCAGTACGTTCTCCTTTTCTATCGCAACCCCACTTTGGCCAAGTGTGGGGGTGAAGCCCAACACTTGGAAAAGTTGGAGGTTGGGAGTCTTCCGAGACTCCTGAATGTTTAGAGCTCGACAGCAAGGCCTAAAACACCTTGCATTGGGGTGTTCTTGGTGTCATTGAAAAGGTTTCGAAACGTAGATATCGAAAATGCCCTCGCATTGGAAATTCGGACATCTGCAACCTAAGTTATGGGCAAAAGAAGGGTCGGGAGTCAAACTGGCAGTTTGACTCCCGACCACTAAAAGTCGGGAATCGACCTCTTCCCGACGTCCGATTTGAGCGTGCGACATGGCGTTGGAAAGATCTCGACAAGGGCTACAACTTTAGTTCAGACCTCGTCGC
>Ga0116231_10010753_pt1 | contig 14498 bp, 11 predicted proteins | sample S1TSphgellanicum_2_FD_89695 | JGI IMG/M metagenome (GOLD analysis project Ga0116231, IMG submission 89695) | Host-associated microbial communities from peat moss isolated from Minnesota, USA - S1T2_Fd - Sphagnum magellanicum MG | ecosystem: Host-associated > Plants > Peat moss > Unclassified...
AGTTGGAAATATCAAGATTTCATGGATCATAAGTAATTGCATTATTATAATTTGATTATAATATTTCAACATGAATTGATTCTTAATCAATGGACTATATATTGTAAGTCAATTTGTAGAACACATTGGGTTTGGAATAATATGATTATATGATTTGCATTGTAAAATTTATGATTTAAACCATATGAATGAAATCAATTGATGTTAAATTACCACCTATAAATAAATTCTTGCAATTTATTAGTCATAACAATAGAATATATGTAAAACCTAATGCAAATGCATTTTCATATATTGACAATAACTTTGTTTGAGTTTGAAATAGTAACTCCTTGAACTTTATGACCAATAATAACACAACCCTTATATATATATATATATAATTCATGTGTATATATATATTTGTAATTATGTCATTTAATACAAGTTCAAATCTTATATTTCTAAAAAAACTAGTCATATTTGATATTTTTTACTATTATCAGACTTTATGAATGTAATTATTGCATTGTTTCATTTATTGTTCCTTTTGGCATATCAATGTTGTCAATTATGAAAACCAAACTCCAATTGCAATTTGTTTAATATGTTCAAAATTGGAATTTTTAATCCATCGTTTCCTGTATGTTTAAATTAAGAAGCATTTATATCCAATAAAACATTGAATATTTCATTTGATGCAAATAACTTTTGAAGCATTAAGTTATGGTAGTTTTTCACATTTGTATAATGAGTCCCAAAAATTGTCATTATGTCATTTATGCTTGAAAGTAATCCTCCTTTTAAAATTATGCAATGCAATAAAACATCATTGATTTTTGTTCGAATTGGTTGTCTACATTAAATGATATTAAAAAATTGTAAATATATTGAATCACTTACATGTCTCATTGAAAAATTAAAATGATGATGAGTCACATTTAACAAACATGGTGTTTTAGATAAATGGCAATGCCTACAACACTTTTCTCCATTAGAACATGAATGTTTACATATTGTTAAAGTTCTAATAACTCATCAACTACAATAGAACTAGATATAATATAATGGATTAATAACATTTTGAAAAGATGTTTTAAATGTCATTCAATTATGCATAAAACAATATTTATCATCATATAGATATTTCATCAATCACAATTAAATTTGCCCAAGTTAATGTTTTTAGTTTTGAACTTGGTTATATGGTTGTAATTAGATATCTTTTTTTAGGTATTTTAAACATTGAGTGTATAACTATAAGTGCATGCGATGATAACCATGGAGCAATAGCTCATTTGTAGCTAGAAGCAATACCTATTTGCTTTGTAATTAAAATTGATGAATCAAGTGTTTTAAAAAAAATGTCTTCCAACTTCTAGGATGACTTTGAATTATGCAAAAAAATTATAATTTGGTTTTTCAAGTTAATAAATCAAAAGTGTGTTTTCATTCCCTGTTAACTATTAATATTTCAAATATATCATTGAAAGTATGATGAGGGAAGTTGATAAGAGGGTGTTGCTTTTCAAAATTGAACATGGAGACCTTCATGGATTTGAGAATTGGTTATAACTTGGATTTCATATGGGTGCAATTTTAACATCTTATTGAATAATTTTTAAATTTTTTTTTCATTTTCTAATAGCTTTCATGTTGCGTATTGATGAAGAAACTTATATAAAGATTCAAGATTTGGTAATAAATCCCAATTTTAACATTCTTGTACATAATATTGATGTCTATTATATTCTGAAATGAAATTCGTTTTTGAAAGTGATAACATATTGAAAAAAAACCTTTCATTATTATGAATTGGATGGAAATCTATGAAGCTTACCAATTTCTCATTTTTATAAATTATAAATGAAACTAGATTATCTTGTCCATATTGTTGAAATGAAGGATGTAAGTTTGGAAATATTCATAGAATATTATGTTCTCAATAATTAGATGGTTTACATTTGTAAATGTCAATAGGATGGAATTTTAAAAATTGATTTTGATAGTAATTTAGTTTGAAGATGTGATGTTTTACCATCAATACATTTCATTGCTATAATTTTTTATATAATTAAAATGTGTAAACATGTTAATGCAGCTTTTGTTAATCATATATGTTTGGACATAATTTATGTAGAATTAAATTTCAGTTACAATGGTGAAATTTTTTTCTAAACCCAAATGAACTACATTATTAACATTTAATTTTATACAACCTTGGGATTGACATTTCATTAAACATTTCAAACAAATGATGTGAATAGTGTGATCATGTAATTTGTAGCATATTCATATGTGCACCCCATAACAACAATAATGTAAGATAATAAGCAACAACATTGTGATATACATATAAGATTTATAATATTGAATCAAAGTGACGCGCCCCCAAGTTCCTTGTTAGACCCAAAAAAAGTCCAACTATGTTAAAAAGCAAAAATAGTTGGAACTTGGTGCCGCTCCCAACTTCCAGCACTAAAGGGGGGGTGAAAGGGGTGTGCTGAAAGCTCCGGGATTAGACTAGGAAGAGGGAAAGCTACTTAGTTATTTGATCCTGGATCCAAAACCAACCAACAAGTTAGTTAGAATTCATTTTGCACACTTTTGGTGTTGGGACAAGCCACGAGCAACCTTGGACTCACTTGACTCACCACGGCCTGAACTCGGGGGAAGCCATAACCTTCCCCCATATAGTATTTTCTGCATTTCTCTGTTGCACTTGCATCCCACTTTTTCCCGGGACTCCCAAAGTGGAGTCCTGAAACTGTCCTGGTTTGGACTCTTGGGACTTTGGGCGTTCATAACTTCTCGTTCCGACCTCCGATCGGGACGAGGTCAAAAGAAAATTTGTAGCTCTCCTTGAGAGTTTTCCAACAGTGTGTCGCACTTCACCTACACACACCGAGATCGAGTCGATTCCCGATTTTTAGTGGTCAGGAGTCAAACTGCCAGTTTGACTCCCACCCCTTCTTTTGCGTATAACTTGTGCTTTAGATGTCCAAATGGCCCATGCAAGGCCATTTTTAACATGTTCAATTCGAGAACTTTCCAACGGTATAAAAAACAGCTCAATGCAAAGTGTTTTGACCCCTGAAATCGAGTTCTGAGTTTTTGAGAGTCCCGGAGGATTCCCATTTTTGGAGTGTGAGTGGAGATTTCACACTTCCTTCAAAGTGGGGTTGCGACACTCTCCCCCCTTAGAAGAAATGGTCAATGTCCTCATTGACACTTAGAAATTTCCTTTCGCAATTATAATCGCTTTCTTTGGATCCTTGGCCATCAAATGCCGACTTTTGTGACAGGACCTTGCTTCAAGCTAACTTAGGCGTCCCCAAATTTCCAACACTTTCTTGGCAAGTCCAAGGGTATCTCATAGAAAACCCTTCACTCTTGCTCCGTCAAAAGACTAAATTAACCTAATTGACGGAGCCTTCATTTGGGAGGCCATTTTTTCAACCTTCCCTTCATGAAGACTCAAGTTAAGTCTAATCTTGACTTAAACTATTGACACGACTCCTTTCCCAACCTTGCGTCTTGATCACAACAATCAAGCCTTGACTAAAAGGTTTGCTTATCAAGGTACGAGAAGCGACATTCAGGTTTTGCCAAAACCCAAGTCCCAAACTACACGATTAAAGTATGCAAACGAGGTCATGACTTCTCGCATTGGCCGTCATTACCAACCAACCTTTTGGGATGCACTTAAGGCTTGTGCATGTCCCCGTAAGCTCACCTTGCTTACCTCCTCTTTTGGGGCCAAATTTCCCTTAACCCCAAAGTAGGAGTTCGATTTTAATTTGGGCCTACGCAAGATAGATCCATTTGTCCAATGCCATTTGACTACCCTACTTGCCTTTATACAAAAATTCTAGTGATACAATCTCTTGGAAGTTTTTAACCCTTTATTTCGCTTATAACTTGATGTGGTACATTTTATGTGACACTCTGCCCCACTAAAAAAAAAGGTGATGTCCTCATCATGTTCTACGTCTCTTCTTTGCTGGTCTAACATGGAATTCTTCTATGGCTTCTTGGGCATGTTCCATATTGAATTCATTCACCAAAGATGCCTCTATTAGATGATATCCTTTCCACTTAACTAAATATTCCCGCTCTCTTCCTCTTAATTGCCTTGATTTGAGCACGGCCTCCACCTCAAACTGTGGTTCATTATGAACCAAGTCTGGTGGGGGCCTTGAATTATACTTTCGATTAAGCCTTGAGGCATCATGGGAGACCGGCTTCAAAAGAGACACATGAAATGTGGGATGAACTCTAAGGTTTTCCGGTTGTTCTAACTTATAAGTGTTAGAAAGTTTTTTTTCCAACACTTTGAATGGGCCCGCATATGGGCCCAAGAACTTATGACTTAAACCTTCTGGCAACCGGAAATTCTTGATGTTCAACCACACTTCGTCCCCTTCTTGAAACTTCACCTCTCGTTGGGACTTGTCCGTAAAATCCTTGTACATTTTGTGCACCTTTTCCAAGTTGGCCTTTGCCACTTCCCAAAGGCGCCGTCCTTCTTCATCAAGTTGTGTGACCATTGGCACTTCCTCACTTGCATTGCTCGAGGGTTGTCCATGTGCTGCCTAAGTCATGGGCACAATTGGTGACTTACCTGTCACGATTTGAAATGGGGTAGACTGAGTTACAAAATGTTCTGAGTTGTTGTAACAAAACTTGGCCAATTCCAAATGGTCCACCCAATCTTGTTGATCCGTCGTCACATAATTCCTTAAGAATTGTTGGATCACTAAGTTGACCCTTTCGGTTTGTCCATCGGTTTGGGGGTGAAAGGAAGTGCTCATCTTGAACTCCAACCCCATTCTCTTCCACAAGGCTTGCCAAAACTTACTTGTGAGCTTTGGGTCTCGATCCAAGACTATGTCCTTTGAAAGACCATGATGCTTGAAGACATGTGTGAAGAACAACCTCCCAATTTTTTGGGTCGTGGCCTCATCCTTTGTGGGAATGAAGTGTGCCATCTTGTTAAATCGATTCACCACCACCATGATGGCATCGAATCCCCTCGATGGGGGCAAGCTTACCATGAAATCCATGGACACACTTTCCCACGGCCCTTCGGGAATTGGCAAAGGTTGCAACAAACCCGCTTGTTTCTTATTGAGGGTTCGATTTTATTAGCAAGTTAAACAAGTCTTCACATATTCCTCCGCATTATCCTTCAAGTTGGGCCAATAATAGGACTTCTTTAGGAGTGTTGTGGTGCATTTTGCACCACCATGGCCCATAAGTAGTCCATCATGACACTCTTTCAAAATGGTGTCCCTCATCTTCCTTTCCGGCACACAGAATCGTTTTTGTTTGTATCACAATAATCCATTTTGCAAATGGAAGTGGGACTTGGTTCCATTTTGAATGTTTTGCCTTACCTCTTTGGCAAATGCATCTCGGCAGCTTGCTAGTGGAACTTCCTTTTGAAGTTTCGTCTTTCCCACATACACCACTCTAAGTTAATGTTTCTGATTGAATGCATTGGGCACTATGTTCTCCTTCCCGGGCTTGTGTCGGATGTCCACATAGAACAATGCCAATGTGTCTTGCCACCTTACTTGTTTGGATGACAACTTGGGTTGAGTGGCAAAGTACTTCAAGGTCACATTGTCGATCCACACCACCACGTCCTTGGAGCCTATGTAATGGCCCCAAGTTTTGAGACAATGTACGACCGCCCACATTTCCTTCTCGTGTGTTAGCCACCTTCGCTTCGTCTCACTCAACTTCTTTCTCTCGAATGTCACCAGTTTTCTTTCCTGCACTAGGATTCCTTCAATTGCAAAGTCGGAGGCATCAGAATGGATCTCAAAGTCTTTGTCAAAGTCAGGTAACTTCAACACCAACGCCTTCACCAAAATACCTTTCAAGATTTCAAAGGCTTCATCACATGCTCCTTCCCATTCGTAAGTGACGGCGGACTTCTTCAAGAGGTTTGTCATGGGTGCGACTATCTTCGCAAAGTTTTTTATGAACTTGCGATGATAGAAAGCTAATCCCAAAAAGGATCTTAAAGCTGGCATCGACTTGGGTGGTTCCCAATCCACAATTGCCTTGACCTTGTGATCATCCATCTTCAAACCTTCTTGAGTTATCCTATGTCCAAGGAAGTCCACTTCCATCACCCCAAATTCGCACTTCTCGAGTTTGGCATACAACTTGTTTTCCCTTAGTCTTTGGAACACCTTCCGGAGGTGCTCCGCATGTTCTTCCAAGGAGCCACTATAGATCAAAATGTTGTCTATGTAAACGACCACAAAGTCATCAAGCCATTCTTGGAGAATGTCATTCATGAAAGTGCAAAATGTGGCGGGTGCATTGGTGAGCCCAAAGGGCATCACCATGAATTCGTATGAACCATACCTTGTGTGACAAGCGGTCTTTTCTTTGTCCCCTTTCGCAATCCGAATTTGGTATTATCCCGAACGTAGGTTAATCCTACTAAATACCTTGGCTCTCAAAAGACGATCAAATAGATCATCGATTCGAAGCAAAGGATACCGGTTCTTCACTGTTGCCTTGTTGAATGCTCTATAATCAACACACATTTTCAACGTCCCATCCTTCTTGTGAATAAAATGGATGAGTGCCCCATATGATGATTTGCTTCGTTTGATGTAACCTTTCGCAAGGAGTTCTTCGAGTTGAACCTTAAGCTCTTTCAATTCCTCATGGTTCATTCTATATGGGGCCTTGGTGGGAGGTGCCACTCTCAGTACCACTTCGATTGCATGGTCAACTCGTCTTCTCGAGGGAAGGTCTTCGGGCAACTCTTCGGGCATCACGTTCGGGAACTCTTATAAAACTTGTTTTATGCACTTGGCGGAAGCCACCAACTTGGTGGCTTCTTTGGGCTCACACTCATCCAACACCTGCATAACACACATTATGCCATAACCTCCCACGCATTCCTTTTCCTAGGTTTTTCCTAACATAAGGTGATCCACCTACACAAGGCAACCCATGTGCTTTCACCTACACAATCCCACTTTTAGATGGGATTTTAACTAGCCTATTGTGCCCTTATATGAGCACGTTGTTTTGGGTGATGAACTCCATTCCCAAGATGCAATCCATTCCACCCAACGTGGAAACTAACAAGTCCACCTTTCCTCTCCAATTTCCTAGTTGGAGAGGAACTCCTTTCACTTAAAATGTAGTGGGATGGGGAACCCCATCTGCGAAGTGCACCTCAATGGGTGCCTTGAGCTCCTCCAAGTGGAGCTCCATCCTTTTGGTGCTTTCCCGGGTTATGAAGTTGTGAGAAGCCCATGTGTCCAAAAGACATAACATATCTTGCTTATTAATCTTCCCCTTCAAGAAGATGAGTCAATTGCATTCACCTTGGGCTAGGTTGGCATTGAGGGCAATTACTTTAGAGCCCCCATTCCCCTTTTTGGACTTGGGACAATCCTTGGAATAATGCCCCATCTTGTTGCAGTTGAAGCATGCTCCTTTAGGTTTCACCCCAACGTCTCCCCTGGGTTGGCTTCCTTTGAAAGGAGCCCCCTTCTTCACAAAGTTCCCCTTGGGTTTAAACCCCGAGCCTTGGAATTGTTTGGGCTTACCCTTTGTTGGGCTTCTTTGCCCACAGTTCCATTTTCCGTTATGCTTTGGCTTCTTGTGAAGGAACTTATTGTCCTTCTTAAACCCGGATTTTTCATTCCGCCCCACATCCGAGAAGCCTTCCATTTTTGTGATGGCTTTGGATAGTGAAGAGGGCCAATTTTCCTCAAGCTTTTGCTTGGCTCGAGTTGGAAGCCCCATCACGAATTGGCACACCTGGTTTAGCTCATGCATGTGCCGGATCTCAAACATGAATTCGGAATAAGCCCTCACATATTGTCGCAAATTTTCATTTGTGGCATTCACAAGGTTTCGAAGTTTGCACCTCGAGATGTAGTCGGAGTTCTTTGGGACAAATTCGGTTTCAACACGTTCCTTGAAGAACTCCCAAGTGTAGCCATGGTTCTTCCCTTCCTCTTATCTCATTGTCCTCCACCATGTGGCAACATAGCCTTTCAAGTAGGACTGGGCAAGCTCCACGGCCGAGTGCCGTCCAACCTTGGTGGCATGTAAATAATCCTCCATCTCTGCAAGCCAAGCGTCCACAACTGTTCGGTCACGAGCACCATCGAGGTTCCCGGGTTTGGTTGGTTGGAACCTCGCATCTTTGGATGCTCCTCTTTTGAGGGCCGCAACTAGCTCACTAAAGTTGGGCCTATTCATTTTGAGGAGGATTTCTAATCGTTCTTGGGTGAATAGGACCGAACTTTGTTGCTCCTCTTCACTTTTGGGCTCATCTTGGTCCTCCCGGGTTTTTGGTTCCTCCTTCCCAATTGATTTTGGCAGGATTGTTTGATCTTTGTTGGGTTCTTCCAACATGATCTCTTGTGCTCGCTTGTGATTCTTCTAGGGTGCCATCCGAGACTCCCAAGAAGTGAACCGAGCTCAACCGGAGCTATGAGTCAAAGTGACGCGCCCTCAAGTTCCTTGTTAGACCCAAAAAGGGTCCAACTGTGTTAAAGAGCGGAAATAGTTGGAACTTGGTGCCGTTCCCAACTTCTAGCACTAAAGGGGGGGTGAAAGGGGTGTGTTGAAAGCTCCGACATTAGACTACAATGAGGGACAAGCTACTTAGTTATTCAGTCCTGCATCCAAAACCAACCAACAAATTAGTTAGAACTCATTTTGCACACTTTTGGTGTTGGGACAAGCCACGAGCAACCTTGGACTCACTTGACTCACCACGGCCCGGACTCGGGGGAAGCCACAACCTTCCCCCATATAGTATTCTCTGCATCTTTTCGTTGCACTTGCATCTGAATGGCACTTTTTCCCGAAACTCCCAAAGTGGAGTCCCGAAACTGTCTTGGTTTGGACCCCCGAGACTTTGGGCATTCATAACTTCTTGCTCTAACCTCCGATTGGGGTGAGGTCTACAACAAACTTGTAGCTCTCCTTGAGAGCTTTCCAACAGTGTATCGCACTCCACTTACACACACGGGATCGAGTCGATTCCCGATTTTTAGTGGTTAGGAGTCAAACTGCTAGTTTGACTCCCGCCCCTTCCTTTGCTTATAACTCGTGTTATAGATGTCCAAATGGCTCATGCGAGGCCATTTTGGACATGTACACTCCGAGAACTTTCCAATGGTATAAAGAACACTTCAATGTGAAGTGTTTTGACCCTCGAAATCGAATTCTGAATTTTTGGGAGTCCCAAAGGACTCCCAAGTCCCATTTTTGGGAGTGTGAGTGGAGACTTCACACTTCCTTCAAAGTGGGGTTGCGACACAAAGCATGGTTGGGGTACCCAAAAGGATTGTCTCATTTTATATTCATTGGACCCTTTCATTGAAACATGTCGAAATTCAATGACACATTCATATTGAAAGTTTGATTTAATTCATAGATAAATACATTACAAAAGTATTGTTCTATGCATAGAATGTCAAATTTGAACAAGTTTAAGGATTTCTACCAAGTCCTTGAAAAAAATTTAAAACTTTGTTTCATGAGAAAAAAAAAGTACAAGGACTCATAAGGAATGTTTTAACAACTTTTTTTTGCCCAAGATGTCGCAACCGCATTTTGGGGCTAAGTGTGAAAAGGCAACTCACACTCCCAAAAGTGAGAAAATGGAGTCCTCCGAGACTCCTGAAAACTTAGAAGACGATTTGAAGGGTCAAATATCCTCTCCTTGGTGCGTTCTTTATATCAATGGAAAGCTCTTGAAGCGTAGATGTCCAAAATGGCCTCGCATTGCCCATTTGGACATCTGCAGCCCAAGTTATGGGCAAAAGAAGGGCCGGGAGTCAAACTGCCAGTTTGACTCTCGACGACTAAAAGTCAAGAATCGACCTCTTCCTGACATCGCCTTAAGGAGTGAGACATGGCGTTGGAAAGCTCTCGACGAGAGATATAACTTTGGTTTAGAGCTCGTCCTAATCTGAATTTGGGGCGAGGAGCTATGGCCGTCCAAAGTCCCGAGACTCCAACCCAGGACAGTTTCGGGACTCCAACTTGGGAGTCTTGGGAAAAAAGGTCATTTGGATGTAGCCTCGACAGAGAGCTGCAGAGAATACTATAAGGGGGAAGGTGGTGGCTTCCCCCGAGTCTGAGCCATGGTGAGTCAAGTAATCCAAGTTGCCGGTGGCTTGTCCCAACACCCAAAGGTGTTCCCAAATGTGAACTAACCCTCTTGTGGTTGGTTTGGATGCAGATTTGTGCTTGATCTTCTAATCCATTTTCCTAGTCCATCTCGAGACTTCTAGCACGCCCCTCTACCCCTCTTTAGTGCTGGAAGTCGGGAGCGCCCCTCAAGTCCCAACTTTCCGCAACTACACAAAGTTGGACCTTCAAGTGAGTTCAACCCGGGACTTGGGAGTAAGTCACAAGATGTTTATCACAAACACTTATGTGCTAAGATGTATAAAATGTATGAATGCGATAAGAACAAAATGCCTTATTGTAAGGTAAAAAATTTGAAAAAATAAAAATTTTGGAAATTTTGGCCATTGATGGAACATGGCCCACGTTGAATAAATTTTACTATTTTCACTTTCATAAGTGAAAATAATAGATACTTTAAAAAATTATATAAAATTTGGAACAAAATTATTTCATATGACGTGAAAAAAAAAGATGAAATGTGAGACAAATCATGGGAAAAGTGAAGAAAAAGGTGAATTTGGGAATCCTTGTAGTGAGTCCTTAGGGTTCAAATGTGGTACCCCAATCGTGCTTATACCCTATTCCCATTTATTTGATTCATTGTTCAATGTTAGTTTTTTTGAAATATTTTGTGGATAAGGCAATCCAAATCTGCATTTACCATTATTTCTTTTTTGCATACATCCATTGTAATTGTTTGCATAATATTTTACATAATATTAGTTGTCTCTATGAATTTACTAATATATTCATTTAGTGTTGTAGATATAGATGCAGTAATTTCATTCATAATTGTTTCCACATTTTCTTTTTTGACCATACATAAAATACCATGAACATGGATTGAACCATGGTGTTGTAATTCATATTGGATAACATGTTCAACTTTACCAATAACACCATTTTAAAAATTATATCATTTTATATAAATTGTTCAAATCAACTATGAAATAAAATTGCACATTCAATTAAACAATCTTTCCATGTCATGTTCATTTGAATGTTTTTGATTAATTATTTTAATTGGTCAATTTTTACCCATTTCAATGATGACATTTCCTTAGATGTGAAAGTTAAAAAAGGAAGCATAACAAATTTTGCTTCCATTGTCAATAAGTCTTGCAAATGTGATTTATGCCATCTAGGTGAGCTTTGTAATTTAGTTGGTAGGTGAAACTTCATTATATGATTAATTATGTCTATTTATATAATTTTTGGATTTTGTAATTCTTTTTTCAACATCTTTTTCAAGACATGTTTTTGAAGTATGTTGTAAAATCTAAATTGATTCATGTGAATTATAAACAAATAATAAATTAGGTTTATATAAAATAAAAGGAAAGAATAACATAATCATGCGATATTTAAGATAATAATGTAAAAACATTCTTCCATCATATGCACCTTCACCTTGAGGAAATAAAAATAAAAAAGGGAAATTTCTAAAATTATAAAAGGAATATTACTTTGGACATGTTGAAATTTTTTAAATTGTGGGTTTTCCATTTATATAAGTTCAACTATAAGTTAAACAGCTTGGGATGATTTTGTAGTTACAACTACAGTTTTTTTATTGGAAACTACAGGTTCAACATACATAATAGGTTCAACTTCAATGTTGTCAATTACTCAATCTAGGTTGGATTTAGGTTCTTTTTCAGTGTTACCTTATGTAGATATTACATTAAACTTTTTTCCTCTTCCACCCTCAATTTCATTCAAATAGGTTCACTTTTCATCTTTTTTTAAATCAACAACTAGTGATTTGAAAGTAATCTTAGACTTTTTTGTTGGTGGTGAGGTAACAAGTTCAAGGCTTAACCTATCCCTTGGTGTAGGTGATTTTGTGTGCATCTTTAATCAATGAGATTGATGTGTTGGTAAAGGTGATGCAATAGTCAAGCATGTTGGTCTTCTCTCCTTCAAAAACTATTCCCTAGTAACAAGGTCAAGTGAAACTTGGCGCTATTGGTTAGCTAGTGACACAAATTCTTCTTGGGTTGTTGTTCTTAGTGAAAGCACCTCGAATAAAAAAAACCACTTCCTAAACATAATATCTAGGATAGGCCTTGAATAATAATTATCTACCTTGGTTTTGCTAGAAACCAGGTAAGTTGTTACTTTCTTCTACTGTTCTATCCAACAAGTTAAATCAACCAATAACTGGGTTAAGATTATGTAACACTAGTTAACATGTTGCCCCATGTTAGCTAGGTCAAAAGTAATAGTAATTTGATTGTTAAAATAAGTTAACTTCTTTTTCTAGTAAAGAATTTACAAAATAGCTGCAAATTTTTGCATGAAATTCCTCTTTCATGCGTATTACATTCTACTGCTCATTCTCAACAAAAGCATGTGGACTTGCAATACTTTTCAAGGCGGTTTTGGCTTCCTCAAAAGTTACATTTGCAACATCTACTTTTCCTTCCTTGGAAATTCCAAGTTGCTTATGAATAAATATTTGATCAATGAAAATCTCTTGACCATGTACTCACCTTTGAATTCTTCCATCCTTTGTTGCTTCCCAAGTTTGTAAGAAGTCTTGTAATAAGTCTTCTCTTGGCATTGTCCATTGCAAGTTGAACAAGCCCTCCAAACCAATTCATCTAGCCCATTTGAGTTTATTGGAGTCACTAGTAGAAAACAACCCTTTTTTAAACCAGAATGTTTTCGACTACACGTCATTTGCAACTACATTGCAATTGGGATTTTTCCCTTAAAAAAAAATATATATTGGTGATTCCCATTTAAGTCGACATGTCTACATAATTGATAAATAGTTGAAAGCAATTTTCGACTATGTAGACAATTGCTGAATATTCTTAACATCACCAAAATCTCTTCAATTGGACAGCTTGCACTTTTGATAGATAGTAAGAAGCACATCCCGACTTCACATGTGTGTTAACTTCACTAGTCTAGTCAATGACACCATCAATTAACAAATGGATGTTAAAATGTGTTGAACGTTGGATGAAATAAAAAATGGATTGCATAAAGGAAGTAACAGATGAATGCAAATGATTTCAACTAATGGATTGCCATTAAAACCTTGCCCAAGATTCCACCAACTGCTTTTGCTTCTGCTGTTGTGGCCAACAAGGTGAAGAACAAGGTATGTTCTACCAAAAGGGGAGGGGGGGGGGAGACATTCGACAGAATATATATTTTTGAAAAAATATTGTGCCAAGTGGCGAAAGTTCACCACCAAAAAATGCTGCTGGAACCTAGTATAGACATCTGGCGGTTTGTAATATTTTTATTTTTATTTTATTTTTTCGAAATGTGGTGATTAAGAGAATCCCACAAAACCCATTTATTTATTTATAGCATTTTCTGTTTTAAAATACGCCAACGAAAATAAAACACGTTGTTTTATGCAGTCAGAAAATACTTTATTTATTTTAGCATTTTCTATTTCGAATTTCTCCAGGAAAATAAAAAATCTTTGGAAATGCAGCAGAAAATCAGTTTTTTAAAAAAAATAACAAAAAGACATGGTTTGGAAATGAAGCCTTAAAATCCTTTATTATTTTCTGTTTGCAATTTCTGTTTTAAAATCGGCGGCAAGCGAAAACCAAAAATGGAAAAATAATTTTGAATTAAAAAAATAAAAATAAAATAGCACGCTTTGGAAATGCCGCAGGAAAGTCCTTCGTTCCGTTGTTGCTCTCTGCATCGTCGCCGTTTGTCGCGGTTGCAATTCTGTTGCGCGCCATAGCTTTTCCACCTCTCCCGTCTTGTCGCAAATTTCTTGGTTGTTGCAAATCCTTTTGCTTGCTTTGCTTGCTGTGGAGATGGCAGCTGTAATGAGCACCATCGCTTCAGAAAAAACGGCAGCGTCGATAGCGATATCATTATCGACAAACAAGAGCTTCGCATCGTCCTCCATCTCTTCCTGTTCTTGTTCTTGTTCGTCTTCTTTCACTATCTCTGCGCTGCCATCTCGTTCTTTGAGACTCCAGAGTGCAGCAGTAACAGCAGCAGCAGCAAGGAAAATTAGCTCATTAGAATTGTGCTTAGGGTTCTCTGACTCTGTTGCTTTTGGCGGCTCCTGTAGTGGCGCTCTGAGATCGTCTGTCCCTGGTAAGTTGAACTGTTGTGGCTCCAAGCTGCTGCTTACTGGCGCTGTGAAGATCTTTGCTATCGCAGTTGGGGAGAAATTGCCGGAAGCGGAGTTGGCGTTTCTGGATGAGGAAGAGAATGTGCAGACGGTGAAAGTGTCGGAGCTCAGTAGAGGAAAGAAATTGGTACTGTTTGCGGTGCCCGGGGCGTTTACTCCCACTTGCTCGCAGAAACATCTGCCTGGCTTTGTGGAGAAG
>Ga0116231_10010755_pt1 | contig 14498 bp, 13 predicted proteins | sample S1TSphgellanicum_2_FD_89695 | JGI IMG/M metagenome (GOLD analysis project Ga0116231, IMG submission 89695) | Host-associated microbial communities from peat moss isolated from Minnesota, USA - S1T2_Fd - Sphagnum magellanicum MG | ecosystem: Host-associated > Plants > Peat moss > Unclassified...
AATAATAATTTACGCCTTAGGGAAGATGAAACCCCAATTTTCCATCTGTATTCTAGATAATAGAAGTGCGTCTATACATAATTATTTTTAGTCACACTCCCATTATTATCAATATCATAACCAGGAACAAGGGGTTTTTCCATACCTCTGAAGAATGATTTTTTTGAAGTAATAATAAACTTCAGAGAGCTTTGACCAGATATATTCTGTCGGTTGTGGAAAAGTTTTTAGCGTTTTCATAAAGCAGATAACTGCTATAGTATAGCGGTGTAGAGTATTAACATCAAATGGGAACTTAATCAGAGTAAAAGATTTGTTCTTACTTCCCCACACCCTACACCCCACACCCTACACCCTAGTTTATCCTCATGGCAACAGGTATATCTCAAAAAAATGGTCATAAAAATAACAAGGAAATAATAGTACCATTCCGGCTAGAGTACGAAGGTAAAATCCCTATAGAAGAAATTTTCAAGACCCAACCCGCTAAACTTCAACGTGTGATAAGTGTAGATAAGGAACCAAGAAATCAATTAATTTATGGCGAAAATTTAAGGGTTCTGAGTTCGTTAATTAGGGATGATGCTGTTATTGGTAAAGTAGGATTAATATACATTGATCCTCCTTATGCTACAGGTAATCATTTTGAGTCTCGCAAAAGAGACCATGCTTACCAAGATATCATGGAAGGTGCGGAATATCTAGAATTTCTCCGCCAACGCCTAATCTTATTAAGAGAACTTTTAGCTGAAACAGGTTCTATCTATGTGCATCTAGATGAGAATATGGCCCATGCTGCAAAAATTATTATGGATGAAATTTTCGGGTCAAAAAATTTCCGTAATTGGATTACTAGAAAAAAATGTAACCCTAAAAACTATACACGTAACCAATATGGAAACATCGCAGACTATATTCTGTTTTATACAAAAACAGATGATTATATATGGAATCAACAATTTGAACCTTGGACTGAAATTACCGCCAAAAAGGAGTATCAATATGTTGAAGAAGGTACTGGAAGAACTTATAAAAAAGTGCCAATTCATGCACCAGGCATAAGGAATGGCGCAACAGGTCAGCCTTGGCGAGGAATGCTACCGCCTCCCGGTAAACACTGGCAATATACTCCTAAGACTTTAGATGAAATGGATGCAAGAGGAGAAATTTATTGGTCTTCCACAGGTAATCCTCGCAGGAAAATTTATTTAGAAAATAGTCAGGGTATTTCTGTTCAAGATATTTGGCTGGACTTCAAAGATGCTCATAACCAAAATATAAAAATTACTGGCTATCCTACAGAAAAAAATTTAAATTTACTCAAAAGAATTATTTTAGCTTCATCTAATGAAGGAGACATCGTGCTAGATGCTTTCGCGGGAAGTGGGACTACTGCTGCTGTAGCTGAGGAACTAGGTAGGAAATGGATAGCTATAGATAATTCACCACTTGCTGTAGATACAATAATTCAGCGTTTGGTTAATGGAACAGAAGCAATGGGTGATTTTGTTAATGGCAATAATTCTCCAAAATATGAGCAGAAATGCTTAATAGAGATAAATCGAATTTTGCGTAATGGCTTAGACTTATATATTGAGGAAACTTCTGATATAAGCTTAATTTCCCATAATACAATAAAAGATTGGGATAGTAAGCTTAACTATTCAGCCAATCTTCCGTAAACCTTGCTTGGAGCATCTTCAGGGTACACACCATCACCCTACCATTATTATGATTTTCCAGGCTTGCATAATCATTCCACATAGAACCTAAAAGTAATCCTGGACCATCATTTAAAAAAAACACTTTTAAGGGTAAGGCATTGTCGTGGGAATATTTGAGAATATCTGTTACTTTATCTCGATTTCCACCTAATCTATCATCTTCTTGCGAACCTCCTCTATCCGAGTCATAGCGAGCAAATCCGACTACCAATGGGGTTTTATCTAATCGAGATATGAGAATATCAGCTGGAGTTTCATTTTTCCAGTTAGGTAGAAACTGATTAAGCATTACATCTTTTCCAGCCCTTTCTGTCCCATAAATTAAGTAATTTTTCTCAAAAGTTTTCTGAAACCAGAGAAAAAAAGCTTCTGTCAAGTCATAACCTTTTTTCCCTCGGTCTTTCGGCTGTATAAGAAGCGCCATCAGAACTTCATCAGGTACTGGACGACCATTTAAATTTTTCCTTACATCCTCTAAATCACGAAATCTATCCCCAAAGTCTTTAATTATATTTGGTATCTTGTTTTTTACCTTGATCATTTCAACTGGCGTGTCGGGAGACACGTATCTACGAAATATTTTCAGGACTTGATTCCGTAGTGGATTGGGTTCTTCGATGATCATTTGCAGCAAATCTACAGAATTTTCTGCTTTATTCACCAATTCTATAAAGCAATTTAATGGCTCTTGATAGAGCATTTTAGCTTCATCTAAATAATCTGGGTAAAACGCTGAGTCAAATATAGTAATCCATTTAAAAGCATCAGCTTTATAACTACTGAACGAATTCAAGGATCAAGCTCCGCTGTGATAATCTGTATTTTTTTATACTTACCATTAAATGTCCACTTTGTCATAATTTTTTGGGAGATATTCTCAGTTGGCGATTATCTGTTTATGAAAATGTTAAATTTAAGCAATACTGGTAAAAGCAGGATAGGTTACACAACATAACGCAAATGACGATTCAACCTAGTGATAAGACTTTATTAAATTGGACAGGTGATACCCTCGCCATTGGATTATTTGAAGACGCAGTAGAGCTAACTAATGATTTAGCGGTTTTAGATGAGCAATTAGCTGGTATCCTCAAAGAATTAATTGCGGAAGAAGAATTTACAGGTAAAGCAAACAGCCTCATATCTTCTCGCGTTGGTGTGGGAAAGTCAATCAAGAAGGTAATCTTAATTGGTTTGGGTAAACCAGATAGTTTAAAGCTAGATAGTTTACGTCAGTTCGCAGCCACGATCGCCAGATCTGCCAAAAAACAAAAAACCAAAACTTTGGGGATAAGTTTACCGTTATGGAATAACGACCCGACAGCTACAACTCAAGCCATTGCTGAAGGTTTACAACTAGCCCTATACCAAGATACGCGGTTTAAATCGGAAGTAGAAGAGAAAAGTCCCAAAATTGTAAGTATTGATTTATTGGGATTAGTTGGACAAGAAGCAGCGATTATCCGCGCTGGTCAAATTGTCTCTGGAGTAATTTTAGCGCGGGAGTTAGTCGCTGCTCCAGCCAATGCTGTCACACCAATTACTATGGCCGAAACAGCACAAGCGATCGCCTCCGAACAGGGATTACAGCTGAATATTCTGGAAAAGGTAGATTGTGAAAAATTAGGGATGGGAGCATTTTTAGGAGTTGCTCAAGCGTCTGATTTACCACCAAAATTTATTCACCTGACCTACAAACCAGAAACTCCACCCAGACGGAAACTAGCTATTATCGGTAAAGGACTAACCTTCGATTCAGGTGGACTAAACATCAAAGGCGCTGGCTCTGGGATTGAAACCATGAAAATTGATATGGGTGGCGCAGCTGCTATTTTAGGAGCAGCTAAAGCTATTGGCCAGCTGAAACCGGATGTGGAAGTTCACTTCCTATCTGCTGTTACAGAAAATATGATTAGTGGTCATGCTATGCACCCAGGCGACATCCTCAAAGCTTCTAATGGGAAGACTATAGAAGTAAATAATACCGATGCAGAAGGACGTTTAACCCTAGCAGATGCTCTAGTCTATGCGGAGAACCTGGGAGTGGATGCCATTGTTGACCTAGCTACTTTAACAGGTGCTTGTGTAGTTGCTTTAGGAGAGGATATTGCGGCTCTATTCAGTCCAGATGATCATATCGCAGCTCAAATCACAGCAGCATCTGAAATTGCAGGTGAAAAATTTTGGCGCTTACCATTAGAAGAAAAGTATTTTGAGGGTCTTAAGTCTGGTATAGCTGATATGAAAAATACAGGGCCTAGAGCTGGTGGGTCAATTACTGCGGCTCTGTTTCTCAAGCAATTTGTCCGCTCTACCCCTTGGGCGCATTTAGATATCGCAGGACCTGTTTGGGCAGATAAGGAAAATGGCTACAATGGCGCTGGGGCAACTGGCTTTGGGGTGAGAACATTAGTTAACTGGGTGCTGAGTTAAACTACCTATATAAACAGGTAACAAGGGTTTTTCCTAATCTCTGTTAGAGGCTTCCTTGTTGCCTGTTAGAGGCTGACCTCACGTAAATTAAAAAAATTCGGCTTTTTTTAGTATTCCCATCTGATAAAATTTGTAAGGTTTCTAAGAGCTTCTGAGCAATGGGTTCGACTGGTGTACGGATCGCAATTGATGCCATGGGAGGAGATCACGCACCTGGTGAAATCGTCACTGGCGCACTGCGGGCAAAAGAAGAATTAGGTGTAAAAATTTTGTTGGTCGGTGACCCCCAACAAATTCAGGCTGCTATGCCGCCAAAAACAAATATGGCGGGGATAGAGATTGTTCCTGCTGAGGAAGCGATCGCCATGGATGAGGAGCCTTTGAACGCCGTTAGGCGTAAGCGCAATGCTTCTATCAATATCTCTATGGACTTAGTGAAAAATCATCAAGCAGATGCAGTGTTTTCCGCAGGGCATTCTGGGGCAGCAATGGCTTCTGCTTTATTACGTTTGGGTAGATTACCAGGAATCGACCGCCCAGCAATTGGCACTGTTTTTCCCACAATTATGGCAGGTAAACCAGTACTAATTCTAGATGTGGGTGCCAATGTAGACTGTCGTCCTAAATTTTTAGAGCAGTTCGCAGTTATGGGGTCGATATATAGTCACTACGTCCTGGATACACCATCACCCAAGGTAGGTTTGTTGAATATTGGCGAAGAAGATACCAAAGGTAACGATTTGGCTATACGTGCTTATGAATTATTAAAAGAAAACTCACAAATTAATTTTGTCGGTAATGCTGAAGGACGGGATGTCTTATCTGGTAATTTTGATGTGATTGTCTGTGATGGGTTTGTGGGTAATATATTGCTGAAATTTGCTGAATCCTTGGGTGGAGTAATTCTGCAAATTTTGCGGGAGGAATTACCCCAGGGATTACATGGTCAAATTGGCACAGCATTTTTGAAACCCAACTTAAAGCGCATAAAACAGCGCATGGATCACGCCGAACAAGGTGGTGCTCTACTTCTAGGGGTGGCTGGAATTTGTTTTATAGGTCATGGTAGTTCCCAAGCCCCTTCTATTTTCAGTGGAATACGTATGGCTAAAGAGGCTGTAGATAATCAGGTATTGGCAATACTCCAATCCCAAGACCAAATTCTGCAGAATGAGAGTACCTAGAAAAATTGCTAATAGTTATGTTGCTATTTAGGGGATATAAACAGCGTGCAAAATTTAGGTATAGCAATTACGGGGAGTGGTTCAGCAGCACCAACAACTATCTTGGATAACCAAATGCTAGCTCAACTGGTAGAAACATCAGATGAGTGGATTACGACAAGAACGGGAATTAAACAGCGGCGATTAGCATCACCTACTGATTCTTTAACTCTACTCGCTACTGCTGCTAGTTTGCAGGCTATTGCTGCTGCAGGAATTACACCGGATGACATTGACCTGATTTTGCTAGCAACTTCTACTCCTGATGATTTATTCGGTAGCGCTTGTCGTATTCAAGCTGAATTAGGTGCTTTTAACGCAGTCGCTTTTGACTTAACAGCAGCCTGCTCTGGGTTTGTGTTTGGATTAGTCACAGCAGCACAGTATATTAGAACTGGTGTTTTCCAAAATGTACTTCTGATTGGCGCTGATATCCTCTCTCGTTGGGTAGATTGGCAAGATAGGCGCACTTGTATATTGTTTGGTGACGGTGCTGGTGCAGTAGTTTTACAAGCAAATAGTGGCGATCGCCTATTGGGATTTTCTCTTAAAAGTGATGGGACACAAAACCACTTCCTTAACTTAGCTGATAGTGGCTCAACTACTGAATTGGTACCTGGCGTCCAGTGTACTCAAGGTGGCTATGCTCCGATTACGATGAATGGAAAAGAAGTCTATCGTTTTGCGGTACAAAAAGTCCCAGAAGTGATTGATAAAGCTCTATTTGCTGCTAATCTCACAGTTGAAAACATAGATTGGTTGATATTACATCAAGCAAATCAACGCATTCTGGATTCTGTCGCGGAACGGTTGAATATTTCTCCCCAAAAAGTCATTAGTAATGTTGCCAAATATGGTAATACTTCTGCAGCTTCTATCCCTATAGCTTTAGATGAAGCAATTGGAGAAGGTAAAATAAGATCCGATGATATTATCGCTGTATCCGGCTTTGGTGCAGGACTAACTTGGGGTGCAGCTGTTTTTCAATGGGGAAGATAGGCTTGTTTAAACCTACCTAACCACAAATTTTGAGACTACAAATTTTGCTCAAGAATTTTAAGTTTTTGTAATACTAAACCGACTAAAAAATGACTAAAACTGCATGGGTGTTTCCAGGACAAGGCTCCCAAAAACTGGGGATGGGGAGTGATTTAATCGCTCTACCATCAGCTCAAGAAAAATTTGAGCAAGCTGAAGAAATTTTAGGCTGGTCTGTAATTAATATCTGTCAACGTCAAGAGAAATTATCCTGTACACTTTACACCCAACCCGTTCTTTATGTGATAGAAAGCATTCTGGCTGATTTACTCAAGGCACAGGGACAAAAGCCAGATGTAGTTGCTGGTCATAGTTTAGGCGAATATATCGCTCTTTACGTTGCTGGTGTTTTTGACTGGTCCACTGGTTTAAAACTGGTAAAAGAACGAGCAGAAATTATGAATAATGTCGTTGGTGGTAGAATGGCGGCGTTAATGAACTTTGACCATGAGCAATTGGTAGCAGCGATCGCCCAAAATCCTCACAAAGTAGTCATAGCCAATGATAACAGTCCTAATCAAGTAGTAATTTCTGGGATTGCGGATGCTGTACAGGAAGTTATCTCCCTAGTCAAAGCGAAACGGGCGCTAATTTTGGAAGTCTCTGGCGCATTTCACTCACCTCTAATGACAGAAGCAGCCTTGAAATTTCAGAAGCTCTTAGAAGCAACAGTTTTTCAACCAGCTATAGTCCCAGTTCTATCCAATGTAGATCCAGTGCCATCAATTGATGCGGAAATTCTCAAACAGCGTCTGAGCGAGCAAATGACAGGCTCAGTCCGTTGGCGAGAAATTTCTTTGGAATTATTAGCCCATGGGATTGAACGAGTTGTGGAAGTTGGCCCTGGTAATGTCCTGACTGGATTGATTAAACGGACTGTTTCTGGCTTGGGCTTAGAAAATATCTCGGATATGGCTGCGGTTTTAGGTTAGTCTATGGATAATCAATTATGCTAGGATTTAGCCTTTGCGTGAACTATTAACTGTGAACAGACTTAGGGAACCGTGGATCAATCTGGCACTTTACTATCTGGCCAAGTGGTCATTAATGAGTCCCATATTACACACCTATTTTCGGGGACAGATTTATGGTGCCGAAAATGTTCCCCAAAGTGGTTCATTAATCATAGTCAGCAATCATGCTAGTTACTTTGATCCCCCTATAGTTTCTAGTAGTGTGCGTCGTCCAGTTGCATATATGGCTAAAGAAGAGTTATTTAATATTCCTGGTTTAGCTCAATTGATCAAGCTATATGGTGCTTACCCTGTGAATCGAGGGTCCGCTGACCGCAGTGCTATCCGAGCCGCTATAGAATGTATTGAAAACGGCTGGGCTGTAGGTGTTTTTTTGGAAGGGACTCGTACTCCAGATGGTCGGATTACAGACCCTAAACGTGGTGCTGCATTGTTGGCGGCGAAGGCCCAAGTGCCTTTATTGCCAGTCAGTTTGTGGGGAACCGAGAAAATTTTTGTCAAAGGTTCATTGCTTCCCGTTTCTGTGCCTGTGACTGTCAGAATTGGTAAATTAATTCCCGCTCCTAGTTCTAATCATAAAGAGGAACTATCAGCACTGACACAAAATTGTGCTGCTGTGATTAATCAAATGCATGATTTGGGGAGAGGATAAACTAGGGTGTAGGGTGTAGGGTGTAGGGGGGTTTATGAGGGATTTAAGGAACCAATTAGCTGAAAGCTTAGATGAAGCGGAATGGGAATGGCTGATCCCCCATGCTAAAAGGGATGCTGTATTGGTGGTTGATCCTCAGTTAGACCTGTTAGATGTGGGAGTGGCGATCGCTAATGACAATACTACATCAGTAGAAAATTGGATTAATCGACAATTACTCACAAAACCATCGTTAGTAAAATTAGGAGAATGGAATAACGAGCGGAGCAAGCAGTTTAAAACCTTGATTATCCAACCATATGTACTAATACAAGAAAAAAATCCTGCTACTGCTGCATTCATCTGCTAGAATTATTACGATATTTTCAGATTAGATGTTGAAGCCTTGATCCAATCTGAGACTTTAGAATTATTAGAATGGCACCGCCTCTGTCAGCATTTTTCTACATTTGCTGCGACTAAGCTAGGTGCGATAGTTGCTTGTAACTTACCAATTCCCAAGACACAAGCTGAAAGTATTGAGTTATTAGCTCAGACTAAGGAAGTTTATCAACTGGAAAGTCGCCTGAGTCCAGGATTATCATTTGAGGGGATTCAAGATATTGGAGATTCCCTAGAACGAGCTGAACTTAACGGCGTTTTATCAGGAGAGGAACTATTGGCGATCGCTACTACTCTTGCGGGGAGCAGAAGTTTACGGCGTGTAATTGACAATCAGTCAGATTTACCCATCTTGACTGAGTTAGTTGCTGACTTAAGAACTTACCCAGAATTGGAACAGGAGATTCACCGTTGTATTGATGAACGCGCTCAAGTCACTGACCGTGCTAGTCAAAAAATCGGGGAAATTAGGGGAGAATTACGGCGTTTACGCAGCCAAATTACCCAAAAACTCCAAAATATTATCCAAGCCAAACAAAACGCAATCCAAGAGTCGATTATTACTCAAAGGGGCGATCGCTTTGTGATTCCAGTAAAAGCTCAACAAAAGGATGCTATTCCTGGGATTGTGCATGATAGTTCCACCAGTGGTGCAACACTATACATCGAACCTCATAGTGTTGTACCACTAGGTAATCAGCTGCGACAAGCAATTAGAAGAGAAAAAACAGAAGAAGAAGTAATTTGTCGGGTTTTAACACAGCAAGTAGCAGCAGTAAAACCAGATTTAGAAAGATTGCTAGCTATTGTGACGAATGTGGATTTGGCGGTAGCTAAGTCCCGTTATAGTTTTTGGTTAGGTGCTAATCCTCCTCGGCTAATTAATCGACAGGAAAAAGAGACTATTACCCTCAGACAATTACGCCACCCGCTGTTGGTTTGGCAACAGCAGCATGAACAAGGACCACATGTAGTTCCCATAGATCTGTTCATTAATCCTCAAATTCGAGTAGTCACAATTACAGGTCCGAACACGGGGGGAAAAACAGTTACGTTAAAAACCTTAGCCATAGCAGCGTTAATGGCTAAAGTAGGTTTATTTGTTCCAGCTCGTGAACCAGTAGAGATTCCTTGGTTTGAGCAGGTATTAGCGGATATTGGAGATGAACAGTCCCTTCAGCAGAGTTTATCTACCTTTTCTGGTCATATTCGCCGGATTAGTCGTATTTTAACGGCTTTAGCTAACGATGTTGTTAATTCTTTGGTGTTGTTAGATGAAGTGGGCGCAGGAACGGACCCAGTAGAAGGAAGTGCTTTGGCGATCGCTTTATTAAAATACCTAGCTAACAATGCTCAGTTAACTATTGCGACTACTCATTTTGGTGAGCTAAAAGCCCTGAAATACCAAGATGAACGTTTTGAAAATGCTTCTGTAGAATTTGACGAAACAACTCTCTCACCTACATATAGGTTGTTATGGGGTATTCCTGGACGCTCTAATGCCCTAATTATTGCTCATCGGTTAGGACTAAATCCAGAAGTCATAGAACAGGCAAAAGACCAACTGGGAGATACAACTGACGAAGTAAATCAGGTAATCGCTGGTTTAGAAGCCCAACGCCGTCACCAAGAAACTAAAGCAGAGGCGGCGCAAGATTTACTCCGTCAAGCAGAATTGTTATATAAAGAGGTTTCCCAGAAAGCTACAGCTTTACAAGAAAGGGAAAAGGCGATGCGAGTTGCGCAAGAAGTCGCCATACAGCAAGCTGTTTTACAAGCCAAAACCGAAATTGCCCAAATAATTCGCCGATTACAGCAGGGAACAGCTACCGCTCAAGATGCGCAACTGGCAACAAATAACTTGAATGAGATTGCGAAAAAGTACCAACCTAAACCACCGCCAAAACCGAAAATTGGGTTTACACCGCAAATAGGCGATCGCGTCAGAATTCCCAAAATAGGACAAATTGCCGAAGTAATCACAGTTCCTGATGCCGATGGTCAGGTTACTGTGCGATTTGGCATGATGAAAATGACAGTCCAGATGTATGATATTGAATCTCTAGACGGTCAAAAACCAGAAATTCCTAAAGCCAAATTAGCAGCACCGACTGAACCCGTCACACCACCACCGCCAGCCATTCGTACTTCTAAAAATACGGTCGATTTGCGCGGAAAGCGCGTTAATGATGCCGAATATATCTTAGACCGAGTTCTGAGTGAAGCTGCTGGACCAATCTGGATAATTCATGGACATGGTACTGGTAAACTGCGACAAGGCATTCATACCTTTTTGCACCAACATTCCCGAGTTAGTCACTTTGAAGCAGCAGCACAAACAGATGGTGGTAGTGGCGTTACTATCGCTTATGTGCCTTGAGATATGAGGAGTTTGGTTTCAAAATGGGTAACAGCAACAGCTTCAATCAGCTTGATAACCTATGCTAAAAGTTATGCAATCGGCCGCCAGTTCAGCCACAACGAATTCCCAATGGGAGGATTTGAACCAGTTACCAACTCCCAACTCAGCTCAATGGGATAATATTAAAACCCAGATGGACTTGATATTGTTGGCGCTAGAAACTTTAGCTGGTATTGGTTCTGAAGCTATGCTTTCGGCGGCCATGAATCTGAATTTAGAGTCCAAAGTACCAGACCGCATAGCCTTATGGCGACTCCGCCAGTCTAATCCCATCCGCAAGGGTCAGGGAGGGAGAAAAAAGCTGGATGTAGAAGAAGCACGGTCGTTGGTGTTAATTTCCTGTTATTTGGCTAACCAACACAAAGAATTAATTCGTCGTGCTGTTGGTCTGCTAGAACAAATTGCAGCAAATCATCAAGAACCCCATCAAACGGCTTTATTAGGTGATTATATTGATGCTTTCTGCAATACGTACCAAGAGCGAATGGAAGAAAACGCCGAAATTTCCACAGGCTTACTCACCAATCTGGCGTTAAAACTTTTAGTAGACTTACTTTTTTACAGCGCTCCTGGCGGTTATCGTCGGATGTGGTTAGTACTCATAGACCGTTCCTTAACGTAAATTATTTAACTTTTTCCTGGCTATTCCTGTTATGGCTCGACTAAATTCTGTTATCCGTCGCTACACTCCTCCTACCTGTACGATAGAAATTTTGGCGCAAAGCTCACCTTTATCTCGCTGGATGGGACAAACGGTACTCAAACAACTGCGGTTTAACCTCCATTTTGATGATCCACGCCTACCAGAAGCAGAAAGGATCATGATTAAAGGCGATCGCGACCAATTAGAAGAGCTAAATCATGCAGTTATATTTTATGTGCAAAGACTACTCCAAGAATCGGCGGAAAATTTTGCAGTTAGCTTCTCCCAACAGGTAAATACAGACGCTAATCTTGACAAAATAGAAACCAAAGATGTATCTCCAACTGCATCTGCAACTACAAGGCTGTCAGAAGTATCTAGCGATACGCCGTTACAAATACCAACCAACAAAATCTATTTAGAACCAAGTGGTAATTTGACCCACAAGCTCTACTTGGGTTCCCTATCGAATCAGATTTCAACACCTGTAGTTCAACTTAGTGTACTGCAACTATTTGATTTAGCGACAGCTTTAGACGAATACTCATCTGATGTGCTGACTTTACCCAGTTTTAACAGTGAGCTTGCTGGGAGTCGGTTACCTAATTGGGCATCTGTAGCCGCTATACTGGTATTCGCTGCTGGCCTAACTCCATTGACTTGGCAATATGCTAACAATGTGCGCCAAAAACAAATACGCACAGCTAAAAAAGCAACTCCAGAAGTAGCTAAAGTCGCTGCTTTACCAAATCTACCTAAGTTTAACTTAAATACGCCTCAACCTGGATCTAATCCTACAAATGGTGTAAATTCTTTATCAACTTCCAGTTCAACGAATTCACCTCCTACTGCGAATATTTTCCCATCAGATATATTTGCCAATTCAACTCCTCAGACATTATCGAAGAATAAACTAGCTTTACCACAAGCACCTAGTTCTTCTGTTAGTAGTTCTTTGAATAGAAATTTACAGATTCCATTCAAAACTTCTACTGATAATATTAGGCGTAATTCCCTAGATATTACTACCCATCAAAATATACTTACCAAGAATTATGATACATCACGTATTACTCCTGTTGTACCCAGTAGATTTAGCAATCAAACCACTATTATTCCTCCAGTTGCTTCTCCCGTAGATCCAAGGTTAGTTGACAGAAGCATAAATAAGGATATTTTAGGTAATCAATTTTCGGCTAAGAAGAGAATATCAGCAGCGACGGAAGTTGCCACAGATAGTACTTTGTTTGACACACCTCAAGTAGCAGAAGCTAGAGAATACCTGAAAAAGCGTTGGCAACCACCTTCTGGTTTATCACAGACTTTAGAGTATAGCTTAATGTTGGGTGTTGATGGTTCACTAGAAAGACTTTTACCGTTGAATCAAGCCGCTAGAGAATATGTGGACAGTAGCGGTATTCCTGAAATTGGTAAAGCTTTTGTTTCTGCAAATAAATCTGGGAAAAATATGAGACTTAGAGTAGTTCTCAGTCCAGATGGTAGGGTACAAACGTTTCCTGAATCTCCTTAGGAATATTATCAGGTGGGTTTAACTTATTGCTCTATGTTGACTGGAGTTTAGACTAAAAAGAGAGAATAAAGGGAAAAGTAAGATTTTTTCTTAGTCAAGGAAACACAAAAGCGACCTCGGACTTCTTGGGTAATCTGGGAAAAAAAATGTGGATATAAATTCTGAAAGCCTTGTTAGACAAAGGGTTTGAAAAATCACTCTGTTTAGGGTGCAACGCGAAAAAGTGTATTGGAAAAAGGAAGAGAAGGAAGTAAAAAAATAAGCCCGTAGATAGAGGAAGTAAATAAAACAAAAAAAGTAGGCTGGATTCCTACTTAGCGTAAAATCTGATAGCTAAAGTGCTAAGAAGTTTATGTCTATTCAAACATTTTAATAATAGTTTTCTTTTGTATAAATAATCGATTAGGGTTATTAGGAAATTCTATAAACTTAAAGTTTTTATAAAATGAGATAGCATTATCATCTATAGCATCAACAACCATCGCTGCTGTGGCAATCTCAGTTATTAAAGTCTTATAAAGTGCATCCATTAAAAGAAATTCCCCTAATTTTTTCCCTTGATAGCCTTTATCTACAGCCAATCTACCTAACAAAGTAGCTGGAACATGGGGATATTTAGGAAGTTTTCCAATTATTTCAGAAGGGAGTTCATTAAGCAGGATATGCATTGAAGACAAGGTATAGTAGCCAATAACTGTATTTGAAATTTTGTTGATTAAAACGAATGGAGCTGCTACATGATTTTTAGCATCTTGACTCGCTTGTTCTTTTAAATACTTGTTTAATGATTCATTTCCACAACTAAAAGCCGCTCTGTTTTGTTTTTTTAGCGGCTCTATCAGATATTTTTCAAAAGTGTCAGAATTACCAGATAACGCCACTTATATACCCATTATCTGCTTATAACGTTGAGCAGCATCTTTTAACTTTTTATCTGGTTCAGGTGGATTTAGTAAAGCAGCAACAAAAACTTCCTGGTCTTCCTTAGTTAGTGTCATAATATCATGCTCACGAATAACTTGATTGGCAGCTGCCAGAATACTACTAATAACAAAGTCAGTTAATGATCTACCTTGAATATCAGCAGCGCGTTGAAATATTTCTTTTTGCTCTTTAGTAATACGAGCTTCCAAACGCTCTCCCTTAGAACGTCTAATTACTGTGGTAGTCATAATACCTCTAGTTCAATATTTCTTGCTTTCAATAAGGCATAGTATTTTTTACTTATGCTTGATATGTACGGCAATTGTCCATACAAATAATATAACAGATTTTCGCTCTGTTTAGTCAATAAGTATTTTTGCATAATCTCCAAAAGAACAAGCAGAAATACAATTGATAGCAGTGCGGGGTATTTTAGCGCCAGATCAAGTAATTGTCCTAGATAAAGATCAATTCCTCTAGATGATGATGTAGTTTTTTATCTTACAAGGAAACATGAAACGAGATCACATCTTTTTCAAAATCTTTCAGCAAA